>Ga0116226_10002959_pt1 | contig 14935 bp, 13 predicted proteins | sample S1TSphfallax_FD_89692 | JGI IMG/M metagenome (GOLD analysis project Ga0116226, IMG submission 89692) | Host-associated microbial communities from peat moss isolated from Minnesota, USA - S1T2_Fa - Sphagnum fallax MG | ecosystem: Host-associated > Plants > Peat moss > Unclassified | place: USA...
TATAATCTACTTTTTATATGGCTCTTGTATTTTAGATTGAAGCAATGAGGACTTCCTTGTTTCTAGGTGTTCTCATTGCCTCCAACTACAAAGAAGGCCCACTAGTCAAGCCCACCTCATGAGTAGACAATGTCATGGTTGAGTTAGGTTACCTTTGAAGCAATTCAAAATAAAAATAAAGCAAGAAGATGGTGCAAGTTTATTTTTAGAACAAACTAGATAAAAAGTACATGTGTAAAGGTGGTTGGTGGCACAAATTGAAATTCATGGACATCCATTTCCATACCTCCTTGTGAATCAAACGTTTGCAAATCCAAAAAGTGTAGACAAAATTAAATTGAGGAATACAACAACTAGTGAAAAATGAACAATACAATGTGTAGTGAAGAGTGAAAATACCTCCCTAGAATCCTATAGGAGATAATAAATTGAGAAGTAAAGAAAGATGTATCATTTTGTAGGACAAGGCAAATTCTTGCCTTGGCCGAACTCCAAAGAAAAAAAAAACTACATAACTTCAAAAATCTATAGAAATTCAAAGCTTACAAATAAAAAATCAAAGAATTAAAAAGAGTCTGAAATACCTTTATAGATGGACTCTCTATAGAACTTCACAACACAAGGATATGATGGGAATTAGGTAATAGTACAATGAAGAACTATAAATTTGAAATCTACAAGCTTCTAAGCTCTTGTTTTCTCGAAAGCTCATAAAATATTTGATTGCTCGACCTCCAACTTTTAGTGTCGAAATTTGGAGGTCAAGGAAACAATTTATTTTGTTCAACCTTTTATGGAACCTCAAGTTCGAAGCTTGGGACTTACTTGAAAGGTTGAGTGAAAAAAAATTCCACACCCTTTCATTGATCTCCTAAGCAAGTTCCTTAGGGGATCCATAAGAGGCTAAGTGCATTTTTTACTTCAGCCGATCCACACAAATTCAAAAGAGGTTGAATGCAAAGAAATTTGCATTTGCCCCTATTTGAGCTTCTAAGCTTCTGAGCTTCAAGCTTGGATGCATAATAATATGTTGAACATAAGTTTTTTTGCACTCAAGCATCAACTTTCAACATTGGAAGTTGGTGGTTGCGTGTAAAAAACTTTGGATTCAACCCCCAATGGAACTTCAAAGCTTCGAGCTTAGAAGCTCCACCATATGCCGAATGAAAATTTTTCAGTGCCCTATGGAAAACTTTTAACATTAAAAGTTTGCAACCAAACGCAAATTTTTTCACATTTGGCCCTTCTTGAAAAAACTTGAAAAAGTAATTGGAAAAGCTTGGAAACATACCTCAAGTTGTGTTTATGTGTCCTCAACCTCCTACAAGAATAAGAACAAAAGAATATATAGGGTTTAATCAAGATATTAGGGTTTCCAACACACCTTTTTCAAACAAGCAAGCTTGGAAGCACAATTTCAAGCTCAACTCTGTCTCCTTTTTACTCAAGACACATTTTGCATTTAAACTTTCTGCAAGGCCAAATGCAAATAACTTGATTTCTTTCAAGTTGTTCTAGGATGTTTTATTTTTCATTAGAGGATAAAATGCGTTTCATTTGGGCCTCTTAAAAAAAAGATCTATGCGTTTATACTAAAACTAGGAAAATTGCGCATTTTTACTAACTATAATGCAAACTTCATTTCAAAGATTTTGTTCTTACCTTTTCAACCAGATTAGTTGTCTTAGAGAAGAGTTTACACCACGTATCTTTTGTTAGTTGTAGTTTCTTATTGGTTAACATCTTAATGATTCACCTTTGCTACTTGGGTTCGTCCACTGGAAACTTCGCTTTTACCTTCTTCATCTTGGAGTTTTGGAGTTCTTTTGAAGAACACCCTCTTCTTGCATTTAAATCTTCAATTTTATTTTTTCAACAATATAACTTGATGAAAACCAAGTTCTCCCCTTTCTACAAACTTCAACGTTTGCTGCAAAAAATGACATCTAGAATCTTCTTTTATAGACTTTTACACACATCTTTATAGCAAAAGAAAGAAATATATATTTGTTGGAAAAGGTAATTAAGGTTCGATTAATCGATATAAATCACATGTAGAGCTAAATATTCAGAATTAGATATTTATTCTTCTAATAAATTCCTTTTTATATATTTTGAATTTGCATTTCTCTATTGCAGTAATTATTGTTCCAAATATTTTATATGTTGAGTCACTAGATGAAAGCCGCTTTTGGAAGGTTGTTAAATCATGTTTGTTATGTGTTCTCAAAATTTTCAGTGTTTTAATAATGAATTAAAAAAATTTAGGGGCCTATTTCATTGTTCAATATCAACCTTTTCACTGCAACGAATTTCATTGAACTTGCATGTTGCCATCTTTATATCTGTAACTATGAGGTTTAATTATAACTATAATTATCCTTCATGATATTGAACTCCACTGACTTTGCAATGTTGTATTTAATAACATGTTACAAAAACTGATGCTAATGGAGTTTTGTGTTAAATCTTATATTGTTTTTGGGTGAATGTATGATTTCCAAAAACCTCACATCAACATATTTATACACACGATTGCAATCGCCCAATGGTTTCTAATTTTCCTCCCAATATTAGTTAAATAATTTTTTTCATATTTTAGACACAACATTTCCATCATTTGAAGATCTTATTATTAACTTGTAACTAAATCCAAAAAAAGTTCATGATGCTAGTAAATTAATTTTACCTTTTCCTTTAAAATAAAATTAAGCACCCATCATGCATATCACATTTCAAGGGATTTCATCATGGCCCATAAATATCTATCATAAAATGTACTCAATTTCTAAAGCAAATATTTCAGTTCCTTCTTTATAACAACTTCCATTTTATGAGATATATCTTTAAACTATTTTAAATTATTTTTCTTATCCACCAATTTGAAAATGACATTTTAAATACCAGTGTTTTTGCCCCTTTTCTTTAAATCTATTTTAATATTTCCTAATTCAAACATTCACATGCATACTGATGAATTTTTATGTTTATTATGTTATTGATTTATCCAAGATAGGAAAGTTTTTGGGAATGTTGTGACCTCAATATATTGGTGTTTTTCTTGAAAATACTTCCCATAGTCTTTGACACATGATGGAATCTTTTTTACTAACATTAATTAGATCCTTGTTTCCAACATGTTCCAATATGTTCCAATTGTGCATTATAATTATTCCTTATGGTTTTTTCTTTTCCCATTAATATTTCATCACGAATGTCTTTCACATGACTTGAATAATGTAGCGTATGGATTGCATATCTTATCATTGATTTGACATTTAATCCCATGTTTGAGTCTTCTTTGACGTAGGTTGTAATTGGAGTCTTTCACATATGTGCACGTGATTATAAACCCTATTGCATTATGCCTTTTTCCACCTTAACACACCCCTAAACTCCTTAAGAGACCCAAAGATGGGTCTTAAAACAAAGCAACGGAAGAAGAAAAGAGTTGAGACACGCTCTCTAATTCACAGCACTTCAAGGGTAGGAGGGCGTGTTGGAGCTCTAGGATGGGACTAGGACAAATTCACAAGCGAAAGTTCAAGATGAGATCAACCTGCACAACCAAGAAAATAGGGCAGTTAGTGCAAGTCGAATGGAAGTGGTACAATGAACTTAGTAAGGACAACTTCAAGCATGGAATCTGAAAACCAAGATTCTTGTTGTCCCAAAACTTTGAATGTTCATATCTTTCTCAAATCAAGTCTTTTTTGAAAGTGCAAGCATAATATCTTATATCCCTTCAAAATATCTTTTCAACGGTGTATAATGTGTTTCAATTGGACCTCATTTGACTCCTATTTTCAAAGGAATTGTAGTTGGGAGTGAAATTCCTAGTTTGACTCCCGCCCCTTCTTTTGCTCATAATTTATGTAATTTAGGTTTGAATGAACAATGCAAGGGCACTTTAAGCATCTAGGTTTGAAGACCTTTCTAATGGTGTCCTAGGGGCCCAATTTGGTGTTTTTTTTTCATTTCCAACCAAGGCTTTGAACATTTGTAATTCCTGCACAAATGCAATTCCCAAAATGGGAGTGCAGTTGGGAGTCATTGGGCTTTATCCCTTCCATTCTTCCCCCATTTATGAGAATGTGTTTCAAACCTAGACACGCTCTTAGCCTCATGGTCCCTTGCACTTCAAACTTAGTCATGAACCCAATGTTAGGCTTATGACACATTTAGTCTTTTTACATTTTTTTTTGGGTTTTTCCATATTACACAAATCGCAACCATGTTTAGGATAATTTAAGTGCTAGTTCCAAAATGATATTCCCATGGTTTTAATGTCTTTCCACCACACATCTATCGAAGTTTTTTGGTTTTTGTGCATTTTTTTTCATCGCTCTATCCTTCCAAAAGTTGATTTTATTCAAATGACACATATTTTTGTTTTAACGACTTTCTATAATCTCCTTCTTTTCCTTTATTTCCAAGCCTGCACCACATTTAAGTAATTCACATAATGAATAAAAGGTTGTAGAAATTTTAGGTTGGCTCTCCATTTTCAAATTGATCATTTTGTCCCAAATTTTATTCTCTAGGCCATATTTCATCTAAAGAAATTATGTTTGGCTACAATCACAAAAGTTTTACAATTTTATTTTGATACTTGTTATTACATTACTTGATTTTCTTGTTGTTGGTTTCATTGTTGTTATTCTTTGTCGTATTTCATATTCCACTCACTCTTTACTTGGATTGGATTTCCCTAATTATTCTAATTTACTTTGGTGTTTGATTATGCTCTTGTTGATTTAAATTTGATGGAGTTCCTTCACTAGTACTCTTTTGCCCTTTGTAACATGGTGACATTTCATGCTATTAGATGTTTAGACCTTGCCATCATGGTAGACAAGTCAAGGATGACTATCGTCTCTGAACATTGTCTTTACACTATGTTTGTGTTTTAGCCATGTTATTTACATATATCTAAGGACATCTCCTATGATTCTACTAACTTTATCTTAAGTTCTCTGTACCAAATTCTTATGACCTCCTTGCAAGGGAGATAATGGGTGGTTGATGGTGGCTATTATCGCATTATTGGTGATAGCTTGGTTCATAATTCTCAAAAGACCATCCTAACAATAAGAATTGTAGGTTTTGTGGTCAAGATTGTGAAGTAAGAACTCGAAATTGATGATATACTCCCTCAATGTTTTGATGCCCTAACATCCTTTATTTTCATTAAATTGTTTGATTCCTTAGAGGGTGAGATTTAACAACACCTCTTTCATCAACAAAATCGTCAAAAAGGCATTTTTCAGCTTGGAGACTTTTTGTCATCAAAGCCATCCACCCTTGTGGGGAGGATTTAGTATGTTGTTTCTTGTTTACGCACGATGGTGTTGCTAGGATGAACCTCCAATGAGTAACGAACTTTGGATTATGACAAAATCCTTCTATAAAAAATCCAATTATGATTGATTGCTTTCAATGGGGACCTTTTGTTTAAATTGCCACCCATCTACTCAAATGTTCACAACCCTTCCCAAATGTAAGGCATGGATAGAAAGTACAATGGCCGTGCTTGGAATAAGTTGGTCACAACGAATATAAAAAATTCATTTGGGCTTAGCTTTAAGAAGGCTCATTGATTGGGTCACTTGCAGTGTGTGCAGGATGATTGTGAAAACTTTTTGTGCTCTACCATTCACAATGAAACATTATGGTGTGGTGAGTGCACTCATATTCCAATATTAGGTCGAATGATAATGATTCCTTCTTCTTCCTTACTTGGATGTGAATTTTGTCATTCTCCTCCTATCTTTGTCATTGATTATGGTGGGTGAATCTATTGTGTTGTGCATAGACTTCAATCTATGTCAAGAATAATGATTTATCTTGGTGTTCACAACCATCTTGTTACGAATGGAAAGTGACGAGAGTCGGTCAAGGAGATTAGGAGGTTAATCGCATGCCTAATGCAAATATCTTTTCGATTTTTCTTAGTGCTAACAAGACCTTCTTGGCAAGTTACTTGCTTAATGATTCTAATCATGACACATTGGAGCTCCTAAAAGGTGAACAACTAGAGCACATCTAGGATAGGTTCTATGAATTTAGCTTTCCTAATGTCTGTAACCTTGTTACCTTTTTCAAGCGTCATTTAGGAGGTGACTATATTGATAACGTACTTCAAGTGAAGTTTAAGAATTGGTATGACTACATCCACAAATGATGTTTCCCATGACAAGTTCATGGGCAGAAGGTGTTCATTTTCAAGATGTCGATAAATGGTGTCGAGAGTGGAATCAGCTTCGTCACATGAATGTAATTTGCAAGGGATTTGCAGAATATTTACATCATGTTTGATCATGTGAAGCATGTTGTGTCGCAACCCTAGCTTTGGGCTCACGATTAAGGCAAAGGGATTGCAAGGGTGCAGGCCAAGAGGAGGCCCGGGAGTCACATCACATGCTCCCGGGAGTGTAAGAAAGTGTGAGGGAATGAACCCTCACACTCCCAAGGCAACTCCCACTGTGGGAGATGGAGACCCAGTGGACTCCCAAAACTTCAGAGAGCAATTTGAAGGGTCAAAATTCAATGGCTTGTGACGTTCTTTCTATCATTGGAAAGCTCTTGGACCGTAAATGTTTAAAATGGGCTTGCATTGCTCATTTGGAATTTGAAACACAAGTTATGGCCAAAAGAAGGGCCGGGAGTCAAACTGGCAGTTTGACTCCCGAACAGAAAAAGTCGGGAATCGACCCAATTTACTTATCTATAGACAACGTGCAACATATTGTTGGAAAGCTCTGGACAATAGCTACAACTTTGCTTTAGATTGTACCTTGATCAGAGGTTTGTTTGCAAAGTTATGGGGCTCCATAGTCGCAAGAGTCCCCGTTGGCACAATTTCGGGACTCCCACTCGGGAGTCCCGGGAGAAAAAAACCATTTGGATGTAGGCCCCGTGGAGAGGTGCAAAGTATATTATAAGGGGGAAGGTGGTGGCTTCCCCCAAGTTTGGGCCATGGTGAGTCTTGTGTGTTCGTGTTGCCCGTCGTTCATCCCAGTACCAAAGGTGCTCCAACTATGCATTAACCACCTTGTGTGGGTTGTGTGTAGGCCCGTGTGAGTGAGTGAAGCTTGTCAACTCTTCCTAGTCCCATCCCGGAGCTCCAACATGCCCCTTTACCCCTCAAAGTGTTGTGAGCTAGGGAGCGTGCCTCGACTCCTCCCCCTTTCGTTGTCTTTCACTTGGACTCACATTTGAGTCCTCCAAAGAGTTGGGAGTGCGTCATGTTGCTAGCTAAACAATTATGGCTATCATGTGTACAATCTTGTCTATTGTCAAGTGTTGACCATAATTGTTTGTGATATGCAATTTGAGGATAGTAGAGTTCAATGACTTATGTGGACAAAGCTTAATGAAATGATGTTGAAGCACGAGTTTCCAAAACCCAATTTCAAGGGATTCATGGTTAATAACACACAAGCCAAATGGAACACTGTTAGAATTGTTTATGGTTTTAGGGACCCTTCCGTCATGATGGTTGATAATGAACACACCTATTTATTCCATTGTAATCATTCATTCAATAAACACACTAAACAATTTACTAGACCTAAGTTACAAGATGAGCACAAGGTTCTTTACTTATAGTACAAGAATGCTAAATCATTTACAGATTATTACGACTTTAACATTAGGTTCATGAATAAGTGTGAAGTCCAAGGGCCCATGAGGCTAAAAGTGTGTTTATGTGTGAAACACATTTTCATAAATGGTGTCGCAACCTTGGCCTTGGGCTTGCGACTAAGGTAAAGCCTTGCAAAGGTGTGGGGCAAGAGTTAAGCTTGGGAGTCACATTTCATACTCTCATGAGTGTAGGAGAGTGCGAGGGAATGAACCCCCACACTCCCAACACTACTACCAAATTGGGGTGCAATTTACTAGCTTAAACCACTATGGGACCTCAAAAGTGAAATAACTTCATTGCATTTTATTAATTTAACCCTGGTGAAAGCTATTTCATTATAATATCACTATGTAGACATCATGTTTCATTACTAATTAACATAATTCACTATTACAATTTACTATAATAAATAAGTTTATTTCTATGTTTTAAAAAATATTTTATCTATGCTACTTTATGATATACCTTACATTATTTTAAACTATTTTAGTTATTTTAACTTATATTTTATGTTATTATAGGCTATTATTAATTATTTTACCTTAAATTATTATATGTTATTTTACCTTAAGGTATTTTAACTAATTTATTACAAGTTTTTAAGTTATTCTAAATTAAATTATTCAATTAACTTTAGGTTATACCTTGGGTTATTTTATTTTAAATTAATATATGTTATTTCAAGTTATACTTTAAATTATTCAAGGTCATTCTACTTTATGTTATTATAAATTATTTTATCCTAAATATAATAACTTGAAATAATTTTTAAAAATATATAATGACCTAAGGTAAATTAACTTAGAATTGGAAAATAATAAACTATGAAAAATAATTTTAAATACCCTACAATATAATAACTACTAATAGCTTATGATATTATAACATAGAATATCAAACAATAATTTATAATACAATATTCACCAATAGTTGTAATATAACATATATTAACCAATAAAACTTATAATACAATAACCATTAATAAAATAACCATCAATAACCATTAATAAATAACCACTAATGGTTTACAACAAAATAATCACTAATAGTCATTAATATAATAGCCACTAATAGCCACCAATAACCACTAATATAATACCAATTAATATTCACCAATATCCCCCAATATAATAGCCACCACTACCACCAATATAGTAGCCACCACCAGCCACCAATATCCATTAATAAAATAGCCACTAATAACTATTAGTAGAACAACCACCAATAACCATTAGTAAAATAACTACCAATAGCCATTAGTAGAATAACCACCAATAGCCATTAATAAAATAGGCTCAAATAACCATTAATGGAATAACCACCATTAACCATTAATAGAATAACCATTAATAGCCATTAATGGAAAAGCCACCATTAACCATTAATAGAATTACCACTAGTAGTCATTAAGAGAATAGTCACCATTAGCCATTAATAGAATAATCACCATTAGCCATTAATAGAATATCAACTAGTAGCCATTAATAAAATAGCCAGCAAGCGAATAATCACCAATAGAATAACCACCAATAACCACCAATAAAATAACTACTAATGGCCATTAATAGAATAACCACCAATAACTATTAATAGAATAACCAGTAAAAAATTTAATAACCACAAATAAAATAGGTACCAATAGCCATTAATAACCACCAATAACACTAATAAAACAACAACCAATAACCATATATTATAATTGCTTAAGATTACCAAAAATAATCTAAAGTGAAATAATTTATAATAGACAAAAATAAATTAAGGTGAAATAATGTATAATAACTTAGAATTGCCAATAATAACATAAGGTGAAATAACCTTTAATAGCCAAAAATAACTTATAATAGTTATAAGTAGTTTAAATTGAAATAATTTGCAATAGCCAAAAAACATAAAATAGCCAAAAATCTTTACAATTGTTGAATATAGTCTAAGGTGAAATAAGTTAGAATAGCTAAAAGTAATTTAGAATAATCGAAAGTAGCCGAAGGTGAAATAACAAAAAAAAACCAAAAGTAATTTAAAATAGCCATAAATAGCCATAAATAATGTATGGTGAAATAATTTAAATTAATGAAAAATATTCATATAATAATGAAAGTAGCTTAACATAGGTAATATTATTATATGAACAAAAAAATCCATTTATTAAACTTTTTTTTTTCAAAAAAATGGTCATTTAAATGTTTTTGAATAATGATATTCAACTTTTTTTTTCGTTGAAATGATTTTAAACTTTCAAAAGGAAATAAAAATAATTATGTACATTATTGAAATTTCTAAAAAAATTTGAATCATTTCATTTGAACAAAATTTCAATAAGATATGAATTTTCAAAGTTTATGTTTTTATAATGTTTAAAATGAAATATTTGATAAATAGAATGTAATGTAACATATTGTCACAACAAGTGGGGTGGTTTGATGATAAGGGTGTTTGCCTCCATTCCAAAGGTCAAGGGATCAAACCTTATGGGTGGTGTTATGTGTGGTCAACAATGGTATGTTGATCGAAAATTCTTTTATCAAAGTCCTAAAATAGGTGCTTAGGTTGATTAAGTGGCCTACCTACCTAGTTAGGTTAGGTTTTTAACCTAGCATCGATAATTACATGTGTCAATAAATCATAGGCTTGAAAAATTATGAAATTATCAATAATATTATATATTAAATAATTAAAATTTAATTGATTTCCATGCTGATTAGTTAATTAACTAACGAGTGAATGGTTTGGTAAATTTGTATTTCGTTTGAAAATAACCTTGTTTTAGTAGGTACTAGTGAAACAAATCATTATCCATAACAACTTGTCCCCATTCACTAGGGGGTTAAATAATTTCACTAAGTAAAAATGTCCAAATTCACTAAAAATCTAATGAAATCAAAAATGAACTAAGACGCATTTCCTAGTACTGTAAGTGAATTCCCACTTTGGGAGTTGGAGTCCCAATGGAAATATAAGATGAATTCTAAGATTTTTCGGTAGTTTTAATTTGTAATTGTCGGGAAATTTATTTTCCAACACTTTGAATGGACCCGCATATGGGCCCAAAAATTTGTGGCTCAAACCTTTTGGCAACTAGAAATTTTTGATGTTCAACCCCACTTCATCTCCTTCTTCAAAATTCACCTCTCGTTGGGACTTGTCCACAAAATCTTTGTACCGTTTATGCACATTTTCAAGATTAGCCTTAGCCACCTCCCCCAAGCGCCACTTCTTTTCATCAAGTTGTGTGACCATTGGCACTTCCTCATTTGCATCACTTGGGAGTTACTCAATTGTGGCCCAAGTTGTAGGCACAATTGGTGACTTGCCCATCACCATTTGAAAGGGAGTGGCCCCCATTGTTGAATGTTCCAAATTGTTGTAGCAAAACTTAGTCAACTCCAAATGGTCCACCCAATCTTATTGATGCGTAATCACACAATTCCTTAGGATTTGTTGGATAACCAAGTTCATTATTTCAATTTGTCCATTCATAACGGACCCCCAACGACACACTCCCAACTCCTTGATTGACTCAAATGTGAGTCTGAAGTGAAAATAGTGGAAGAATAAAGAGTTAGGAAACACGTTCCTTAACTTGTAGCACTTTGGGAGTAGAGGGGCATGTTGGAGCTCTAGGATGGGATTAGGAAGAATGACAAGCACTTCATCATTCACACGAACCTGCACAAAACCAAACAACAAGTTGGTTAGTGCATAGTTGGAACACTTTTGGTGTTAGGACGAACCACGAGCAAACTCGAACTCACAAGACTCACAAGACTCATCACAACCCATGCTTAGGGGAAGCCACTACCTTCCCCCTTATATTATACTTTGTGCCTTTCCACGAGGCTCACATCCAAATGACATTTTGTCCCGAAACTCCCAAATGGGAGTCCCGAAATTCCCAAAGTTGGGACTTCGATAACTTTGGGGTCCCATAACTTTGCATGTAGACCTCCGATTGAGATGAGGTCTAAAGCAAAGTTGTAGCCCTCATTGAAAGCTTTGTAACAATAGGTTGTAAGCCACCTACACACAAGGAGATCGGGTCGATTCTTGACTTTTAATGGTCGGGAGACAAATTGCCAATTTGACTCCCATCATTTTTTTTGGCCATAATTTGTATTTTAAGTGTCCAAATGGGTCATGTGAGCCCAATTTGGACATTTATGTTTCACTAGCTTTTTAATGATATAAAAAATTCTTCAATCCATTGGGTTTTGAGCCCTGTAATTGCCTTTTGAAGATTCAGGAGTTCACCAGGACTCCAAACTCCCAAAGTGGAAGTTCCCTTGGGAATGTGAGGGTTCATTCTTTCACACTTTCCTTCACTCACGGGCTTCCTTTTGGCCCGCAACCTTGCAAGCCCTTGCTTTGGTCATGAGCCCAAGGCTAGGGTTGCGACAACAATCAACATAATATCATATGTAATTGATGGACCTAATAGGACCCCACTGGAATCGCATGCAAGTTGTGCAATTTATTCATGAGGTAACAAGTAAAATAAGCCACATAAGAAAAATTTGAGGCAATCAAAATGACAAGACAAAGTTCAAAATCATGAAGATGTAGTGACTAATTTGCCTCATTTTTATGCACACAACCCTGACATTAACTATTGTAGATTATCAATATACATATAGTTTTTACGACAACTAGAACAACACACACTTTAAATGGAATGTTCAATGGGAGAACATTTTATTTTGTAAAATGGCTTAAATACCTCCTTTTGGAGTATTAGGGTTTGAAATTATAGCTCTTCCATTCATGTCGCCAAAATTTGCAAGATATAACCCATAAGTTTTACACATTCAAGAGGTAATTTTTGTTCATTTATAGTAAGTTGACAGTTGATACCATCATCAACAACATCTTATTCAACACCATTTTCATGACTTCATCACCCATTTACATGTCAAGTTTTCCTATTGTTATTGTTGTTGTTTTTTATTAAATTGGGTAGCCACATTCACCATCACTAAAATCAACATTGCCATCTTTGGAGGCAATTGTATGTTTATGGGCAATTGCTTCACCAAACCTAGGTATCACTACTGCAACAATAATCAAAATGTGTTGAAAAGAATAAATTGCATAATACAAGGATAAAATATTCAAACAACTTATGTGCCTTTTTTTTCCCTAAAGAACTATGAGGTTTGAACCTTTCATCTTTTCCCTTCCCCCAACCAATCCACATACCTAACCAAATGGATTTTGACCATGTTGTTAATATGATAGATCCCTTTGCTATTTTGCAAGTTTTTGTTGAGCTGCCTAGGTGTTCAAGCACATAAGAAATTCAAGAGGCAAGTTCATACACAATCACGAGAGCAAATAAAAATTAATCATGGATGATCACTCCAAATAGACATTATGATGCACATTTAGTTCAATGTGGTGGCAACATGTTTGAATTATCATTCGTTGCCATGATGTAAAATAGTGAATATAATACATCAATTTTTCCTTTATAGTGACATTGTTTGGATCAAGATGTAGTGATACAACCCACAATCAGTTTACCATAGCCTCAATTAGGATGCACAATATTGACATTGATGTCTACAATTTCTTGAATTCAAATTTTCATGATGTTCACAGAACATTATGGTAGTTTATTAGTTGAAACAAACAAAACAAAAGATTGCATAGTTTGTAACTAACCTTTTTAAAATCGCTTTTCTATTACTTCTTTGAAATGGCCTTGAACATGGTACACCTAGCCCAAGTAGCTATATGCTCTGTTTACTTAAGGTCAATCTGGATAACATTTTCACAATTAGATATTGCTTATCCAAACTTGCTAACCTTTGAGTGTGCTACTACCCTTCAACCATATAAGCTACCAAATGGTCAAACTTGTTCCATTTGGGTTTCTTATTGTTTTGTAGTACAAGCATTGGAAATCCACAATGAGATGCAAAGGAGTTGAACATTTTTATTCCACATGTCTGCTTAGGAGATCACATTGTCATTACACAATGATATTGCTACTGTCTAAAATTGAATGGCCTTAGTAAACCACTACTATTTCATTGATGTGTTCCCTACCATTAGAACATATGAAAATATTTTTTGTAGTGTTGATGGAAACTTTGCATTGAGGTGAAGAATACCATTCTTTTGGTATAATGTCAACTTGTGCATGGACATAAGAAGAAGACAATAATTTAAAAGGGGGGTTTCTACTAGTTAAAACTATCTGGAAAAATGATTGCAACAAGATAGTCAAATCCTCACCAAATGGAAACATAACAATTCTTGGGAAAACTACAATACTAGTCCTTTATATGATCATGAGATGCAACCTTCAATGATAAATGTTTAATAATAGTTAAATCTACTTACTACAAGTTTCATATCTTGGAGGGATCTAGGACATTTTCCAATAATGTCCTAATAGTTAGAGATTATTTTTCATGAATAACTCACTTATAGACAACCATTGAAACTAGGTTAGGGATCAATAGAGGCCATAGTTGCAAAGATTTGACTTAATGGATCACCTCAAATGTTTCAAATCACTACTAGTGTGCATAGATAGGCCAAAGAATGCATACAAAAACCAATGTCAAATGACTGCAAGATTACAAAGGTTATGCTTGATTTCCATCCAAAAAGTATGGTCTTAAATGCCTTTAGCCACTTTTGTTCACAACTTGCATGTAGATAATGGCCAATGTTTTCCTTCCTTTTCAAACATTTATCAGCCTACAACCAACCAACACTTGCATTAATGATGATTTATATCAATATTCAAATGGAACACATTAGAAGTTTAGAAGCTTTTCACAAAGAGAGGATTTAAATGTTGGCCTTAAGCACGTAATATGGGTAGGAATCTTCCTCAACCCAAGATGTTGTTTTGTGAAAGTAATAAGCAATAGTATTTTGGAGTGTGGAATTTTCAAAATTATTCTCATATGCATCCATTCCAATTTCCACAAAGATTTCAAGCACATTCTTCAAGAGTGCACAATCAATTTGTTCCCCTTCATGTTCACAATCAATATGTGTGATAGCGCACAAGTGCATCACGTATTGTGATTGGTAGCAAAGTAAAGATAGTTAAAGCATACCAAGAGCCTATTAGAAAAGTAAACAAAAACCTTAATATGTTATGTAGCTTCGCCAAAAAAGTATGCAAAGACATGTTTTTGCTTATAACACAACTTAGTAAGCCATATTAAGGTAATTACGAAATCTTTCACATTCGTTTTCATTTCCATGTACACCTCCATTGACTAGGATCACAACACTAAGCCACATGAAGGCACCATCAAGTGTAAA
>Ga0116226_10002960_pt1 | contig 14933 bp, 14 predicted proteins | sample S1TSphfallax_FD_89692 | JGI IMG/M metagenome (GOLD analysis project Ga0116226, IMG submission 89692) | Host-associated microbial communities from peat moss isolated from Minnesota, USA - S1T2_Fa - Sphagnum fallax MG | ecosystem: Host-associated > Plants > Peat moss > Unclassified | place: USA...
CGGCCATGGAGGTCGCCATCAAAGATTTGAGACTCTGGAGCATAGCGCCGGGCCGCTTCGCCGCCGTGATTTCTGTGGAGGCTGAGCATCCCCGCGCGCCCCAAGCCTATAAAGCCGCCCTCGCCGATCTGCCCGGTATCAGCTTCGTGTCCATAGAGGTTGAGACTCGCCTGCCCGCCGGCTCTGCGACCAACGGTCCTGCGCTCCACATTGTCCCCGGGCGTCGCATTGTCTAAAGGCTTTCAGTCTAACGGCTTTGGCGGCATTGGCGCGCCCTGCGCCCGCTCGACCCAACTGAACCGCTCTGAGGCAGATTATGGAAACCGTTCCCGTTCCTAACGGACAAATCTCCGGCAATGTGCTGCTGTATAGCAAGCCGGAGCCGCTGAGCATCGAGTTGCATGGCCGGCTGGGTCTGAAAAAGCTGGATCGGCCGTTCGGCTTTGCGAATGCGGCCCACGCCGTGCCGCTGCAGGTGACGGAATTCGGGCCGGCCTCCTTGACCTATCCCATCATTTTCGGCGGAGAAGGTCTGACGCCCCTGGCCGTGATGAGCATTCGTCAGAACGAGAACCTGTTTATCACCGACGCCGGCCTTTTCGAGGAGGCCTGCTACGTGCCGGCCTTTATCCGCCGCTGGCCCTTCGTCCTGGCCAATAATGATCAGGAGCAACAGATGATCGTCTGTATCGACCGCGAGGCCGAGGTGATCACCGAAGGCGGCGAGGTGCCCTTGTTCGAGAACGGCCAGCCCTCGGCCTTCACCCAGCAGGCCATCAAGTTCTGCACCGATTTCGAGACGGAGCGCCGACGCACGGATCAGTTTGTGGAAACACTGAAGTCGCTCGGCCTCCTGGAGAGCAAGCAGGCCACCTTCACCCCCACGCTTGCGGATGGAACGCCCGGCGAGCCGGTACAATTGGCGGATTATTTCGCCGTGTCGGAAGAAAAACTGGCCGCCCTGCCGGCCCAGACGATTTATGAGCTGACCACGTCCGGCGCGCTTCGCCAGATCTACGCCCACCTGAATTCCATCATGAATTGGGAGCGTCTGGTCGGCAAAACCGCCGCCCGCACGCCGGTGGCCAACGCCTGAAGCCTGACTTTCGGCTAAAGCGTCCTCACGCGCCGCCGCCGCCCTTGCAGTCTGCGCCATCTGTGGCTTAACTCCCGGCAAAACAAGGGAAACGCGCCATGGACGATGCTTCGCATAAGCCGACCGCCTATCCAGTGCCGGACCATTGGGTTTCAAACACGCGCATAGGCTCTGAGGTCTACGCCGAGGCCCGCGCGGCGGCGCAGGACGGGGGCGAGGCCTTCTTCGCCGCGGCGGCTCAGAGGCTCGACTGGATCACGCCCTTCACCCAGGTGAAGGACGTGTCGTTCGATCCTGAAAACCTTCATATCCGCTGGTTCCATGACGGCGCGCTGAACGTCGCCGCCAACTGCATCGACCGTCACCTGCCCGAGCGCGCGGATCAGACCGCCATCATCTGGGAGGGTGATAATCCGGCCCAGTCCAAGTACATCACCTATGCCGAACTGTATGATCAGGTCTGCCGCCTGGCTAATGTGCTGAAGGGCCTGGGCGTCAAAAAGGGTGACCGGGTGACGCTCTACCTGCCCATGATCCCGGAGGCGGCCTATGCCATGCTGGCCTGCGCCCGCATCGGCGCCATCCATTCCGTGGTGTTCGGCGGGTTTTCGCCCGAAAGCCTGGCCGGCCGGATTCAGGATTGCGGCTCGGATTTCATCATCACGGCGGATGAGTCCGTGCGGGGCGGCAAGACCTTTCCCTTAAAGGCCAATGTCGACAAGGCGCTCGAGACCTGCCCCAATGTGAAGACGGTGCTGGTGGTGGCGCGCACAGGGGCTGATGTGTCCATGCAGGCCGGTCGCGATGTGGCCTACGCCGCCGCTATGGCCGCCGCCTCGCCCGACTGCCCGCCCGAACCCATGGGGGCGGAAGACCCCCTGTTTATCCTCTACACCTCCGGCTCCACCGGCAAGCCCAAGGGCGTCCTGCATACGACGGGCGGCTATCTGTTCTGGGCGGCCTATACCCATGAGCTGGTTTTCGATTACCGGCCGGGTCAGGTCTATTGGTGCACCGCCGATGTAGGTTGGGTCACGGGGCATAGCTATATCGTATATGGCCCTTTGGCCAACGGCGCCACGACCCTGATGTTTGAAGGCGTGCCGACCTACCCGGACGCCTCGCGCTGTTGGCAGGTGATCGACAAGCATAAGGTGGAGATCTTCTACACCGCCCCCACTGCCATCCGCGCCCTCATGCGCGAGGGCGACGGCCCGGTGAAGAAGACCTCCCGCGCCTCCTTGCGCCTGCTGGGTTCGGTGGGGGAGCCGATTAACCCGGAGGCCTGGCGCTGGTATCACGACGTGGTGGGCGAGGGGCGCTGCCCCATTGTCGATACCTGGTGGCAGACCGAAACAGGCGGCGTCCTGATCGCCCCCGTGCCGGGCGCGACGCCCCTGAAGCCCGGCTCCGCCACCCTGCCCCTGCCGGGTCTGAAGGTGGAGCTGGTGGACGCAAACGGCGTCGTGCTAGACGCGCAGGCGGCGGACGGCAACCTCTGCCTCACCGATAGCTGGCCGGGCCAGGCGCGCACCATCTACGGAGACCACCAGCGGTTTATCGACACCTATTTCAAGACCTATCCCGGCAAGTATTTCACCGGCGACGGCGCTCGCCGCGATCATGACGGTTATTATTGGATCACAGGCCGGGTGGACGATGTGATCAATGTGTCGGGCCACCGCATCGGCACGGCGGAGGTCGAATCCGCCCTAGTCGGTCACCACGCCGTAGCCGAAGCAGCCGTCGTCGGCTTTCCTCATGATCTGAAGGGCCAGGGCATCTATTGCTATGTGACGCTAAAGGACGGCGAAACGCCGACACCGGAACTGCGCGCCGCCCTGATGGAAGAAGTCCGCCGCGAGATCGGCCGCTTCGCCGCCCCCGACGTGATCCAATGGGCGCCGGGCCTGCCCAAAACCCGCTCGGGCAAGATCATGCGGCGTATCTTGCGCAAGATTGCGGAGAATGAGTTGGGGAGCTTGGGGGATACTTCGACGCTGGCCGATCCGTCGGTCGTGGACGATCTGGTGAAGAACCGCGCGGGGGGATGAGGGGCTGATTTAGAGCGTTCGAAGGCTAGGTAGAGTCGCTAACCTTTTCCAATTCTCCCGGATAACAGAGCGCCTTAGGTTGTAGTCGCTCTACTATCGTCGGATGCCAACATGATCGCTGCAGTCAGCCTTTCCGTGTCAGTGCTGGCCTTGTTTATATCCGCACTTACGGCGTGAATGACATTGTTTCGGCGTGGCCATTTGCGAATGACCCAGCCGACAGTAATCTATTTCGGTCGCGACGGAGGTCCGGGACGCGGTGGAAAGCTAGGCCTGAAAGTCTATCTCCGCACGCTTTTATACGCGACTGCTAAACGGGCTGTATCATCGAAAGCATGTATATTTGCCTTAGGCGCGGTGAGGGTTGCCAGAACTTCAACGTGTGGGTCTATGGCGAAAAAATGCTGTCGCGCGGAAGTGGATTATTTGTATCAGATAGCGGCCTCATACCGATCCCGCATCACATGGATATGGACAGGCTCGCGCGGATCGCTGTCGTCCGAGTAAAAGAAGAACCGAAAGCCACCGTCGCGAAAGACAGCCGGCATAATGCAAATTTCCTCCACCCCGGCGCCATCGGATAACCAATTATAAATTTAAACCCGGCCGCCCCCTAAATCTCCCCAATCGCGCTCAGATAAAGATCAAGCAGGGCTTCTTCTTCCTGGCGTTTGACCTTGTCCTGCTTGCGCAGGCGGATAACTTTGCGGAGGATTTTGACGTCGAAGCCTTCGCCCTTGGCTTCGGCGAACACTTCTTTCAGGTCGCCGGCTATGGCGGCCTTATCTTCTTCCAGGCGCTCTATGCGTTCGATGATGGTTTTCAGCCGGCCCTGGGCCGTGGCCGTCAGCACGTCGGGATTTGCGTCGAAGGCGGTGTCGTCGGCCATGGGAAACTCTCCGAAGAGGCGGAAACAGGGACCCTAAAGGTCAGCCCCAGGCTTCACAACCGGCTGTTCGCGTCTGGAATTTGGAATTTTGTTACTTCGGCGAGCGGGGGCGTTAATGCCCGTTATCACCAACACAAAACGCTAAATATCGGCACAAGCCGCCAGCGGCCCAGTTAGGCGAGGATCAGCCCTGCTTGGCTTTAAAGCGCGGGTCCGTCTTGTTGATCACATAGACGACGCCCTTGCGGCGCACGATCTTGCAATCCCGGTGACGGGTCTTCAGCGACTTCAGAGAGCTTCTGACCTTCATTGTCCTGATCCACAAATGAAAACCCGCGCGAATGACCGCGCGGGGCTGGGAGGTGGTGTATAGGAGGATGGGGCTTTTGCGTCAAGCCTGAGAAGACCCCAAAGCACGCCTGCTTGAAGGGCCGCCGTGTCTATGCGGATCGCTGTCTGAGGTCGCCGCTACAACCGCCAATCTAGGCCTTGTCGCGCATTTCGGTGTCGCGCCTTTGCACGCTAGTTGCCTTAGCTGAAATCCCCGGCTAGCCCGCTGAGGAAAACGAGGGGGAGGACGTTAATGGCGACGGACATCGAGATTGCACGCGCGACGATCTTAAGCCCAATCCAAGATATAGCGGCGCGGGCGGGGCTCAGTGAGGCGACGATCCTGCCCTATGGCCGCCATGTAGCCAAGGTATCGCTGGATCACCTCACCGGCCTGTCGGACCGGCCAAACGGGCGACTGGTGCTGGTGACGGCGATCAACCCCACGCCGCCCGGCGAGGGCAAGACGACGACCACAGTCGGCCTGGGCGATGCGCTGAACCGAATTGGGCGCCGGGCGATCATTGCGTTGCGTGAGCCGTCTTTGGGACCTGTGTTTGGCGTCAAGGGCGGCGCGACAGGCGGGGGACGGGCCCAGGCGGCGCCTATGGAGGCGATCAACCTGCACTTCACCGGCGACTTCCACGCCATCACTGCCGCCCACAACCTTCTGGCCGCACTGCTCGACAACCACATTTATTGGGGCAATGCGCTGGATATCGACCCGCGTAGCATTGTCTGGCGACGAGTGCTGGATGTGAACGACCGGGCGCTGCGCAAGGTGGTGGTCGGGCTGGGGGAGGATGCGAATGGCGCCCCGCGCGAGACCGGCTTTGACATCACGGTGGCGTCCGAAGTCATGGCGGTGTTGTGCCTGGCCACCGATCTTACGGACCTTCAGGCCCGCCTGGCCCGGATTGTTGTGGCGCGTCGTCGCGACAAGTCGCCGGTCACCGCCCGTGATCTTGAGGCCGACGGGGCCATGGCCGTGCTGTTGCGCGATGCGATCCAGCCCAATCTGGTTCAGAGCCTAGAGGGCACGCCGGTGCTCATGCACGGCGGCCCTTTCGCCAATATCGCCCATGGCTGCAACTCCGTCATCGCGACGCGCGCCGCCCTAAAGCTGGCCGAGTTCACCGTGACGGAAGCTGGGTTCGGCGCGGACCTGGGCGCTGAGAAGTTCTGTAATATCGCCACACGGGCCGGGGGCTTCAGCCCGGACGCCGCCGTGATCGTGGCCACCCTGCGTGCGCTGAAATACCAGGGCGGCGCGGCGGCCGCAGAGGTCTCCAGCCCCAATGCGGCCAGGCTTTCCGACGGACTGGCCAATCTGGGTCGCCATATCGAGAATATTCGCAAGTTCGGCGTCAAGCCGGTGGTCGGGATCAACTTCTTCCAGGGCGACACCGAGGCTGAGCTTCAGATGGTGATCGACTATTGCCGAAGCGCCCACGGCGTCGAGGCGCTGGTCTGCCATCACTGGTCGCAGGGTGGAGCTGGGGCCGAGGCCTTAGCCCGGGCGGTTGTCGCGATCTGCGACGCCGCGCCGAGCTCTTCCACCTTCAGTCCCCTCTATGAGCTGGATCAGCCGCTGGCCGACAAGATCACGGCGGTCGCTAAAAGCATATATCGTGCTTCCGGCATCAGCCTGTCGCCACGGGCTCGGCGCGATCTGGCCCGCTTCGAGGCTGGCGGCTGGGGCGGGCTGCCCGTTTGCATTGCAAAGACGCCCTATTCATTTTCTGCCGACGCCTCGCTCTTGGGAGCCCCAACCGGCTATATATTGCCTGTCGTCGAGGTGCGGTTAGGCGCCGGCGCCGGGTTCGTGGTCGCCATCTGCGGCGATGTGATGACTATGCCTGGTCTTCCACGCCGGCCGGCCGCCGCCAGCATTCGGCTGGACGAAGATGGGCGGATCGACGGCCTATTTTGATGCAGACGGTAAGGCTCTAGCTGGTCCCAGCTCGTTGCAATGCTCTATACCAAGGCGTTGCGATTACAGTATCGATTGCCCAGTCTTGGCCCAGTCGGCGTTGAATTGCTCCAGCCCCTTCTCCGTCAGCGGGTGTTTGATCATGTCCTGAAACACGGCGGGCGGCAGGGTGGCGCAGTCCGCGCCAGCGATGGCGGCGGCGCGCACATGAGCCGTGTTGCGGATGGAGGCGGCCAGGATCTGGGTGTCGAAGTCGTAGTTGTCATAGACCGTGCGAATCTCGCTGATCAGGTCCATGCCGATGGCGCCGTAATCGTCCAGACGGCCGATAAAGGGCGAGATGAAGGTCGCTCCCGCCTTAGCGGCCATCAGGGCCTGAACAGTGGAAAAGCACAGGGTCACGTTCACGTCCATCCCCTCGTCCGCAAGCGTGCGCGTGGCCTTCAGCCCCTCGAAGGTCAGCGGGATTTTCACCACCACATTTGCGGCGATTTCGCGCAGGCGACGTCCTTCCGCCACCATGCCGACTGCGTCCGGCGCGGCCACTTCGGCGGAAATCGGCCCGTCCACCAGGGCGCAGATTTCGGCGATCACCTCCAGCATGGGGCGGCCTGATTTGGCGATCAGGCTGGGGTTGGTGGTGACGCCGTCCACCAGGCCCGTGGCCGCCAGGGTCTTGAGGACGACGGTGTCTGTGGTGTCGAGAAAGAATTGCATCGCGCGCGCTCCGAGATCGGCGCTTCTTAGCGTGCAATAGGCCGAGGAGAGAAGCCTTGACCGATCCCCCCGACGCCGCCATGTCGCAGGGCCAAGTCGTAAAGGGCCGGGGAGCCTCATAATATGCGCGTCGCCATGATCGGAGCCGGCTATGTGGGCCTGGTGTCCGGCGCCTGCTTTGCGGATTTCGGCCATGTCGTCACCTGCATCGACAAGGATGCGGGCAAGATCGCCCGGTTGAAGCAGGGGGATATGCCGATCTTCGAGCCGGGGCTGGATCAGCTCGTGGCCGCCAATGTGCGGGAAGGGCGTCTCGCCTTCACCACCGAAGCGGCCGAGGCCGTGGGCGCCGCCGATGCGGTATTTATCGCGGTGGGCACGCCGTCGCGGCGCGGGGACGGCCATGCAGACCTGTCCTATGTCCATGCCGCGGCGGCGGAGGTGGCGAATCTGGTGCAGGGCTTCACCGTCGTTGTGACGAAGTCCACGGTGCCGGTGGGAACGGGCGACGAGATCGAGGCGATTATCCGCAAGGTTCGCGCCGACGCCGATGTGGCCGTGGTCTCCAATCCCGAATTCCTGCGCGAAGGCGCCGCCATAGCCGATTTCAAGCGCCCGGACCGGGTGGTGGTCGGGACCGAAGATGAGCGGGCCAGGGCCGTGATGCGGGAGCTTTATCGGCCCTTGTTTCTCAATGAGACGCCTGTTCTCTTCACCGCCCGGCGGACGTCTGAGCTGATCAAGTACGCCGCCAACGCCTTCCTGGCCATGAAGATCACCTTCATCAACGAAATTGCCGACCTGTGCGACGCCGTAGGCGCGGATGTGCAGCAGGTGAGCCGAGGCATCGGAATGGACGGTCGGATCGGCTCGAAATTCCTCAACGCCGGGCCGGGCTATGGCGGCTCCTGCTTTCCCAAGGATACGCTGGCCCTCGTGCGTACGGCGGTGGACGCTGGCTCGCCCGTGCGGCTGATCGAGACGACAGTGGCGGTCAATGACGCCAGAAAGCTCGCCATGGCGCAAAAGGTGGCCAAGGCCATGGGCGGCGATATTGCAGGCAAGACCATCGCGCTTTTGGGCCTCACCTTCAAACCCAATACGGACGACATGCGCGATGCGCCGTCTCTGGCCATTGCGCCCGGTCTTCAGGCCATGGGGGCCCATATTCAGGCTTTCGATCCAGAGGGGCATGAGGCCAAGGGCCTACTCCCCGGCGTGACGTTCAAGGCCAACGCCTATGAGGCGACGCGGGGCGCCGACGCAGTGGTGATCATCACCGAATGGGACCAGTTCCGCGCGCTCGATCTGGATCGCCTGAAAGCGGTCATGCGCGCGCCGAGGGTGATTGACCTGCGCAATATCTACAATCCGGCGGACATGAAGGCGCGCGGCTTTCACTATACCAGCGTCGGCCGGCCAGATTAGGCGCGGCTACTTGCCGGGGACCACGCCGGGCGGGCAATCCGGGCTGAGCCGGTGGGCATCTATCACGGCATGGCCTGGGATGGGCACGCCGATCAGCATGATCTGCAGATCGGCCTGAAGATGAAATTCCTCCGGGGCATATGTACCCTTGATGGCCAGGTCGGCGCCATGCCCCTTCTTGTCCAGGCACCGGCCGCGCAGGCTGACCTGACCGTCATGGACCTGTTGTTCGCTATAGTCACACTTATAGTGCTTTGGTGTCGGCCGCGTAAGCCACTGTTCCACCTGCTGGGCGGTGAGGCATTTCTTGGTGACCTCCCGCTTTGAGGCGATGGTGATGGACCAGTGGTCGTCGCCTTCCCAATAGCCCGGAAGAACGGAGGTGGTTTGCGCGCTTGCGCCCGAGACGACCAAAAGGGACAGAAGCGCTAGACCTACGGCTGATTTCAAGTTCGACATAGAGTTGGGGTCCAGACGGCTCAGGGCTTCTTCACCAGCATCATATAGTTGACGCTTGTGTCCGCCGATTGGCGCCAGCGATTGGCGAGCGGCTCGAACACGACGCCGACCGGCCCTTCCACCGCTACGGGCTCGGGCGACAGAAAGAGGCGCACCTCGTCCGGTGTGAGGAACTTGCGCCAGTCATGCGTGCCGCGGGGCAACCAGTTCAGCACATACTCCGCCCCGAACTTGGCCAGGGCCAGGGCTTTCAGCGTGCGGTTCAGGGTGGCGATGATCATGATCCCGCCGGGCGCCACCAGCTTTGACGTATCGCGCAGAAACTGAGCCGGATCAGCCGTGTGCTCCACCACCTCCATATTCAGCACGACATCGAATGAGGGCTCGCCGGCGGCCAGCAGCCCCTCCGCCGTACCGCAGCGATAGTCGATCTGCAGCCCCTGTTCGGCGGCATGGGTCGAGGCCGTGCCGATATTGCGCTCAGAGGCGTCCACGCCGGTCACCTCGAACCCCAGCCGTCGCATGGGCTCGCACAACAGGCCGCCGCCGCAGCCGATATCCAGCAGGCGCAGGCCTTCGAACGGCTTCATGGCTTCGGGATTGCGCTGAAACCGCTCCAGCGCCTGCTCGCGGATGAAGGCGAGGCGGACAGGGTTGAACCGGTGCAGGGGGGCGAACTTGCCCTTCGTGTCCCACCATTCGGCGGCGATGCGGGAGAAACGTTCCACTTCGGCCGGATCAACGGAGGTGTTTTGCGTCAACTCTGTCATTTTTTGCTCATCTGGCCGCGCCGATGGATTGCGGCGCCGGACCTGCCTCGATAAAGACCCGCTTCCGTTCAGATGCCCATGCGAGGCCGCGAGGGCAAGCCGGTTTGCGCATGGGAAGGCGCGCTTAAAGTCTATGACGTCTCGTCTTGTGATGAAGTTCGGCGGCACGTCGGTCGCGGATCTGGAGCGCATTCGCCGTGTCGGCCGGTTGGTGGCGGCTGAGGTGAAGGCGGGGCACAAGATCGCCGTTGTGGTCTCGGCCATGTCCGGCAAGACCAATGAGCTGGTGGCCTGGACCGATTCCGCCGGCCGCGCCGCCTCCGGCCTGCCGGAAAGCGATGACGAATACGATGTTGTGGTGGCGTCGGGCGAGCAGGTGACGGCCGGCCTATTGGCCATGGTGCTGCGCCATATGGGTCTGGACGCCCGCTCCTGGCTCGGCTGGCAGATTCCTATTCGTACGGACGACGCCCACGGCGCGGCGCGCATCGAATCTATCGACGGCGACGCGCTCGGCCATGCCATAGACGGCGGCCAGATCGCTGTCATCGCCGGCTTTCAGGGCGCGACAGTCGAAGGGCGGATCACCACCCTGGGCCGGGGCGGCTCAGACACCTCCGCCGTCGCCGTGGCCGCAGCGCTGAAGGCTATCCGCTGCGATATCTATACGGATGTGGACGGGGTCTACACCACCGATCCCCGGATCGAGCAGCGCGCCCGGCGCATCCCGAAGATTTCCTACGAAGAAATGCTGGAAATGGCTTCCCTGGGCGCCAAGGTGCTCCAGACCCGCTCCGTCGAAATGGCCATGGCCCATCGTGTGCCGGTGCGCGTGCTGTCCAGCTTTACCGAACCGGGGGAGGCTGACCCCGCAACCACCGGCACCATCGTATGCGACGAGGAGGAGATCGTGGAAAAACGTATCGTCAGCGGAGTCGCCTATAGCCGGGACGAAGCCAAGATCACCCTCTATGGCGTGCCCGATCACCCCGGCGTCTCGTCCAAAATCTTTTCCGGCCTGGCCGACGCGCATGTGAATGTGGACATGATCGTTCAGTCCCACGCCCGCACCGCCAACACCGCTAATATGGAATTCACCGTCGGCCGCCGCGACGCCGCCCGCGCCCTGGAGATCGTCCGCGCCATTCAGGCCGAGGTGGGCTTTGAGGACGTGGCTTGCGACGAGAACGTGGCCAAGGTCTCGGTCGTCGGCGTCGGGATGCGCAGCCATACCGGCGTGGCCAGCACCATGTTCTCCGCCTTGGCCGCCCGTGGGGTGAACATCCAAGTGATCTCCACGTCCGAGATCAAGATCAGCGTGCTGATTGACGCGGCCTATACGGAGCTAGCCGTGCGGGCTCTGCACGCGGCTTATGGGTTGGCGGAGGGTTAGGGGCGAGCCCCTCACCTATCCCCATCGCGCACCCAGCGGAAGTTGACGCCGTCTGGGGCTGCGGCGGTTTCGACAACGGCGGCGTCGCGGAGAGCGGCGAGATCGCGCGTGCGGCAGGCGCCGTCTTTGTCTTGGGTGAAGCCGGGGAGCAGCTGGGGCGTAGGGGCCGTGGCGGTGTTTGCCGTACCTGAAGTCGTCGCATTCCCCGTCAGCGCACTGGTCGCCGGGCTGTAACAGTCGATATCGGTTAGACGGGCGGCGACGATCTGACCTGCTTCGTCCAGTTTCACTTCATCCACAGCCTGATATCGATAAACGCCGAGGCCCCCGTCTCCGAAGCGCTGCAGAATGAGCGGTGCACCTTGCGCCAGGAGATACGGAAAACTGCGCGCCGTCAGTGTGGGCCCCCGCGGCGTTTTCACCAGTGCGAAACCGACCATTCGGCCCAGAGCGATCAGGCGCGGGGCGGCGCAGTCTGGCCAGGTCTTGATGGGCTGGGCCTCTGCGACTTTGCACGGCGGGTCCGAAACCTCAGCCGACAAATCTCGCCATATCCCGCTCCGGAATTTCGGCGCGCCGATGGAGTCCTTGGCGGAGAAAAGGGGGCGCCTTGTCAAAAGCGCGCCAGGGCGGCTGCATCCCGCGAAGGCCACGCAAATCACAATCAACGCTGCAGCTCTGAACATGGCGAGCCCTCGCGATCACGCGTTCGTGATAATCGGGCCGGTCGAGCAAGACTGTCAAGTCCGCCATCGGCCGATTCCAACGCCCCCGTTGCGCCCCCGGCCTCGCCCGGCTAAACCCTAATGCCCATCCCCCACCCCCGCCGATCCCGCGATCCAAGGAGCGCCGCCCTTTATGGCCGCCCAGTATATTTTCCAGATGCAGGGCCTGACCAAGGCCTATCCCGGCGGCAAGAAGGTGTTTGAGAACATCTGGCTGTCCTTCTATCCCGACGCCAAGATCGGCGTGGTCGGCGTCAACGGCTCGGGGAAGTCGACGCTGCTGAAAATCCTGGCCGGGATCGACACGGAGTTTTCCGGCGAGGCGCGCGCCGCCGACGGCGTAAAGATGGGCTACCTGGAGCAGGAGCCGCATCTGGATGAGGCGGTGGACGTCTATGCCAACGTCATTTCGGCGTGCGAAGAAAAGCGCATTTTCGACCGCTACAACGAAATCGCCCTGCAGATGGCGGAGGATTATTCCGACGAGCTGATGGAGGAGATGAACGCCCTTCAGGAAAAGATCGACGCCGCCGATCTTTGGGACATCGACAGCCGCATCGAACAGGCCATGGACGCCCTGCGCTGCCCGCCGCCGGAATGGCCGGTGGATAAGCTCTCAGGCGGAGAGCGGCGTCGCGTGGCCCTAGCGCGGCTTCTGCTGTCCAAGCCCGACATGCTGCTGCTGGATGAGCCGACCAACCATCTGGACGCCGAATCTGTCGCTTGGCTCCAGCACCATCTGGAGGCCTTTCCCGGCTGCGTCATCCTGGTTACCCACGACCGCTACTTCCTGGATCAGGTGACCAAGTGGACGCTGGAGCTGGATCGCGGCAAGGGCATTCCGTACGAGGGCAATTATTCCGGCTGGCTGGAGCAGAAGCAAAAGCGCGTGGTGCAGGAGCAGAGCGAGAGCGAGGCCCGCCAGCGCGCACTGACGAAGGAGCTGGAATGGGTCCGCTCCTCGCCCAAGGCCCGCCAGGCCAAGTCCAAGGCCCGCCTTGCCGCGTATGAAGAAATGATGTCGGAGCAGGAGAATTCCCGCGCCGCCCAGACCTTCGCCCAGATCCAGATCCCGCCCGGCCCGCGTCTTGGCAATGTGGTGATCGAGGTGGAGGGGCTGAAGAAGTCGTTCGGCGACAAGACCCTGTTCGACAACCTGACCTTCCGCCTGCCGCCCAACGGCATAGTCGGCGTGATCGGGCCGAACGGCGCCGGCAAGTCCACCATGTTCAAGCTGATCACCGGCCAGGAACTGCCCGACGGCGGCAAGATCCGATTGGGGGAGACGGTGAAGCTCGCCTACGTCGATCAAAGCCGGGACTCGCTCGATCCCAACAAGACCGTCTGGCAGGAGATTTCCGACGGGCTGGACGTGATCACCGTGGGCAAGCGCGAGATCAACACCCGCTCCTACGTGGGCGCCTTCAATTTCAAGGGCGGCGACCAGCAAAAGAAGGTGGGTTTGCTGTCGGGCGGGGAGCGCAATCGTGTCCACTTGGCCAAGACGCTGCGCACCGGCGGCAATGTCATCCTGCTCGACGAACCGACCAATGACCTGGATATTGAGACGCTGCAGGCGCTGGAGGATGCGCTGGAGCTGTTCGCCGGCTGCGCCGTGGTGATCAGCCACGACCGTTGGTTCCTGGATCGCCTCTGCACCCATATTCTGGCCTTTGAGGGCGACAGCCATGTGGAATGGTTCGAGGGCAATTTCGAAGCCTATGAGGAAGACAAGAAGCGCCGCCTGGGCGCCGACAGCCTGATCCCCAAGCGCTTGAAGTTTCAGAAGTTCAGCCGCTAGCTTCCCCCGTCCTATAAGACGGCGGCACGATCCGCCCAGAGCCTGGAGCCGCCAGCCATGACCATGAAGCCGACCATCATGATCATGCAGCCGCATCTGGAGGTGGCTGCGCCCCGGTTGGACGCAGACTATACCGTTCTGCGCGCTTGGCTGTCGCCCCCGCCCGAGCAAACCGCAGAGGTTCGCGCCGTCGTGGTGGCCGGCGAGCTTCCGCTTGATAAGGCGGTGCTGATGGGTCTCCCCAAGCTCGGCCTCATCGCCTGCTTCGCAGCGGGCTATGATAGTGTCGACACGGTCTGGGCCAAGGCTCACGGCCTCAGCGTCACCCATGCGCCGGGTGTGAATGCCGAGGATGTCGCTGACCGCGCGGTGGGCCTTATCATCGCCTCACGCCGTCGGATTCTGGTTGGCGATCATCAAGTGCGCACTGGCGGCTGGATTCCGGACGTCAAGCTGATCACGCCGTCGCTCGCGGGTCAGAGGGTCGGCATAGTCGGCCTGGGCGCCATAGGTCACGCCGTCGCGGTTCGCTGTCTTGCCTTGCGTATGCAGGTCAGTTGGTGGGGGCCGCGTCCAAAGCTCGACGCCTCTTGGCCCCGGGCCGAAAGCCTTCTCGCCCTCGCTAAGGACAATGATGTGCTCGTCATCGCTTGCCCGGCGAACGAGACCAATCGCGGGCTGATCTCAGCGGACATCATCGCCGCTGTGGGTCCCCAAGGTCTGTTGGTGAATGTCGCCCGCGGCCAGCTTGTGGACGAAGATGCGCTGATCGCGGCGTTGAAGGCCGGCGCGCTCGGCGCAGCCGCGCTGGACGTGTTCGAGACCGAGCCGACGCCCTCAAAGCGCTGGGCCGATGTGCCGCGCACGGTCCTGACTCCCCATACCGCAGGCGCGACCCAGGCGGCGGTGTTCGGTATGATGCAGATGCTGACCGACAATCTGGCCGCTTTTTTCGCCGGCCGCCCCTTGATCAATCCAGTTGCGTAGGCGGGCGGCGACATGGCTCTCACCCGGCGCGCCGCCCTCCTCCTCGCCTCCACCCTGATGTTCGGCGCAAGAAAACAAAACGCAGCAGAGCGGTTGCTGAGCGGCGACGGCGACCCCGGCCACGCCCTGTCCGGTTTCGCCGTCATCGGCTTTGACCGGCCCGATGCACCCGCACGGATCAGCGTGGCTATGGGGCGGGCGCACATCGCGCCGGATCGAGCCATGACGCCCGACAGCCCCATGCGTATTGCCTCAATTTCCAAGCATATCGCCACGATCGGCTTTCTGCAGCTTTTGGAGCAGGGCAGGGTGCGCCTCGCCGATGATGCGTCCGACCATCTGGGCTTTCGC
>Ga0116226_10002961_pt1 | contig 14927 bp, 13 predicted proteins | sample S1TSphfallax_FD_89692 | JGI IMG/M metagenome (GOLD analysis project Ga0116226, IMG submission 89692) | Host-associated microbial communities from peat moss isolated from Minnesota, USA - S1T2_Fa - Sphagnum fallax MG | ecosystem: Host-associated > Plants > Peat moss > Unclassified | place: USA...
GATTGCCTCCAGGATCGGCAGGAGGAACTCCTCGACCGGATCTTCCGCCTGTTGGGTGGCTCTGCGCCCGAAAAACCGCCCGGCCAGCCGCCGCCAGAATCCCTGGCGGAACAGGCCGATCAGGTGGGCGATGACGGGGAGCGGGGTGGGAGGCGGCATGGGGGTTATGTATCGCAATGCGCGGGCCGTGTCAAGAAAAATAACAGTTTTTTCTAACATGAGTCCGGGGGTCGGAGCGGCGGCGGCGGGCTGAAGCCCGCCCTACACGATAATGGCAATTATCCGATTGCCTGAAGCCATCGCTACCGGTGCTGAGACACGCCAGTTGGCGCAAAAGATCCGGCCGAATCGTCTCGCTATTGCGCCGACATGGCACCGGTTCTATGTGTCCGACCGCGAACGTACCGCCGGCTCGGCGATGACGGGCGCGACAGACCGGGATATAGTTGCCGGCATGAAGCGATTTTTATCCGTTAACGAACCGCTCGGCGCCCGGCCCGGTCGATGATCGTCGTCCATCATCTGAACGACTCCCGCTCCCAGCGCGTGGTGTGGCTGTTGGAAGAACTGGGGCTGGATTACGAGATCATCAAATACCGGCGGGACGCGGAAACCAACCTCGCGCCGCCGGAAATCCTGAAAGTGCATCCGCTCGGCAAATTCCCGGTGATCCGCGACGGCGAACTGGTGCTCGCCGAATCCGGCGCGATCGTCGAGTACCTGCTGCAACGCTACGGGAACGGAAGGCTGGCGCCCGCGCACGATTCGCCGGAGTGGGTGCGCTACCGCTACTGGATGCACTACGCCGAGGGCTCGGCCATGCCGATCCTGCTGCTGAAAGTGGTGTTCGACCAGATCGAGGCCGCGCGGGTGCCGTTCTTCCTCCGCCCGCTCACGCGCGGGATCGGCGGGCACGTCAAGCGGTCGCTGGTGCAGCCGCAACTCGACCGGCACCTGGATTTTCTCGAAGCCGAGCTGGGCGACAGCACCTGGTTCGCCGGCGAGGAGCTGACGGGCGCGGACGTGATGATGAGTTTTCCGCTGCAAGCGGCGGTCGCGCGGGCCGGGCTGGACGGCTCGCGACCTCGGCTGCTGGCCTACGTCCGCCGGATCGAACAGCGCCCGGCCTTTCTGCGCTCGATCGAACGCGGCGGGCCGTATCAGCTCTAGCCGGGCCGCCGCCTGATCTTTCCCGCCCGCAACTGCCGGCGTGCCGGCGCGCCGCATCCGCGCCGGCTCTGGCCTGCGCCCGGGGAATATCGTCGCGCGGCCGGTCGCGCTAGGCTGGGGCGCTTGGCAAGGAGGGCGCGATGATGGCGGCGACGGCGTTTCGCAACGACTACGAGGCGGGCCAGAGCGATCGGCGCCCCTGGGGCGAGTGGGCGGTGATCGACGCCGGCCCCGGCTTCTGCGTCAAGCGCATCCGCGTGGTGCCCGGCGGCATCCTGTCGCTGCAACGCCACCAGCATCGCGCCGAGGAATGGACCATCGTCGCCGGCACGGCGCGGGTGACGCGCAACACCGACCGGTTCGACCTGGAAGCCGGCGAGTCGATCGGCATCAGCCGTGGCGACATCCATCGCATCGCCAATCCCGGCAGCGACGATCTGGTGTTCATCGAGGTGCAGACCGGTGCCGAACTGCGCGAGGACGACATCGAGCGGCTTGAGGATTCCTACGGCCGGAGCTGAGCACCCGCCAGCACGTCCAGCACCGCCTCGGCCGCCGCGCGCGAGGGCAGCCGACCGGCCGGCGAGAGGGTTTTCATGACCGCGCCGAACGCCTCCCGCTGCGCGGACGCGGCGGCGGGATCGTCCAGCAGGGTCCGCACCGTGTCCGCCAGTTTTTCCGCCGTGCAATCCTGCTGCAACAGTTCCGGCACCACCAGCCGGCCGGCCAGCAGGTTCACCATCGCGACATGCGGCACCCGGATCAGCCGCCGCGCCAGCATCGCGGTGATCGGGTTGACGCGGTAGGTGACCGCCATCGGCACGCCAGCGAGCGCCAGTTCCAGCGTCGAGGTGCCCGACTTGGTCAGCGCGGCCGAGGCGGCGGCGTAGGCGTCGTGCTTGTCCTGCAACTCGGTCACGATCACCGGCGGCACCGGCCAGCGCGCGGTCGCGCGGCGCACCGTCCCGGCCACCGCCGAGGCGACCGGCACGACCGGCACGAGACCGGGCACGCTGGCCACGAGGCGGGCCATTGCGGCGCCGTAGACCGGCAGCAGGCGCGGCGCCTCGCTGCGGCGGCTGCCGGGCATCAGCACGACCACCCGCGCCTCCGCCGCCAGCCCCTGCGCGGCACGGAAGCGCGCGGCATCGCCCGCGTCGGCGCCGGATTCGAGCACCGGATGGCCGACGAAACTCGCGGGCAGGCCGTGACCGGCAAAGAACGAAACCTCGAACGGCAGCAGGCAGAGCAGCCGGTCCCACAGCCCCGGAAACTTCTTCACGCGATGCTCGCGCCACGCCCAGACCTGCGGCGCCACGTACTGCACGCGCGGCAGACCGAGGCGGCGGACGCGGCGGAGCAGGCGCAGATTGAAGCCGGGACTGTCGATCGTCACCAGCACGTCCGGGCGCTTCGCCGCAATGTCGGCGGCGGTCTCGCGCAGCCGGCGGTTGAGCTGGCGGATGCGCGGCAGGATCTCCAGCAGCCCCATCACCGCGAGTTCATGCATCGGGAACAGCGACGAAAAACCCTCGGCGCCCATGCGCGGCCCGCCGACGCCGGCGAACGACAGATCCGGCCGGGCCTGCCGCAGCGCCGCCATCAGCCGGGCCCCGAGCACGTCGCCGCTGTGTTCGCCGGCCACCAGATAGACCAGCGTCATCCGATCGCGATGACCGGGCAGGGCGGCAGGGCGGCGGGCCAGGACAGGTGGTTGCGCACCGCGCCGTCGCGGCGCACCGCGTCGAGCCGCGCGGGGTCGAGGTCGGCATAGACGAACTGCGCCGCGTCGAGCGTGCCGGCGGCGAGCAGGCCGTCCTCGGGGAAGCCGCGATCGACCGGGCCGAACGCGGCGGCGTAGCCGCGATTGCGGTCGAGCGCGCCGCACCAGGGCGCATCGCCGACCGTGGGTGCGATGCAGACGAAGCACTGGTTCTCCATCGCCCGCGCGGCGGCGGCGATGCGGACGCGGTTGAACCCGTGCAGCGTGTCGGTGCAAGTTGGCACCAGGATCAGCCACGCCCCGGCCTCCACCTGCGCGCGCACCAGCGTCGGGAACTCGGCGTCGAAGCAGATGGCGATGCCGATGCGGCCGAGGGGCGTTTCGAACACGGCGGGCGGGCGGCCGGGGGAGATGCCCCACTCCTCCGCCTCGAACCGCGTCATCAGGTGCTTGTCCTGCCAGCCGACCTCGCCCGACGGCGCGATCAGCGGCGCGCGGTTGCGGATGCGCTCGCCGTCGCGGAACGGCAGCGTGCCGGGCACCATCCAGACGCCATGGCGCATCGCGACGGCGCGCGCGCGTTCGACCGCCGCCGGCGCGAGGGCGAGGGCGGCGCGCAGTTCGGCGGCGATGTCCGGCGCGGCGCCGGCGGCCATTTCCAGCGGCGCATATTCGGGCAGCAGCACGAGCCGCGCGCCCTGGCCGGCCGCCTCGGCCACGTCCTGCTCCAGCCGCGCCGCCCAGCCGTCGATGCCGCCGGCCGGGCCGATCCGCCATTGCCGCAGCGCCACGCGCAGACCGCTCACGGCAGCGGTGCCCCGCGCAGCGATTTCAGCCAGAACGACAGAACGTTCTCAACCCGGTCCGCCGTGTCCACCTGCTTCCAGCGCATCGTGCAGGCGAGGGCCGGGTAGGGGGTGAAACCGCGCTTGCGCCAGAAATCGTCGAGCGGGACGGCGCCGGGCGGGCGGAGCGGATGGTCGGGCGGGCGCCGCACCGCGCAGAACGCGGCGAAATCGCAGTCCGATGCGGCGAGGGCATGGGCCTCCCGCGCGCGGAAGAACGCGACGCCGATGCCCTGGCCGCGATAGGCGGGCAGCAGCACGGATTCGCCGAAATAGAAGAAGCGCGCCGGGTCCAGGCCGCGCGCGCGGAACGGCGCGACGATGGCCTCGTCCTCGTCGCGCAGCGGCAGGCAGGAGGAGCAGCCGACCGGCGTCTCCCCATCGAACGCGACCGCGAGGCCGGCGCCGGGGGCGGCGGCGAACGCGGCGAGATGGCGCTGCTCGTTTTCGAGCGACCCGTCGTACAGGTACGGCCAGTCGCGGAACACGGCGATGCGCAGCCGGGACAGCGCCGGCAGATAGGGCTGCATCGCCGCCCCCGCGAAGAATTCCGTCCGAACCATCGTGCCCCGGCGCATTGCCCGGGCGGACGCAACCACGGATGCCGGGGTCGAGACAAGCTTGCGCTTCCCGGCGGTCGCGTTATGTCCAACCGTCCAAGGGCGACAAAAACGGAGGATGCGATGAAGCGCGTGATGTTCACCGGCGGCAGCGGCAAGGCGGGCCGGCATGTCGTGCAATATCTGGTCGAAAACGGCTGCCAGGTGCTGAACCTCGACACCAAGCCGCTCGACAATCCGGCGGTGCGAACGTTGATCACCGACATCACCGACAGCGGCCAGGTGTTCAACGCGCTGTCGTCCTACATGGGATTGCGCGAGTTCGACCCGTCGCTGCGGCCGCAGCCGGTGGACGCGGTGGTCCATTTCGCCGCGATCCCGCGCATCATGATCACGCCCGACAACGAGGTGTTCCGCGTCAACACGATGGGGACCTACAACGTGATCGAGGCGGCGGTGAAGCTGGGCATCCGCAAGGTGATCGTTGCCTCCTCGGAAACCACGTTCGGCATCGTCTTCAACTACGAGCCGCGCGATCCGGTGTATCTGCCGCTCGATGAGGAGTACCCGGTCGATCCGCCGGATTCCTACGCGCTGTCGAAGGTCTGCAACGAGGCGACGGCCAAGGCCTTTGCGACGCGGACGGGGGCCGACATCTACGCCATCCGCATCGGCAACGTGATCGAGCCTGACGAATACACAAAGTTTCCGGAGTTCTTCAAGGACCCCGGCGGGCGCAAGCGGATCATGTGGAGCTATATCGACGCGCGCGACCTCGGCCAACTGGTGCTGCGGGCGATCGAGACGGACGGGCTGGGCTTCCAGATCTTCAACGCCGCACAGGATGATTGCTCATCGGACCTGCCGACGGCGACGCTGCTGGAACGCTTCTACCCGAACGTGCCGGTGAAGGCCGAACTCGGCGAATACGAAACGCTGCTATCCAACCGGAAGGCCAAGCGCGTGCTCGGCTTCAAGCCCGCGCATTCGTGGCGCGCCGAACTGCGGCCACGCACATAGCGAACGATCCGCGCGCGGCGATCACGTCGCGCGCGGCCTCGGCGCCACGCTCGGCGATCGCCTGCCGCTCGATCACGGCCTTGCGGGCGGAATACATCACGGTCGCGAAATCCGACTCGCTCACGCCATCGGCGGCCATGACCATGCGGGTCAGCGGGTCGTGGAGCAGGCCTTCGAGCGTCAGCGGCCTTTCGTGGTCCTGGCACATCATGATCTGTTCCCCTGGTACGACCTTATTAGATGGTAAAACGTACCTCCCGAGTGCTAACGGAACGTGAAAACATGGTCAGATTTGAGAGAAATGATTCCCGTCCTGGCTACGCTCGCGCCTTTGTGTTTTCAGGATCATACGGGCTGTCTTGGACTACGACAGCGGGATGCTTCTCACCCAACATACGAATGCTCAGCGCCGTGCCTACCGCCGCGTGTTCAGGCCGGACGAAACCGAGCGCGATCTGCTTGTTGAACGCGACGGAAAACCCGCCGCCGGTCGCGCGCCCGACCACCGTATCACCGGCCCACAGGCTTTCCACCCCCCACGGATCGGCGTCCTGCGGCCCGTCGATCAGCAGCGTGACCAGTTGCCAGCGCAGGCTTTTGTCGGCTTTTTGGCGTTCGAGCGCGGCGCGGCCGATGAAGTCCGCGTTCTTGTCGAGCCGGATGAAGCGGTCGAGCCCGCTTTCCCACGCCGTGACTTCCTTCGACAGTTCGCTGCCCATGCCGCGATAGCTCTTTTCGAGCCGCAGCCAGTTCATCGCGCGGATGCCGACCAGCTTCATCCCGTGCGGCTCGCCCGCTTCCAGCAGCGTGTCGAGAATATGATTGTGGTACTCGATCGGGTGATGGATTTCCCAGCCGAGTTCACCGACATAGTTGACGCGCAGCAGCCGCACCGGCGCCATGCCGACGGTCGCATGTTGTGCGGTCAGCCACGGGAATGCCTTGTTGCCGAGATCGAGCCGATCGACCACCGGCGCCAGCACCTTGCGCGCGTTCGGCCCGGCGACGACGAACACGCCATATTGCGTCGTCACTTTCTGCAACTGCACGGAGCGATCGGCCGGCAGCGAGCGCGTCAGATAATCCCAGTCGTAGCTTTCGAGCGCGCCGGCGCCGACGAGATACAGACTCTCCGGCCCATCGCGCAGAATCGTGAATTCGCTGCGCACGCCACCGTTTTTCGTCAGCGCGTGGGTGAGCTGGATGCGCCCGTCCTTCTGCGGCAGCCGGTTGGCGACGAGATGTTCCGCCCAGTCGTTCACGCCCGGCCCGGTCGCCAGATATTTCGCGAACGCGCCGGCCTCGATCAGGCCGACATTGTGCCGGATCGCTTCGGCTTCCGCCTTGACATACGGCCACCAGTTGCCGCGCCGGAAGCTCCATGATTCCTTGAAGTCGCCGCCGGGGCCGTAGAAGTTCGGGCGCTCCCAGCCGAATTTCTGGCCGAACACGGCGCCGCGCGCGCGCAGCCGATCGTACGACGGCGCGGTGCGCAGCGGCCGCGCGGCGGCGCGTTCCTCATCGGGGTAATGCACGACGAAGACATGCTCGTAGGCTTCTTCGTTCTTCTTGATCGCGTAGGGTCGGGTGCCGTAGGGGCCGAAGCGGCGCGGGTCGAGGGCGAGCGTGTCGATTTCCGCCTCGCCCTCGGTGATCATCTGCGTCAGGTATTTGCCGGCGCCGCCGGCGGCCGTGATGCCGAACGAAAAGCCTTCCGCGAGATAGAATCCGCGCAGTCCCGGTGCCGGCCCGACCAGCGGATTGCCGTCCGGCGTGTAGCTGATCGGGCCGTTATAGACTGTCTTCACGCCGCCCTCGGCGAAGCATGGCATCCTGAAGAATGCTTCCTCGATGTGCCATTCCAGCCGGTCGAGATCGGGCGGCAGCAGTTCGGCCTTGAAATTGTCGGGCACGCCGTAGGCGCCCCAGGCCGGCGCGTGCTTCTCGTACGGGCCGAGGATCAGGCCGCCACGTTCCTCGCGCATGTACCATTGCGCGTCCGCGTCGCGCAGCACCGGATGTTCCGGGTTGCCGGCCTTGCGCCACGCGACGATTTCGGGAATTTCGTCGGTGACGATGTACTGGTGTTCGACCGGGACCACCGGAATCGTCAGCCCGACCATCGCGGCGGTGCGCAGCGCATGGTTGCCGGTGGCGCTGACGACAACATCGCAGACGATGTCGCCGTTGTCGGTGGAAACCTTCCACTCGCCGGACGGGAGTTTCGTCAGCGCCGTCATCGTCACGCCGCGATGGATCGCAGCCCCGTTCTTGCGCGCGGCATCGGCCAGCAGCAGCGTGATGTCGGCCGGATTGATGTAGCCGTCGGTCGGGTGGTACAGCGCGCCCTTCAGATCCTCGGTATGGACCAGCGGAAAGCGCCGCTTGATCTCGTCGGCCGACCACCATTCATGCGGCGTGCCGATGCTTTCGGCCGTCGTCGCATAGGTCTGGTATTCGTCCATGCGGTCGCGGGTGCGGGCCATGCGCAGATTGCCGACCCGGCGCAGCCCGACATCGCGGTCCCACTCGGTGGCCAGGCGCGCATACAGGTCGATCGAGTAGCGATGCAGCAGGCCGCCCGCGTAGCTCATGTTGAACAGCGGCAGCAGCCCGGCCGCGTGCCAGGTGGAGCCGGACGTCAGCTCGTACTGCTCAAGCAGCACGGCGTCCGTCCAGCCGGCCTCGGTCAGGTGATACAGGATCGAGCAGCCGACCACTCCGCCGCCCACCACCACCACGCGCGCATGTGACTGCATCTGCCCCTCTCCGTGTCCACCGGATCAGGGGATATAGCAGCCGGCGGCGGCGTCAACGTGCGTCAGCACCCGTTCAGGAAGTGGCAATCCCCGGTGCTGCGGTTGTCGTTGCGGGCGAGGTCGTAGAAGGCCGGGCCGCGCGCCGGCAGCGGCGGCAGGTTTTCGAGGGCCGCGAGGGTCTGTTTCGGACCCTTGGTGAAGATCGGGTCGGACAGTTGCGCGGTTGCCTGGTCGGTCTGCCCGGCCTTCAGGTCGTCGGCGGCGGCCAGCAGCCGGTCGACCAGCACCTGCGACGGCGCATCCGGCGACACGCCGATGGCGGCGCGCGTCTGCCGCCGGAACTCGCCCCAGTAGACCTCGTTGGCCGGGGCGTAGGTGCCGAACTCGCCGGTCAGGCGGGTCTGGCCGGCGAGCCAGTCCTCGGCGGCGATCGCGCGGGCCGCCCGCTCCGGGTTGCCGTGCGTGGTCGCGGGGTCCTTCAGCGCCCAGCTCGACAGCGCGATGGCCTCGGTCTGGTTCAGCGCGGGACCGCCCTCGGCGTTCTTCGGCATCGTCGCGGTGTTGGTCTGCAACGCGGCGCAGGCGGCGAGCAGGGATGCCGCAAAAACGCTCGTGATCGCGATTTTCATGCTCTGGCTCCTCTCCGGCGGCGGTCAGTCAACGGAGGAAATGCGGCGACGTGGCGGACGGACCGGCGCCCGCTCACGGCTGGCCATACAAAACTTCGGGAGAAATTTTAACGTCGGCGATCTCACGCCATCCGCCCGGGCCGGGGGCGCGGAAGAAGCAGTCGCGCCGGCCGGTGTGGCAGGCGACGCCGGGCTGGTCCAACAGCAGCAGCAGCGCGTCCCCGTCGCAATCGAGGCGCAGTTCGATCAGGCGCTGCACCTGGCCGGAGGTCTCCCCCTTGCGCCACAGCGCGCCCCGGCTGCGGCTGTAGTAGCAAACGCGGCCGGTCGCCAGCGTCTCGGCGACGGCCTCGCGGTTCATCCAGGCGAGCATCAGCACCTCCCCGGTGTCGTGCTGCTGCGCGATGGCGGGCACCAGCCCCTGGGCGTCGAAGGCGATGGAGTCGAGAATCGAGGGATGGGTCATGGGTTTCCGGGTGGCCAAGCGGAGGTGCCCAGCATATGGGCGATCGACCGCAACAACCAACGTCCGGCGGCCTTCCCATGGCGCGGAACGTGCTACGCTGGCATGGCCACCAGAAGCGCCGGGGATCAATGACACCCATCCGCAGCCTGCTCGTCGCCAATCGCTCCGAGATCGCCATCCGGGTTTTTCGAGCGGCGGCCGAACTGGGGATCAGAACAGTCGCGATCTATGCGGAGGAAGACAAGCTTTCGCTGCATCGTTTCAAGGCGGACGAAGCCTATCTGGTGGGCAAAGGCCATGGCACGGCGAAGGGGCTGGCGCCGCTCGAGTCGTATCTTTCGATTTCGGAAGTGATCCGCGTCGCCCGCGAGGCGAAGGTGGATGCGATCCACCCGGGCTACGGGTTCCAATCGGAAAGTCCCGAATTCGCCGACGCCTGCGCCGAGGCCGGCATCCGCTTCATCGGGCCGCTGCCGAGCACGATGCGCACGCTCGGCAACAAGGTGGCGGCGCGCAATCTGGCGATCTCGCTCGGCGTGCCGGTGATGCCGGCGACGGCGCCGCTGCCGGACGATCCCGACGAGATCAAGCGGCTGGCGCGCGAGGTCGGCTATCCGGTGATGCTGAAAGCCTCCTGGGGCGGCGGCGGGCGCGGAATGCGGCCGATCCATGCGGAGGAACGGCTGCTGGACGCGGTGACGACCGCGAAGCACGAGGCCAAGGCGGCGTTCGGCAAGGACGAGGTCTACCTCGAAAAGCTGGTGCAGCGGGCGCGGCATGTCGAGGTGCAGTTGCTCGGCGACACGCACGGCACGATCGTCCACATGTTCGAGCGCGACTGCTCGATCCAGCGGCGCAACCAGAAGGTGATCGAGCGGGCGCCGGCGCCGTATCTGCCGGCCGAAACGCGCGCCGCCTTGTGCGACGCGGCACTGCGGATCGGGCACGCGACCAACTATATCGGCGCCGGCACGGTCGAGTTCCTGATGGACGCCGACACCGGCGCGTTCTACTTCATCGAGGTGAACCCGCGGATTCAGGTCGAACACACGGTCACCGAAGTCGTCACCGGCCTGGACATCGTCAAGGCGCAGATAAAGATCATCGAGGGCGGGCATATCGGCCGGGTGGCGGAGACCGGGATTCCGACGCAGACCGACATCACGCTGAACGGCCACGCTCTGCAATGCCGGATCACGACGGAGAATCCGGAAAACAATTTCATTCCCGATTACGGCCGGATCACCGCCTATCGCGGCGCGTTCGGGTTCGGCATCCGCGTCGATGGCGGCACCGCCTATTCCGGCGCGGTGGTGACGCGGCATTACGACCCGATGCTGGAGAAAGTCACCGCCTGGGCGCCGACCCCGGAGGAGGCGATCGCGCGGATGGACCGGGCGCTGCGCGAGTATCGCATTCGCGGTGTCGCGACCAACCTCGCGTTCCTCGAAGCGGTGCTGAACCATCCGAAATTCCGCGCCAACGAATACACCACGCGCTTCATCGACGAGACGCCGGAACTGTTCCGCTTCGGCCGCAGGCGTGACCGCGCGACGCGGCTGCTGACGTACGTCGCCGACGTCGTGGTGAACGGCCATCCCGAGGTGAAGGGCCGCGCCCGCCCGCCCGCGACGGCGCGCACGCCGGTCGCGCCCTATTTTCCGCCCGCGCCGCCGCCGGACGGCACGAAACAGATCTTCGCCGCGCGCGGCGCCGCCGGGTTCGCCGGGTGGATGCGCGACCAGACGCGGGTGCTGATCACCGACACGACGATGCGCGACGCGCACCAGTCGCTGCTGGCCACCCGGATGCGCACCTACGACATCGTCGCCGCCGCCGACGCCTACGCGCACGGCCTGCCGCAGCTCCTGTCCCTCGAATGCTGGGGCGGGGCGACGTTCGACGTGGCGATGCGGTTTCTGACCGAGGACCCGTGGGAACGGCTCGCGCTGCTGCGCAAGAAGGTGCCGAACATCCTGTTGCAGATGCTGCTGCGCGGCGCCAACGGCGTCGGCTACACGAATTACCCCGACAACGTGGTGCGCGCGTTCGTCAAGCAGGCCGCGGCCTCCGGCGTCGATCTGTTCCGGGTGTTCGACTGCCTGAACTGGATCGAGAACATGCGCGTCGCCATCGACGCGGTCGGCGAGGCGGGCGGGATCGCCGAAGGGGCGATCTGCTACACTGGCGATCTGCTCGACCCCGACCGGTCGAAATACTCGCTGACCTATTACGTCGATGCGGCCAGGCAGTTGGAGGCGGCGGGCTGCCATGTCCTCGGCATCAAGGACATGTCCGGCGTGCTGAAGCCGGCGGCGGCGCGGGTGCTGGTCAAGGCGCTGAAGGACGCGGTCGGGCTGCCGATCCATCTGCACACGCACGACACGTCCGGCATCTCGGCCGCGACCGTGCTGGCGGCGGTGGAGGCGGGCGTCGATGCGGTGGACGCGGCGATGGATTCGCTGTCCGGCCTGACCTCGCAGCCCTGCCTCGGCTCGATCGTCGAGGCGCTGCGGCACACCCCGCAGGACACCGGCCTCGACCCGGAAGTGATCCGGCAGCTCAGTTTCTACTGGGAGGCGGTGCGCACCCAGTACGTGGCGTTCGAGAGCGACCTGAAGGCCGGCGCCTCCGAAGTGTATCTGCACGAGATGCCGGGCGGGCAGTTCACCAACCTGAAGGAACAGGCGCGCGCGCTCGGGCTGGAGACGCGGTGGCACGAGGTGGCCAAGGCCTATCACGGCGCCAACCTGATGTTCGGCGACATCGTCAAGGTGACGCCGTCCTCGAAGGTCGTCGGCGACATGGCGCTGATGATGGTGGCGAACGACCTGACGGCGAACGACGTGCTCGACCCGGCGACCAGCGTGACGTTTCCGGCCTCGGTCGTCGACATGCTGCGTGGCGATCTCGGCCAGCCGCCGGGCGGCTGGCCGGAGGCGTTGCAGAAGAAGGCGCTCGGCGACGAGGTGCCGAGCACCGCGCGCCCCGGCTCCCTGCTGCCGCCGGCGGATTTTGCTGCCGCGCGGGCGGACGCCGAGAAGCGGTGCGGGCGGGCGCTGAGCGACACCGAATTCATGTCGTTCCTGATGTATCCGAAAGTGTGCGCCGACTTCATCGGCACCTCGCGCAAATACGGCCCCGTCGCCACGCTGCCGACGCCGGTGTTCTTCTACGGGATGGCGCCCGGCGACGAGATTTCGGTCGAGATCGAACTCGGCAAGGCGCTGGTGATCCGGCTTCAGGCCGTTACCGAGACCGACGAGGAAGGCCAGGTGCGGGTGTTCTTCGAGCTGAACGGCCAGTCCCGCGTCGTGCGCGTGCCGAACCGCTCGGCCGCCGCGACCATGCCGATGCGGCGCAAGGCGGAGGAGGGCAACGAGGCGCATGTCGCAGCACCGATGCCGGGCGCCGTCTCGACCATCGCGGTGCGGGCGGGGCAGACGGTGGCGGCCGGCGACGTGCTGTTGACGCTGGAGGCGATGAAGATGGAAATGGCGCTGCCCTCCACGCGCGACGGCGTGGTGGAGGAAGTGCTAGTCCGTCCCGGCGCATCGGTGGAGGCGAAGGATTTGCTGGTGATCCTGAAGGCCGCATGAGAACGGCGCTGACCCCGGTGGTCGCGGCGGCGATGGTGCCGGATGGCGCCAGCGTGATGATCGGCGGCTTCATGGGCGTCGGCAGCCCGCGCCGGATGATCGAGGCGCTGGTGGCGCGCGGCGCGAAGGGGCTGACCGTGATCGCCAACGACACGGCGCGGCCCGGTGTGGGCATCGGCAAGCTGATCGCGGCCGGCTGCGTCGCCCGTGCCATCGTCTCCCACATCGGCACCAACCCGGAGACGCAGAAGAAAATGCTGGCCGGCGAGATCGTGGTGGAGCTGGTGCCGCAAGGCACGCTCGCCGAACGGGTGCGCGCCGGCGGGGCAGGGCTGGGCGGCGTGCTGACCCGCACCGGCCTCGGCACGCTGGTCGCCGAGGGCAAGCAGATCGTGGCCGTGAACGGCGAGGATTTTCTGCTGGAGGCGGCGCTGCGCGCCGACGTGGCGCTGCTGGCCGCGCGGACGGCGGACTATACCGGCAACCTCGCCTATTCGCTGACGGCGCGGAATTTCAATCCGCTGATGGCGATGGCGGCCGATCTGGTGATCGCCGAACCCGACGAGATCGTCCCGGTCGGCGTGCTGCCGCCGGACGCGGTGCATACGCCCGGGGTGGTGGTGCATCATCTGCTCGAACGTCCCCGGCTGGAGTGACGCGCGCATGGCGATGGACAGCAAGGTGCTGATCGCCCGCCGGGTGGCGATGGAACTGGTGGACAACACGCTGGTCAATCTCGGCATCGGGCTGCCGACGCTGGTGGCCAACTACGTGCCCGCCGGCATCCACGTGTTCTTCCAATCCGAAAACGGCATCATCGGCTTCGGCGCGCCGCCGCCGGAGGGGATGGAGGATGTCTACCTCACCGATGCCGGCGGGGCCTTCGTCAGTGCGCTGCCGGGGGCGGTCGCGTTCGATTCGGCGATGTCGTTCGCGCTGATCCGGGGCGGCCATCTGGCGATGACGGTGCTCGGCGGCTTGCAGGTGGACCGGCATGGCCGGCTGGCGAACTGGATGGTGCCCGGCAAGCTGGTGCCCGGCATGGGCGGCGCGATGGACCTGGTCAGCGGCGCGCGGCGCGTCGTGGTGGCGATGAACCACACGCAGAAGGACACGCCGAAGATCGTCGCCGACCTGACGCTGCCGCCGACCTCGGCCCGCCCGGTCTCGCTGATCGTCACCGACCTCGCGGTGATCGAACCTACGCCGGAGGGGTTGGTCTTGCGGGAGACGGCGCCGGGCGTGACCGTCGCCGAGGTCCTGCGCGCCACCGCCGCGCCACTGATCGTGCCGGAAGACGTGCCGACGATGCGGCTGGCCTGAGCGTCGGTCGGCGCGCGCTGGCCATTTCCGGCGCTGCCTGACACGATGCCGACCCGCACATCGTCTACGGCACGATCGAAAGTTCGCGAACGGCTTACGCTGTGCGCTGCCGAAGTAGCGGCATTTCTCGAAAACCAAAGGCTGGTCCAGACATCATCGTTTCTATTTCGTCATTCCCGCGTTCGCGCTACGGCATTCATACATCCGCTTGGTGCGAGGTTCTTGCGGGAGTCCGCCGCTTCGTCCCCTCTCCGCCCCTGGGGGCGGAGAGGGTCAGGGTGAGGTGGGGGAAACTCCGAAGTTGTCGAGTGGCACTATAAGTTTGCGACAGGGTAGCGGCCCGACCACCCACCTCTCCCTGCCCTTGGTCCGCTTCGCGGCCCAAGCCCCCCGCAAGCGCGGGCGGAGAGGGGACGTTGCGGCTGATTTCCGCGCGAAACGGACACAAGCGCGGTCTGTCAATCCCCTAGCGCGAAGGCGGGAATCCAGGGGGCCGCACTGGATTTCCGCCTTTGCGGGAATGACAGGATGTCTCAGTCTTCCGAGCAACGCGCCGCGCCTATGTTGCCTCAGCCCATCGTCGCAGTACTCCGAAACCCGCGCACGGCAGCCTCTCGTCAGCAAAAATGTTATTTTGACTTGACAAGACGCGCCGGTTGCGATACATAGCCCCCATGCCGCCTCCCACCCCGCTCCCCGTCATCGCCCAACTGATCGGCCTGTTCCGCCAGGGATTCTGGCGGCGGCTGGCCGGGCGGTTTTTCGGGCGCAGAGCCACCCAACAGGCGGAAGATCCGGTCGAGGAGTTCCTCCTGCCGATCCTGGAGGCAATC
>Ga0116226_10002962_pt1 | contig 14927 bp, 11 predicted proteins | sample S1TSphfallax_FD_89692 | JGI IMG/M metagenome (GOLD analysis project Ga0116226, IMG submission 89692) | Host-associated microbial communities from peat moss isolated from Minnesota, USA - S1T2_Fa - Sphagnum fallax MG | ecosystem: Host-associated > Plants > Peat moss > Unclassified | place: USA...
CGAAAAATGGAAAAGCGCCTATTGTGGAGCGAGGGATGTCCGACGTGAAATCGACCCTATTCTCCCCAAAAGTTTGGGAGGAACGGATCGCGTGAGCCCTCTCGTCATCTCCTGCCAAAGCCGTCATCAAAAAAAGGGAAAGCTGACTCTCTACCTCTTTTTAAAAGATCCTGGAAAAGTCGATCAAATTCTTTGCTTAAGCAAAAAGACATTGAAAGAGGCCGCGGCCGTGAACAGATCGAGGAACGTCGTTGGCGAAGCTCTTATCTCCCTGGGAAAAAAGAGGATTTTTGGAGTGGAGCCCAGAGAAAATGCCATCGAATGAAGCCATGTCTTCCCAAAGAACATGGGAGGGATGCAACATGCGTAAGTCATTTGGAGACAAGGTGAATCCTTCCCAAAGAAACCTCTATACTCGAGAGGACAGCGACAGGCAGAGGATCGCGTCAGCAGTGCTTAGGAAATCGTTTTGGTTTTCCACGAAGCACCGCGAAAAAAAAAAGAGAGTGCATGACTTTCAAACAGGAGACCTTGGACACGCCGTTGTTCGATCAGGAAAAAAACAAGGCCACTCTCGGCGACCCTTCGCTGTGCGAGCTAGAGGAAACTTTAAAATCAAAACGCCCTCTGGAGTTTTTGAACGGATTCACGCACGACACTGCAGCCTTTGTCAAACGGTTAACCGGAGCAGCGTTTCCTCGCCTGACTGAAGGGAGGAGACTTGATGCCGTCAATTTGTGATTTTTGTTAAAAAAAATCTAGAAAACACAACAACAAGGCCGGCGCTTCCTCCCGCGACTAAAGTCGCGGGTTTCCGCGCCGTCAATTCTATGAATTTTATGCATTAAGTCTTGCCAAATACTTGGTTTTCATATACGCTCCCCCTTCATATCTGGCGAAACCATTTTTTGAGTGCATTCGTTGAGGAGACCATGACCGGGCTAAGTCAAGTGAGGGTAACCACAAAGGAAATGAGAGAGACGAGTCTTTGTGTTAGACAAAAATCCTGCTATTCTGCGCGTGCGAGGCAGTGGCTTGCGAACGGTAAGGGAGCTCTGTTTCCACAAGCGCCTTTCACGCTCATCTTACTAGAGCGTGAGCGAGGATTGTATCAAGATCTCTCCCTTCAAATTGATCCAGGAAGCAAAATCACCGGTATTGCTGTTGTCGCGAGTGGGGAACAGGATCGCCAGGGTGTCTGGGCTGCTCATTTAAAGCCCAGGGCAATCAAAAAATCGCTAGATCAGAGAAGGGGGAGAAGATCTCGCCAGACGCGAGACCACCCTGTCGGTTTTGAGAATCGAAAATGCCGTTCTGGAGGGTTACCCCTCTCGATCCAATCACGCTTCGACAACGTTTTCGAGACTGTCGGTTTTGACATGCAACGAATGGAAAATTCGGAAATCATCGGGATACAGGGAACTCTTTCCTGAACGCAGGGTCCTCGGTGCTGTCAATTTGTGATTTTTGTCAAAAAAAAATCTAAAAAACATAACAACAGGGTTAGCGCTTCCTCCCGCGACTGAAGTCGCCGGTTTTCGCGCCGTCAATTCTATGAAGCTTCTTTTATCCAAGCCCCGCGGGTTTTGCGCAGGGGTGGAACGGGCCATCGAAACTGTTGAGAAAGCGCTTGATCTATGGGGTGCTCCGATATACGTCAAGCATGAGATCGTCCATAATCGACATGTTGTTCAACAGTTAAAAGACAAAGGGGCGATTTTTATAGAGGATCTAAAAGATGTCCCTGTAGGCGCCAGATTGATTTACTCGGCTCATGGAGTTTCGCCCGAAGTCCGAGAGGAAGCTCGCCGTCGTGAACTCATTGAAATTGACGCGACATGCGGATTAGTGACCCGTGTCCATTCGGCTGTGAAGCGTTTTGCTGCTCAAGGCTACCAGATTATTTTGATCGGTCATCGTCACCATGTCGAGATCATTGGGACGGCCGGAGAAGCTCCAGATGTCACAACGATTGTTGAATCGTTGGAAGATGTCAAACGGCTTCCCTTCTCTCAAGAGGAGAAATTGTTTTACATTACGCAGACAACCCTAAGCTTGGATGATGTCAAAGAGATGACCGATGCTTTGATAGCCAAATATCCAACCATTGAAACCCTTCCGAGTTCGTCTATTTGCTATGCAACGACAAACCGGCAGATGGCTTTAAGAGAAATTACAGATTTAACCGATTTGGTATTGGTTGTGGGTGATCCCCAGAGTTCCAATTCAAACCGTTTAAGAGAAGTCGCGTCTAAACGCGGAATTGAGTCCTATTTGATCAATGACGAAAGAGAGATTGAGCCTCAGTGGCTTCTCGATAAACAAGTCGTTGGGCTGACGGCGGGAGCTTCTACTCCTGAAGAAATTGTTCAAAAGTGCATTCACCGCCTCGCAGAATTGGGCGTTTGTGACGTAGAAGACGTTGTCTATACTCACGAAGATGTCGTCTTCCAGTTGCCTAAGCCAATTGTAAACGCGCGTTTTAGTGTTGCTTAATTCTGCAATTTGTTGTTAGACTATGTGTGAAAGATCCCTGAACCATTAAATCATTTAGAGAGGACATATATGCGCAAGTTTGTTGTGACACTTATGGCGTCTCTTTTAAGTTCTTCTGCTGCTTTTGCTTTTTGGCCTGAAGCAACAGATTCATTACTTGAAGTAGGCGTTGGTTATCGTCAGGATAAATTAGAATGGAAAACAGCCAGTCATTTTGACTCAGGTAGCTACTCTGACGGAGGCTACTTTGACGGAGGCTACTCTGATGGATGCGAATGTGGCTTGCCACTGAAACTCCGTTCTGAGTTAAAGTGGCGTGATTTGAGAATTTGGCAAATTGACGCAAGAGGAAAGTACGTCACTTGCGACAATATTTACTTTCGTGCTTCTGGCGACTACGGTTGGATAACCAGTGGGAAGAATACTGATTCGGATTTTGTGACTTTTGACGGCAGCGGTGATCTCAGTGATGGCGTTTCCGGCAACGCATTAGAATTTGCTCATTCGAAGTCAAAAACGAAAGGACATGTGTATGATGGCAAGATCGCCATCGGATACCAATTTAAGTTATGCGATGACACGTTTGCCATGGCTCCCTTAGTGGGGTATTCCTGGCATGGGCAACATATAGAAGATCATCATTTAAGACAGAATTTTTACCTGGATGATGAATTTCTCTTTCCTGGGGAAGAAATCGGAGGAGCAAGATCCTATAGTGGTTATTATCCCTCTTTTGACTATGATTCGTATTCAGACTTCAGCTACGACTCGAGCTCTAATGGTGCAAACCATAGTAAATATCATGCCCGTTGGAATGGACCTTTCGTAGGCTTTGATTTCGATTATCGCTTTGGTTCTGGGTGCGAAACGAATTGGGAATTATTTGGTGATTACGAATTTCACTGGGCAGTTTACCGTGCAAAAGCGCATTGGAATCTCCGCCCAGACTTGTTTGATGGATTCCACCATCGTGCAAAGAAAGCTTATGGCCACGTCTTCGATATCGGTATCAAGTATGATTTTTGCGAGTGCTGGACGTTAGCGCTGAGAGGCGAATTTCAATGGTGGTGGGCTGACCATGGTCGCGATCGTGCCAAAATCGCTGAAATCGGTTGTGGAAATGTCAGAACAGATTGCCAACTCACGATCCCCCTTCGCGACATTAAGTGGCAATCAGCCTCCGTCTCGCTTGATTTGGGAATGGTATTCTAGCACCCCCTGCTCTAAAGCGAGGATGGCCAGGATGTTGAGTCCTGGTCATGTTTTTCTCTTCGTTTAACCGGTCATAAAGGACGGGGAAGCAAAAAAAGAGAATCAAAGAGAATCCATGGCTTTCAAACAGGAGACCTTCTCCACACTGTTATTCGGTCAAGAAAAAAATAAGGGCACAAGCGGACGATGGCTGACGCGTTGCGGGGCCAGACACAGAAAACTTCAATATCAAAAGTTGACCCCCCTAAGCCGTCCGTTTTTTGTCTCAGTTAACTCACCTTACGCAAAGAAAGTGACATTTCGAATGTCGCTCTGTTTGCGTAAGGTGAGTTAGTTAAAAACAAATAATCTCTAAGAGACGAGCGGCGCTTCCTCCCAGGTCTGAAGGCGGGGGTCTCCGCGCTGTCAATTTTATGAGTGATGAAACTCGAGTCACAAGTCGTCGCATGACAGAGGTCATTCCTCACGTTCTTGCGACGATTTTAAAAGCCTACCAACAGCGCTCTGATCTCATTTTAGCCGCGTGGCCCACTTTCATTGGCGTCGAACTTGCTGCAATGACACAGGCGGTGTCTTTTTCAGATGGCCTCTTGGTTGTCAGAGTTAAAAACTCTACGTTACTCAGCTTAGTCAAACAGGAAAATTTACGCCTTCGTCATTTGCTAAGGGAAAGATTCCCTTGTGTTGAAAATATTTCTTTTCGGATAGGCTAGGGAGGAACTTTTCGCAAGTTTAGGTTCAATGTCCAACTTGCGATTTATTCGCTAGGTTGAAGATCTCGCGTGTTTTCTGGTTCGGGAAAGATAACATCCATTTTTTAAGGTGATCAATGTCTCGCGATGCGTTGAATTCAGGTAACATGGCCACTGGATCAAAAGAGTATGATGCTAATTCTATCACAGTATTAGAGGGACTCCAGGCCGTTCGCGAACGCCCTGGAATGTATATTGGTGATACCGGTGTTAGAGGATTGCATCACTTAGTTTACGAAGTGATGGATAACTGTATTGACGAAGCGATGGCAGGTCATTGTTCCATTATTGACATTGTTCTTCTGAAAGACGGTTCCATAAGCATTGAAGACAACGGGAGGGGAATTCCTGTAGAAAGACATGAAAAAGAGTCTCTGAAACAGGGGCGCGAGGTTTCAGCTTTGGAAGTGGTCATGACGATCCTTCACGCGGGGGGTAAATTTGACAAAGAGACTTATAAGGTTTCAGGAGGTCTTCACGGGGTAGGAGTTTCATGCGTCAATGCCCTTTCTAAAAAAATGGTGGTGCAGGTTTTCAAGCATGGAAAGATCTATGAAATAGAGTTTAAGCAGGGAAAAGTTATCCATCCTGTTCATGTTATTGGAGAAACTCCCAAGCGAGGAACAAAGGTCACTTTCTGGCCTGACGATACAGTGATGACCGAGACAGAGTTTGATTACGACGTTCTTGCGAAACGTTTTCGAGAGCTAGCTTTTTTGAATCGAGGCATTAATATCTTTTTTCGCGATGAGAAGCATACAGAGAAAGAGGATGTCAACTTTTGTTATGATGGCGGGCTAAGCTCATTTGTTGCCTATTTAAACGAAAACAAAGAACCCCTTTTTCCTAAGCCCGTTTACTTTCAGGGATCGCGCCAAGGATCTGATGCACCGGTCGAATTTGAGGTCGCCATGCAATGGAATAGTGGGTATAATGAGACCATTTACTCCTATGTCAATAATATTCCGACTCCCCAAGGAGGAACTCATTTAACGGGATTTTCCACTGCTTTAACCCGTGCCTTTAACAATTATATCAAAAGCAATCACTTCCTCAAAAACGATAAAATTGCCATTAGTGGGGAAGACATTCGCGAAGGGTTGACCGCCGTTATTTCTGCTAAGGTGGCAAACCCTCAGTTTGAAGGACAAACAAAACAGCGATTGGGTAATAGCGACGTCGGATCGATCGTTCAGCAGATTACGGGAGAGCAATTGACTGTTTTTCTGAATGAAAATCCTCCGATTGCTAAAATGATTTTTGACAAATCAAGCATCGCAGCTCAAGCGCGCGAAGCCGCGCGAAGGGCACGCGAACTCACGCGTAAATCAGCGTTGGATAGCGGTCGCCTTCCTGGAAAATTGACTGATTGCCAAGAGAGAAATCCAGAATTATGCGAAATCTATATTGTCGAAGGGGATTCCGCAGGAGGATCTGCAAAATCTGGACGTGATCGACGATTTCAGGCGATCTTGCCGATTCGGGGAAAAATTTTGAACGTTGAAAAGGCTCGATTAGAAAAAATCCTACAGAATCATGAAGTCGGGACCATGGTCGCGGCCTTGGGTTGTGGCATTGGAAAGGAGAGCTTTAACCTCGATAAGTTGCGCTACCATAAAATCATTATCATGACCGACGCCGATGTCGATGGCTCCCATATTCGCACCCTATTGCTGACTTTCTTTTACCGGCATATGCCGGCATTGGTTGAAAATCATTTTATTTATATTGCACAGCCTCCCCTTTATCGAGTGACGCGCAAAAGGACGAGCCGCTACATCCACTCTGAGCGTGAAATGGATGACTACCTTTTAGAGCTTGGATTGAGCGATATTCAAATGAGATTCGTGAGTCAGCAACGGCTATTGAATCCTAAGGAGATGAAGCAATTAATGGAGGCTATTTTGGACGTTGAGAACTTTATTGCTCGGGTTGAGCGAAAAGGGATCCCGTTTCGAGACTTTTTAGCTCTTCATGACGACGAGGGAAATCTCCCTCGCTTTCAAGTCAATTTAACTCAGGGGCCCCGTTTTGCTTATTCAGAAGATGAGTTTGTTGCCTTGCGCAAAGGGGAGGAGGAAAGTCAACGTTTGCGGCATGAACAAACGCTTGCATCGATTCCTGAAGAGGAAATCACAGAGGAGATGCGCATATTCAAGCCTGGCCGCATGCATTTTACGGAGCTTTACGAAAAAGATTTTCTAGAAATGTTAAAAAGAGCGTTCAAGCCTTTTGACCTCTGTTTAGATCAATACTTCATCGCCGACCGTCCTTTAATTCAAGCGCTTGAAGAGGGGGGAAAAATGACCGATTTCTACACGTTGAAAGAGTTAATTGACTTTTTGCGCGTCAATGGGCGGAAGGGAATTGAAATTCAGCGCTATAAGGGTCTAGGAGAAATGAACGCTGACCAGCTTTGGGAAACAACCATGGATCCTGCGAAGCGAACATTGATCAGGGTGACGCTTCCTGATGCGATTGCTGCTGATCGCATGTTCACGATGTTGATGGGCGAAGATGTCCCCCCCCGTCGCGCCTTTATTGAACAGCATGCGCTGTCAGTGAAAAATTTAGATGTCTAACGATCGAAAACACGCCCTAATCACAGGTCGCTATGTCGTATACAAAAGATGAAGTCGTTATTCTACGCAATGTCGAAGATGAGATGAAGGAGAGTTATTTACGCTATTCCATGTCCGTGATCATTTCGAGGGCTCTTCCAGACGTTCGCGACGGTCTTAAACCGTCCCAGAGAAGGATTTTATATGCGATGCGTCAATTAAATCTGAGCCCGCACGGCAAGCACCGTAAATGTGCAAAGATTTCGGGCGATACATCGGGTGACTATCATCCTCATGGGGAAATGGTCATTTATCCCACATTGGTGAGGATGGCTCAAGAATGGACCATGCGCTATCGCCTCATCGATGGGCAAGGAAACTTTGGATCTGTGGATGGCGATCCTCCTGCTGCGATGCGCTATACAGAAGCTCGCTTGACCACCGCTGCAGTCCAATTGATGGACGACTTGGATAAAGAAACTGTCGAAATGATTCCCAACTATGATGAGACGAAAAAAGAACCCATTGTTTTTCCAGCAAAATTTCCGAATCTCATTTGCAATGGATCGTCTGGTATTGCAGTTGGGATGGCGACGAATATTCCTCCACATAACCTCAATGAGGTTATTTATGCCCTTCTTCTTCTGTTGGATAATCCAATGACTAGCGTGGATGACATCATGAAGGTGATGCCAGGTCCCGATTTTCCCACAGGGGGCATCATTTGCGGATATCGTGGCATTCGAGAGGCCTATCATACTGGGCGGGGGAAACTCATTTTGCGCGGATTGATTCGGGAAGAAGAGATCGATGATTACCCTAATAAATCCCGCCTTATTATCGATGAAATTCCTTATAATGTCAATAAATCCCGTTTGATTGAACAAATTGCTGAGCTCATTAATGCCAAAACCCTCACGGGAATCGCCGACTTGCGCGATGAATCGGATAAGGAGGGAATGCGGATTGTCATCGAACTTAAGCGTGGGGAAATCGGAGAAATTATTATCAACCAGTTACTTAAGTTCAGCGATCTCCAAGTCACCTTTGGTTGCAATATGCTTGCTTTGGATAAGGGCTTACCTCGCACAATGACGATCAAGCAAATGATGACCGCCTGGATTGAACATCGAATCGATGTTGTGCGCCGTCGCACCCGTTTTGAACTGCATCGAGCAGAAGCGCGGGCCCATATTTTAGAGGGATATTTGAAAGCGATTGATCACCTTAGTGAGCTTATCAAGCTCATTCGCGGAAGCCAGCATCGCGATGAGGGACGCGTTCAAATAGTGGGCTCCTTTCGCTTGACCGAGCGTCAAGCCAATGCGATTCTCGATTTGCGCCTTTATCAATTGACAGGCTTGGAACGGGAAAAACTTCATGGTGAGTATGACGAATTGCTCAAAAAAATTGAGCACTATCAAGCGATTCTTGACCATGAAGCGATGGTCAAAGAGATCATTAAGGAAGAACTTGCCGAGATTCAAAAAAATCATCGATCGGATCGCAGAACCCGAATGATTGCTGCGGAGACCGAAGTGCACATGGAAGATCTGATTCCCAATGAACAAGCGATTATTACGATCTCTCAGGATGATTACATTAAGCGGATGCCACTCAAAACATTTCGTGAACAGCGACGGGGGGGCCAGGGAATCACTGGAATGCAGTTGAAAAAGGAAGAAGATGTTCTTAAAGGTCTTTATGTTGCTTCTGCGCATGATCATCTTCTCATTTTCACCAATTTAGGACGTTGTTATTGGCTCAAGGTTTGGCAAATTCCAGAAACAGGTCGCAAATCAAAGGGGAAGCCTCTGATCAATTTGCTGGAAGATTTAAGGGAAGAAGAAAAGATTGCGACCGTTTTGCGGGTCTCCTCTTTTGAAGAGAGGGCGGCGATTTTAATGGCCACAAAATTTGCTGTTGTCAAAAAAACAATGCTGGAAGAGTTTAGTCATCCTCGCCGGAAAGGAATCTTCGCCCTAGAGATTGATGATGGAGATGAGGTTGTTGCCGCCCGTTTAGTGAGGCCCGGACAACAGGTGATGCTTTTCACGCACCAGGGAATGGCCGTTCGTTTTGATGAAAGCACTGTCCGTTCTATGGGGCGAACAGCTCGTGGGGTCAAGGGAGCGACCTTACGAGGAGAAAATGACTGCATTGTTGGGTGTGAAGTTGTAAGTGGAGGTGAATCGATTCTTGTCGTGTGTGAAAATGGGTTTGGGAAGCGTTCCCAAGTCGAAGATTTCCGGCAAACCAACCGCGGAGGGGTGGGCGTTCGTTCAATTATCACGAGCGATCGAAATGGAAATGTCGTTGGAGCCCTATCTGTTGCGGATGAAGATGGGATGGTGATGATGTCAGCCATGGGACAGACAGTACGCATTACCATGCGGGATCTTCGAGTCATGGGGCGGATGACGCAAGGAGTGAAGTTAGCCAACCTTAAAGAGGGGGATTATTTGGTAGCCATCCAAAAACTTCAGGGAAATGAAGCAGTGGTAGAGGCACAAGGAGAGGCAGGAACAGACGCAAAAGGAACGGAGTAGAAAAAGGGAAAAGGAAGAGCATGCGAGACAATAAGGGATGCTTGATTACATTGGAGGGGGGTGAAGGGTCTGGGAAAAGCACTCTTCTGCATCAACTAGCCGATTTTTTGACTCACCATGGATATCAAGTCGTTGTCACACGCGAGCCAGGAGGAACCCCTTTAGGGGAAAGGATCCGGCATTGGCTCCTCGAAAAAGATTCCTCACTTTCGATGGGGCATCAAGCAGAGTTATTGCTTTTTTTAGCCGCTCGTGCACAACATATTGAGGAAAAAATTCTTCCAGCTCTTAAGCAAGGAAAGATTGTTCTTTGCGATCGTTTTAATGATTCAACGGTTGCTTATCAGGGAGGTGCTAGGGGCTTGGGGGTCAAGTATGTAAAGAAGCTTTGCCGTCTCGTGTGCGGCGAAGTGATTCCCCAGTTAACGTTATTTCTAAATGTTTCCCCTGAGATTGGCCTTGCTCGTCGATGTTCTAGCCGATCCAGATACCTAGACAAAGAACAGGCTAAGGGGGAAGAAGGCGATCGGATTGAATCTGAAGCTCTTGCTTTTCATCGCACCCTGCAAGATGTTTTCAAGTCTTTGGCAAGGACAGAGCCTTTGCGCATTTATTCCATCGATGCTAACAAATCTCAAGAGTCTGTTCGTCAAGATGCTATTTCAGCCATTGAAAAACTGATCCTTCCTTTGCTTTAATAAAGAAGTCGTATTCAAAAAAAGAGCGGACTCTATAGATTGCCCGGCTGAAGAGGCGTCTCCGCGATGTCAATTTTATGAAACCCATCTGTTTTTCTGAACTCCTTGGGAATGAAGAAATCAAGCAGCGTCTTAGCCGCATGATCTCTAAAAGGATGATGGGACATGCGCTGTTATTCTCAGGAGCCGAAGGGATTGGGAAAAGCTCATTCGCATGGGCATTGGCAGCGCATCTCATGAAGGAATATGATCCGGAAAAAGAGCATTGTCGGAAAATCGCCACTGGGCATCACCCGGATGTGCATGTTTATCACCCAGAGGGAAAGCTCGGTTTGCATAGCCTCCAGGCATTGCGGCAATTTACCGACGAGGTTTATTTACCTCCTTATGAGGCAAGCTGGAAGATTTTTATCATTCACGATGCAGATCGGATGTTGAGCTATAGCGCGAATGCTCTTCTGAAAACATTTGAAGAGCCTCCTTCTCGAACGGTGATTATTCTTATTAGCCGATCCCGTGGATCTTTGCTTCCGACAATTTTATCCCGCTGCTCGATCTTTCACTTTCGCCCTATTTCCTCTCTATTGATTAAAAATTTTCTTAAGACACACTATTCTCTCGAGGAGTCCATGTGCCATTCTATTGCTCGTCAAGCACAAGGATCGCTTGGGGCTGCAATCAAGCTGATTACCCATGGCGATGGAGCCCGCCTCTCTTTACTTCATTTGTTAGCTCAGGGTCCTCTTGGGGACTATCGATCTCTTCAACAAGGAATTCAAGCCATTGCTGGTCAGCTGGAAATCGCAAAAAAACGGGTCGAAAAAGGAGCCAAAGAAGAGCTTTATCAATTTTCAGTCGATCAATTGTCTCTTCAAGAACAGCATGCTTTAGAAAAAGAAGTAGAAGGATTGATCGCTCTTGCAACCGCTCATGAGGCAGAGGCTCTTTTTGACTCTATTTTATCCTGGTATTCCGATTTACAGCTGTTATTGCTAGGGGGATCTTCTTCTTATTTAGCCAATTTAGATTTTTATTCTCAGTTGGAGCAAGCTGTGCAACGGGGCGATTTTAAACCTCTAGATCAAGTGTCTCAGGCTGTTGAGAAGGCTTACTTAGCTTTGCAACGTTCTACTCCTTTATCTCTCTGTCTAGAAACGTTGTTTTTAACATTGGATCATGTATGAGCCATTCAGATCTCTCTATGCGTTTTGTTGATAGGGGATCGGAGAGATTGGCGATCGTCTTTTGCACAATAACAAGACTCCCGGAGATATTGGTGTTCCCCTTTATACAGATATTATTGTTCCCTTGGCTCCTCTCATTTTGTATGCAGTTGATCAAGGTCTAAAAAGAGAAAATGGGCAGAAGTCACGGTTCAACATAGGATGTTGTCACAATTTTCCCCTGCCATTTCTCTTGTAAAGCAGAGGTTGGATAATAAAAATCAGCTGTTAATTCAAAAGGAAAGTCGGGCGGAGGGAAACCTGTGAGAGCTTGAATCACCTTTTTATCCGATTCTTGCAGCGATTCGCGGACAGTCTTAGGAGAATGTACTCCCGTAAGATTCTTAAGGGGAGCAAAACGTTGCTCTCTTGGATAAACCAAAGCAGCCACTTGTCGGGTCTGCAACAGCCAATCGAAAATGAAGGTTTCAAATTTCCAAGCGATCGGTTCAGGGGAAAGATGAGATCTCCCTTTATCATCAACAAAGTAAGCTGTTTTCCATCCCTTGTGTAAGGGAAGAGATTTTTCTGTGGAAGCAAGATGGCCTAGAAAAGATAAAGAGAAGCAAAATAGGCCCAAATGGGCGTAGCCATGTTTGAGGCGTCCATCTTTGCGTCGCCTGTTTTTTTCTTTTTCTGGCATTTCAGAATATTCCACGATCATGCATGAACCCTTTTGCTTGACCAACACCCCGACCTTTTCTTCCGGATTGAATCTTTCGGTACACGCAAAAGTGATTTCAAGGCCTTCGCGATGGTGAAAACCGAGCAGCTCACCATCGAAAGGGTCTGCCAAAGGATTATCGACCGGAATGACGTGAAGATATTCAATCCCCTGTTGCATCCACCGATCTAATATCCCTGAATGGGCAAAGCGAAGGAGACTATGTCCATTGCCATCCGCTCCACAACTCACTTCAAAAGGAGTTTTTAACATCAGCCGCGCCTCGGCATCTAGGCAAGGAAGCGACTCCTGCACAAAAAACGAGAGTTGAGAGGGATCTAAACCAAACAGGTCGTGTTGTTGAAAAAAAGAGCGCGTTTCTCCATCGTTTTCAGGCGAAGTCATGATGGCAAAATTTAAAAGACGTTCTGCGCTTTTGCTTGCCGCCTTCACTTTTTCAGCGCAAAGCTGAAAGAGAGATTTATGTTTAATGACTGAAATCGGGTAAGCCCCTTTTGGGCCAGAGCATTGGAGGCGTGTCCCTTGCCCTCCTGCCAAAAGCAAACTTCCCAAACGCCCCTCTCGGATGAGCTGCTGACCTAGGGATTGATTCTCTTTATTTCCGGAATAGATTACATCGTCGAAAGGGTCAAATGTGTCTATTGTTGAAGCTCTCTCTTGTTGAATGAGTCGCTTTTGTTTTTTCAAAGTGGCAATGGAAATGCGACGGAGCTGATCTTCAAGAGTGGCCTGTTGATCGTTCGTTAATCTTGACCAAAAACGGAAGAGCTGAGCCTCGCATTCCAAGAAATAGTCTAAAAAAGAAGGGATCATAGAATGGACGGTGCGGAAACCCGGGACTTCAGTCCCGGGACATTGACCCTGTTGTTGTGTTTTTTAGAGGGTGTTTGAAAATATTCAATCAGCCCTCTCAGCCTGTTTTTTACTCTTTTCAAGGCTTTCAAGCCTATTAGACATCACTGACAACATGGATAAGGATATCCAAGCCTCTATCGCCTCAGGTCGTCTTTCGAAATCTTTGCTCATGCGAACATGTCTACTTATCTAAGCGAAAGTCCTTTCCAAAATTAATCTCAAATAAAAAATTTCGAAACCTTTAATGGCATCATTTCGCTTAACAATTTCCAGTTTCAATCCAAGTTGCTCTTCAACCCGATGAATGAGTTGCCCGCGATATTTATTCTCAGCGAGAATTATCGTCACCAATGGAGAGAGTCTCTCTAACTTATCGAGTGTGGATTGAGCTGCCTCTCTATCCTGAATATCAGCTCGATGTACGTGTACTGCAAGTAGAAAACCCAAACAACCCACAATAATTGTGAGGTTTTCGCTCTTTGATTTTCTTTCCAGCGTCGTCTCCTCATTCCCCACCTTCCTCGGTAGCTTTAACTGATTGACTCCCTCCCATTCCAATAGAGGGACTTTTATTTCTACCTCATTCTTTTCGAATGCCGTTTCTCAATATATCTTGTATTTTTTTTATAAACCCTCATTTCTGCTACTTCCTGAAATCATCCTATGCAGTTCTCCAAGGACTGCCAAGGACATCCTGTTTCGGGGACGTAGAAATGGCATCTAAAAGACACTTGATAGGCCATTTCGGGGCATTCCTTGATCGTAGGGAAATAGGTGTCGTATTTTTCTCCATCGTCTTGAGGATAAACTTCTTGGATATTTTTTTGTTCCTTTTTTTAGGATTCTTTTAGACTTTCTTTTGAAAGGCTTGGGTTTTTTCATAGTCATGCCTCCGAGTTTTGTGTGAAGCATGACCTTATAGATAAAAAACCTTTATAGCGCCTCTTTTTTTTCTTTTTGGTATTGTTAACTATTTTGAGGCTGCAGCACTGAGGCTTGCATTTCGAAAAATTTTAGATAAAAATCGACACTGAATGTATTGTTACTTATTTTTTTGACTTCACAAACACCCTCAAGATTATATGAGGATCGATCAAACAAGCACAGTCATTTCGACTTAAGAATATAGGATACACGATCATTGGTCATATTTTCAGTATACAGAAACCAGGCATGGACTCTGCAATGCACATCATCTGCGAGAAATGGACTACATTAAAGTAGAAAAAGAGAGTTGGGCTGGAGAGATGAGGGCATTATTGCTGCGGAAAAACTATCCAAGAATAACGTGTAAATGGGTCATTACCTGAAGAGGAGCGTAAAATACTGGAAAAAGAATATGATAACATTCTAAAAAGGGGTTTGTCTTATCATCAAGCGCTATCTCCACTACTAAAGAAACGACGAGCTAAAGCCAAACAACGAACAGGTAAAAATCTTTTATCGCTTGTTACAAGAAAAAGAGGCTGTACTGCTTTTCCTACGCAATTTAGAAGTTCGTTTTACCAATAATCTGGCTGAAAATGCGATTAGAATGGGCAAGCTTAAGCAAAAAATTTCAGGATGTTTTAGTACGTTTTTTGAAGGACAGATCTTTTTCGCATACGCAGTTATATTTCACCTGCCGCAAGCAAGGTTGGCGAATTTGGGATGCCTTAGCAGAAGTTATTGCAAGATATCCAAGATCGCTTTTTCCTCTTCAACCCTAGAATAAGGTAGGGGGTGCTGAATAGTTAAATAAAATTTTAGCAATTGCTGGGCTAAATTTTTCTTCTGAAGTTTTGCAAATTTAAGAATTCAAAAATTTGTTAAAATAGTGGTATGGGTTCTTTGTGTGGAGGGATTTATGCCTGCAATAATAGAATTTCCACAAGTTGTTCAGAATGCGGTTAAAAG
>Ga0116226_10002963_pt1 | contig 14924 bp, 27 predicted proteins | sample S1TSphfallax_FD_89692 | JGI IMG/M metagenome (GOLD analysis project Ga0116226, IMG submission 89692) | Host-associated microbial communities from peat moss isolated from Minnesota, USA - S1T2_Fa - Sphagnum fallax MG | ecosystem: Host-associated > Plants > Peat moss > Unclassified | place: USA...
AAGCGGAACTTGGAATATTACAAATATTACAGGGACCATTTCGCTTCCGACAGGTGCTGCTACCGCGGCTAATCAAACAAATGCGTCGCAAAAAACTCAAATTGTAGATGGATCCGGAAACGTCATTGCTTCTGCAAATAACGCGCTTAACGTCAATGGCGTTAGTAATGTTGCCGCGGCAGATTTGACTGCGTCGGGCACGATTACCGGAACTTCCTCAATTGTAAGTCTAACGACAAATTCCATTGGGGCCGTAATTGTAAGTATTACTGGTACCTTTGTAGCTACGTTAAACGTAAATGGAATTTCACCGGCAGCGGGACAAATTCTTTTTATTCAAAACGTTTTGACGGGGGCTTTTATTGGTTCGATTACGGCTGCGGGAAATTACCGTGTAGTAGCAGCACAAGCCTATCAAGCCATTACTGTAAGTTGCACGTCGTATACGAGTGGAACGGCTACCGTAAATATTAGAGCCTCGGTGGGCGCAAGTACTTTTACGCAAGCTTATCAATTAAACGCTAGTAATCTTTTAACGTCTTCCTGGCTTTTTGACGGTAGTGGAAATGCCCTTTCGTCTACTTCGGGAGCGTTAAACGTTACCACAGCCAATACTGCCGATTTAGTTTCGACGGGAACCATCACAACCCAAGATTTAGCTTCGACGACCACGACTTATTATAACAATCAGAATTGGATATCTGGAACTCCTACATCTGGGTCTTTTTTCTCAGTAGCGCTTGTTGGAATTGAAACCGGAATGATTGAAGTTTCTGGAACCTGGACCGGAACTTTGCAAGTCGAAATCTCAAACGATTCAGGTACAAATTGGATTTCACACTCGATACACCAAATTGGATCTGCCGATTTTATTGCTTCATTTACCAACAATGTGACTGGTTCACTTAATCTTGCGGGAAAAACGAATTTAAGAGTAAGGGCAACCGCAGCAATTACAGGTACTGCGTCGGTAAGATTTAATTTATCGCAAAATCCATCAAGCGTTTATGTCGCAAACGCAATTAGACTTTTAGATGGTTCCTCTTCTACATCTTCAACGACGATGAACATCGTAGCCGCATCCACTGCGGTTTCTTCGACTAATACTGCTATTTCGGTAGGGCTTTCCCCTAATAGCCCTTTACCGGCAGGTACCAACGCGATTGGAACGGTAAAAGCGCAGTTGCAAGATAACGCGGGAAACGCGCTTAATTCTTATAACTCTCAGCTTTTAGAAGCAGATGTCATTAATACATCTTTATCTAGCGGAAGTATTACTGTGAGTACTACAGCACTTCCCGCTCGTGTAGGCGCTTCCAATTTAAGCCTTCGTAAAATGCTTATGATTTCTCCGGTGACTAATACGGTTTATTTAGGATCTTCTTCAGCAGTCACTACGACTACGGGAATTCCAATTTATCCCGGACAAGTAACCTCGTTTGCTTTTTCCGCAAACGTGACGCCGTATTTAATTGCGACGGCGTCCACAACCGTAAACGTTTTTGAGGGAGCGTAAATGGCAAATAACAATGCTTATTTTAGCTCCACGCAAACGCTGCAATCGATTTATAGTAATTTTACTTCGGGTTCCGTCATTTTCCAGGGAACTTCAAATTTTTTAGCGCAAAATAACGCAAACCTGTTTTGGGATAATACAAATTTCAGGTTAGGTATTGGCACCAATACACCTACGAGTTTGCTTCAAATTGTTGGAAGTGCAGCTGGAAATATTTCTGCCAATATCCAAAATACCGACGCGGTAAACACCAATACCACTTCATGGAATACAACAAATGATGCGGGAAATGTGGGAAGCTTAACTATTTTTGGAAGTAACTTTCTTCTTACCTACTTACAAAATGTCACTCGGGTTTCTGGCACAAATGCATTATGGCTCGTTAGCGATGTGAATAACCAAAACGGCGGGACCGACAATATTGTTTTTTCTCCTGGCGGATATAACAACATTACTGCACAAGCAACAAACGCTGGGTTAACCGCCATTAATTATACCGATACTGGAATTGCCGCAACTAATGCGGGTGCTCCTTTATCGATTAATTCGAGTCAGGTTATTGTACCGGGAATCACCAATACGTCGGTGACTTCAACTACCGCAACGGCAAGCAGTACTACTGCGGCCGCTCTTCTTACGACGACTCCAGCTTCCGGAACTTATTTGGTTATTTATTCGGGTAATATTACGGCGTCTTCTGCAGGGGGCAATATTTTAACGGTGAGCATTTATGTTGGCGGAACGCAAGACGCAAATTCCGTAAGAACTGCGCAGCCTACAAGTACGGCAGCTACTGCACCGTTTCAAAACATGACTATCGCTACAAATGCAATTGTGACGGTAAACGGTTCGCAAGCGATCGCAATTTATGGCGTTACAAGTGCCGGAACGGTAACGACCACGCAAAGAGAAATGAATCTAATTCGAGTAGCATAAACGAAAGGACTTATGAACACGATAACCAGCCAAATTGAAACTCAGTTAATTTCTCAATGCACAACGATGCTAACCATGAGTAACGAAGTAAGTGATTTGTACCAATATTATTTTGCATCTCCGGCATCGAGTTTGATTAACGCTTTACCCAATTCAAACTCTCCAGCCACAACACAAAATAACGGAGCACTTTCGCAAGGAAATTTTACTGGAGGAATAACATTAACTCAGGCGCTAATGAATTTCTTTGGAAATGTTTCGGTCTCAACTAGCACTTATAAGCAATATGCCGATGCGTTAATCAATGGAAGTTATCCTATTGCGACAGCACTTTCGGCGGATGTTGAAAATATCGGAGGCAGACTAAAAACTTTAGGACAAAACCTGATTCAGCTTGGAAAAGATTCTTCCAACCTAATTAAGGCTTATAATTCTTCGTCACTTAGTTCAGTCATTGGTTCTATTCCCAGTTCGACTGTGGTTTTTGGGTGTTCCACCACTCAATCAAAGTTTGTAAGCGGTATCGTTTTATTAGAGCAGTTTCAAAACTTTTTAACTAATCAAGCTGTCACAACTGGTGATTATTTATCGACGATTTCTAATTTTGTATTAGGATCATAAAAGGAGAGATTTCATGTCGACATACGCAAAATATAGCCCAAACCAAGTTACCGGTGGCGGTGGGAGTAGCGGCATCACAAGCATCAATGGCAATACAAATGCCGCCCAAGTCATTGCGGCAGGTAGCGGCATTTCCGTCAGTTCCGCATCCGGAACGACGACAATTTCTGCATCTGGAGGCTCGGGAGTGAGCGGTCCCGGATCAAGCACCGCAAACGCTGTTGCGACGTGGAATGGAACAAGTGGTTCGGCACTGTTAAGCAATACCGGTGTCACGGTCGTTTCAAATGTCTTAACGCTTACGGGAAATGCGTTAAGCATGGGTTCTGGCAATAATTTAGTGATTGGCCCTTCGGCTTCATTCGCAAGTTTGACCTCGGGTTTAGATAATACCGGAATGGGAGCTAATGGAGTTTTCGCAGGTTTGACTTCCGGAATTTTAAACAGCGCTTTTGGTTGGGGAAATATGACGGGTACCGTTTCTGGTACCGCTAATAGTTGTCTCGGTGTGGGATGTCTAACCTCTGTCACAGGCGGCAGTTACAATATCGCATTAGGTTATGTCGCAGGCGGAGGAATCACCAATGGCGGCGCAAATATTTGCATGGGTCAAAGTGCTGGGGCTTCCATTACAACGCAAAGCGGAAATATCTGTCTTGGTTCGGGGGCCGATATCACTACTACAATTAGTAGCGGGGCTAGCCAATTTGTTTTGGGCGGAAGCAATAATTCGATTACCAATGCGGTTATCGGAAATGGTTGGTTTAGTACGACTCCTGCAAGTGTGACTTTAACGGTAACTAGCTCAAGTGCGTCTAATACTTCGGGCGGAAGTTTAACGATTCAAGGTGGCGCAAGCACGGGAAATGCTGCGGGAGGATCCATTGTATTTCAAACTTCTCCAGCTGGGAGTGCTGGAAGTGGTGCTAATTCGAGACTCACCGCGCTTACGGTTGACGGTTCACTCAATGTCGCAGTGGGCAATGCGGCGCTTGCAACGACCGCCACGAACGGTTTCTTTTATATCCCTAGTTGTGCCGGAGCTCCCACAGGAACCCCGACTTCTAAAACGGGTTTAGTTCCCATGATCTTTGACACGACGGATTCAAAATTTTGGATTTATACGGGCGGCGCTTGGAAAGGCGTTGTCGTAAGCTAATTTTAAAGGAGAAAATATGCCGCTTAAAAAAGGAAAATCCCACGCAGTCATTAGTCAAAACATCAAAGAAATGGTCGCCGCAGGCCATGATCCTAAACAAGCTGTTGCCGCAGCGCTTGCGCATTCCATGAAGTATGCGGAAGGCGGAGAAGTGGAAGGTTTACCCGACGAAGAATCCGAATTAAACCGAAACGATCGGGAATTGATGTCTCAAGGCGTTAGTTTCGTAGACGATATTTCAAATCCAGAAAGTCAAAAGCAGCACTTGGATTTTGCCAAGATGCTTCATAAAAAAGCGATGGAAGAAATGGATATGAAATCTTATGCGATGGGTGGGCTTGTCGAAGAGGATACAATGGATGCTCCGCTTGGCAATAAGCCCGACGAAGATATGATGGACGGTACCGAAGAACCAATAAATGTGATGCCGAAAAAAATGGCAGATGGTGGTATGATGATGTCTGATGAAATGATGCAAGCCATTGCCAACAAGAAAAAAAATAGAAAGTTCCGAAGTTAAAAAAATGAGAAACGGTGGGGTTATTGTGCCAGCATTACTGCTTCCGATTGTGGGAAGCATGTTGTCAATGTTACTTGGAGCCAATATCTTTTTCGTAAAGCGGTTAGTAGATCAACTAGACGCCACGAGAGACATCGTTTTTCAACTTCGACAAGAAGTTGTAGTTTTAAAAGTGACTTTTGATGACTTTACTTCTAAACATAAATTCTCATTAAAAGGAGAGTAAAATGCTTCCAGCTTGGTTAAAAACAGTTTTAGTGGCCCTTTTAAATTTGGCGCTTCCTTGGTTGCAAGGCAACGCTTCTGCAACGGTTGTCGCAATTGTCGAAGAAGTGTTGGCATTTTTAAATTCCACGGCGGCCGATAAAGAACAGGCTGCGAAAGATTTGTTAGCTCATGTCCAAAAAGTCACTCAAGCGAAAGCTTAAAGACAGGTTATTTGATATGCGATCGTTGCAAGATATTTTAAAAGACGCGGGCCAAGTATTTCACGATATCGGTAAATGTGAACATACGATTCGGGCAAATACCGCGCAAAAAGAATTGCTTTGTAAAAAAGCAATCGATTTGGATAACGAATACGGTGAAGTGGCAAAGCTGCAATCCGAAATTGAAAAACTTAAAGTGGTAAAGCCCGAAGAAGTAAAAGCAGTCTAAAATTCCTCATGGTTGGGGGGTTCTTGGATTTACTTCATAAGCAATTTATTTTTGCCCAACTTTCGGCTCGGCTTATTTTGTATGCCTGGCAACAAGGCTACAAGGTAACTCTTGGCGAAGCGTGGCGTTCTCCGGAAACGGCGCAACTTTATGCGAAAGAACATAAGGGAATTGCCGATTCTTTGCATTGTTCGCGTCTAGCTTTAGATTTAAATCTTTTTAAAAACGATGCTCTTCTAACTCAAAGCCAAGATTATTTATTCTTAGGAGACTTTTGGGAATCGCTTTCAGACGAAAGCGAAGGCATAAAATGTATTTGGGGCGGGCGTTTTAAAACATTGGATTGTGACCATTTTTCAATAGAACACAATGGGATCCAATGATTAATTTAAGACTTCCGTTAGATCCCGTTCCGGCAGCACGCCCTCGGTTTGGAAAAGGTTTTACCTACACACCTAAAAACTACCGCGACTTTAAAAATTTAGCCGCAATTTTAATTAGGCAGAAATACGCTTCTGCGCCAATGACAGGACCGTTAGAAGTCTGCGTCGTGTTTAATATTAAAAAACCCAAGTGGGTGAAACGCGATTACCCTTGCGTCAAACCAGATATCGATAATTTCGTAAAAGCCATTTTTGATTCTTGCAACAAGCTTCTTTGGGAAGATGACGCGCAGATCGTAGATTTACACTCGTTTAAAGTTTACGGTGATCCGTCCATTACCATTTCAATTAAAGAAAAACAGGGGGAAGTATGAAAAAATTCTTTCGAGGCGCAAAACCTACACCCAGACACAAATTGTGTGCTGCGGTTCCACACAAAACAGGAAACATTCCAGCAAAAGTTGCTTATGTTCCGAAAACACTTTCGTATTGGTTAAATAACCAATACGGCGATTGTGTAACAGCGGAAGAGGCCTTCAATAAAGATGTCAGCGGTATTTTTATTCAAGATGACGTAGTGCAGTCGTGGGCTTCGGCAAATAACTTTTTAGACGGGGCAAATCTGACTGATGTCATGGATGCAATGGCAAAAGAAGGGTTTAACCAAGATGGAAATCTTTATAACGACGGAGGCTACACCTCAGTCGATTATTCGAACGAAGAAAACCTCCAATCGGCACTTGCCATAGCGCCTGTGAAAATTGGCATTGATGCCGATGCCCTTCCCGAAGCGGCGGGAAATCAAATGGGTTGGTATGCGTTCGGCGGATCACCACAGCAATTTACGAATGAAGATCATTGTGTCGCTTTATGTGGTTATGGCCCTGCAGATTGGCTATTTGCTCAATTAAACGCGTTTAATCCTACCGGAACAGATCCGTCAAAAACCTATTATTTATTATTCACGTGGTCGACGATAGGCGTTGTTGATCACGATTGGATTATGAGCACCGTGGGCGAAGCTTGGCTTCGTAATCCAAGCTCTATAACAAATGGTAATCCTTTACCCAATCCGAAGCCAAAACCAAACCCTACACCTCCGGCTCCGCCTCTTCCACCAGTTCCACCGACGCCTCCACTACCGGTACCTACGCCCGTTAATAATCTTAACTGGATTTATATTGCGGCTGCTTCTTTAGCTGGACTCGCTGTCGGTGCTTTGGTAGTTTTTCTTGTGAAAAAATAGTCAGATCTGTAGTTCGCGTCAGCCCCCATTAAGTAAAGCGACTTAGTGGGGGCTTTTAATTAAAAAGCGCGAGCAAACTTAACATGATGAATCCAGCAGCCGAAGGCAGTACAATTAAAATTGTAAGCGTGAAAATTACGCTCGGAGATAAAAACAAATAGGCTAAAACCCCAATTGGGAAGCCTAACAATCCCGCCATGTATGGATAATTAATCGGGCACCACGGGAAAAAAGCAAAAGAGGAAAAAAACCCGAGTAAAATACCCGAAAGACCGCTGCGTAAAGACCCAATAATTAATTGCTTTTTAAACGACATCACCTTTTTCATAAGCATTTCTCTATGATTTAAGAATAACACAAGGAGGTATACTTTGTCAAGCTTTGATATACGATACTACCTATGCGCTCCAATTTTTAGCTTGTCTTTTAGGCTCCCAAAAACTTTTGCCCAAAAAAGTTCTCCCGTTAATTCCAAAACGGGGCAGTGCTGAGGCACCGTCCAAGTGTTTCCGCCAGCGGCCAAAATCTCCGCCACAAATGAAGCGCAATTATGTGAGACAACAAGCGTCGCCCAACGACGATTTAAAAGTTCAAAAAGTCTAGCCTGCGCTTTTTCGGGGTATGGGATCTCGACGTATTTTCGAATCAATTCATGTTTCCCATTACTTAGTAAAAAACGGTTATAATCAGCCGTCGAATTAAACATCCGTGGATAGTTCCAAATCGAAGGACCATCAAAGTGAAAGTAATAACCTCCGACGTACAATAGGGCATGCCCACAGGTATTGGGTACACTTCCCGTTACGAGCACTAATGCCGTTTTATTCCAGTTCAACTTAGGAAGCTTTTTATCGGTATAAGTTTTTCCGATGTAACTCATTGTTTATCTCCTTTGAACGCCTTTGTAGACCCAAAACCCTTTCCCCGCAAGGGTTTTCAAGCATTCTTAAAAGATTCCCATAGTTGGCACAAAATCTCATTTCTGACACAGTTATACATTGATTGACTTTGTATGACTATGTGTGTTATTCTTAAATCATAGAGAGGTGCTTATGAAAAAGGTAAACGACAAACAAAAAGTAAAATTCCAAACAAAAGCTACCGACAAAAAAATCAGCAACAAGCAAATCAAACGCCTTGCTCGGGAAGCGCATGCCGCAATGGTCGCAATTGAGCAGGTAAAGCCTTTGTATGATCGTTTAGACGTAATTACTCTTAAACTTTTGGGTAAAGACTTATCTGCATATGGATTACAGATCGTCGATAACTTCGCGGTAGATAACAAGAAATTCAAGGGCACTTACGTGGCTCGGTTTGAACTTAAACGTAAGTAGTATCGTATATCAAAGCTTGACAAAGTATACCTCCTTGTGTTATTCTTAAATCATAGAGAGGTGCTTATGAAAACGCTCATCACTTTAATTCTAATGTTGGTTTTAGAAGGACAGGCGAGTGCAAGTGAGCAATGGCGCTGCACGGAGGAAGGTATTACTCGTGAAGGTAATACCTTTGTAAGCTGCGGGATGTCTGTCGATTACAAAGAGGATATTGCTAAGGAAAACGCTCTTATTGTGGCTACAACTGATTTTCAAATGCTTTGCGATATCGATACCGGTTGCAAGAACCACGAAGTTACCGTTAATCCCGGGCGGACTACCTGTGAAAAGCTTTCAAATGATTATCATTATAAATGTTTTCGGATTGTCAGATTTACGATAGGGGGAAAGTTATGAATTTTCTTGTAATGAACTGGATTTGCAATTTCTTAGCAATCGTTTGGTTTCATTTTATCGGAGATTTTCTTTTGCAGACAGATAAAATGGCACTCAACAAGAGTAAATCCAATAAATGGCTTGGGATCCACGTTTTGTGCTATTCGACCCCATTTTTATGGTTTGGTTGGAAATTTGCAGTAATTAATGGTCTCGCGCATTTTTTAACCGACTGGGTGACCTCGCGTCTTTCTTCGAAAGCTTGGGCCGCACAAAAAAGGGGTTTGTTTTTTAAAATCATAGGTCTCGATCAAGCAATCCACCTTACTTGTTTAACGCTTTCACTTTTTTATTTAGGAGGTGGCATATGACTGAATCGGATCTTATTAAATTGTTGAGAAAAAAAGAATCAGCCGTGGAACTATACAATGCTTGCCTGTTAGCGCTGGAAGCCATTAATACGGTTACTCTGACGGAAAGTAATCGTGACCTTCTTCATGCCGCGGGAAATAGCTTAATTAAAGCCTTAGCTAAGGCCGATGGACCGATGCATGACGACTAAGTTATAGAGGAGAATTTATGAAAAGCTCATTGAAACGAAAAATGGTTCTTATTCGAATGGATGATCCGATGCATAAGGAATTATTGAAGCTTGCGCAAAAAGAAAATAGGCCTCTTTCGAATTTAATTCGAGACATCTTATCTCGATTTATGAAGGTAGCTAAAAATGAAACCATTACTGGCAATTTTAGTAGCCGCGATTCTTCTAAACGTTATAGTCCGTTTTAATTTCCGCCCTAAAGCTTACGCCAATGAAATTAAACGTGAAGTAAGAGAACTTACTTCACTTGCGCAGAAAAAGGTTTACGATCCTTACGACGACGCCGCTAAAATTATTATCGACGTTCTGTATCCTGCGATTAACCGGTACAACCCGTCTTTGCATTCCGAACTAATTCCATTGTCTCTTATAGAAGAAGTGCATTTGGATTTCGTCGATTCGGCAAAAAAAGACGATGAAAGAAAGAAAAAAGGCTTTTACGAAATTGGAGGCTATTGCGAAATGAAGGTTCCTAGGAGAGTGGTGCTGTTTGCAAATAAATTTGAGCAACTTTCCCAATCGTCGAAAGAAATAGCGATTTTGCACGAATATGGTCATTGTTTATTAAATCGCGGACACACCAACGAAATGACCACGTTTAATGGCGTGGAAGCCCCGGCAAGCTTGATGAATCGACTCCATGAGCCTTCGCCCCAGATTTATGAGGAAAACAAAGAATATTATTTTAAAGAGCTGTTTCAAAGGCTTTATACGCGTCCAAACCTATCGGTCGAAGGGTGGCATGATCCCAATTATTCACCTGAAATGAGCGATGAAACGCTCGTCCATTTATACGGGGACCAGAGCAAAAATTAAGATTTAAGCGGAAATTGTTTCTAAGGGAATGCTCAAAATTCGAGCTATTCGAATCATCTTGTCATATCTGGGAATTAGCGAGCCTTTTTCTATTCGAATGATCGAAACTTTAGATAGGCCAACGGCATCGCCTAATTCTTTCTGAGTTAGACGATTCGATTTGCGCTTTTCACGAATTAAATTTGGTAGTCTTGGGTGCATTTCTCTTGCATATTCAGTCAACTTTGTTTACTTTGCAAATCGTTTTACAACTAGTTTCCCTCCGATGTATGGCGAATGTCTCGATGGGGAAACCCTTCGTGTGGGTAATTACCCCGCGAAGGCGTTTTAACAGGATTTAAAGATGATAAATCAGTGCCATGAGCTAATTATGGCGACTGAAATTCTGATAAAGCTTATGTTTTATGAGAAATTGCCGCAGGTTATTTTGCATGCGAAACCACAGTTAGTTGAAATGGCGTTGAAATCATTCCAACTTGATGACTGGCAAATCGTGAAAAAAGATAATCAATATACGGTTTTGAAGAATCTAAAAATTTCACGTGAAGAACAACACAGTGAAAGTGCCAGTGGCGGGTGAGAATCGACCTGCAACTCAACCGCCGCTGGTTACCTTTTTAAATAAGATCAAAACTTTTATGCATCGACTTTTTTTGCTGTTATTAATTTGCTCATGCTCAATGGCTGCAATACCCCACGAACAAGATCCGCAATATTGTGCTTATTGGTTTAAGAATTTTGACGAAATCATTCGTCTCGAGGAAATGATTTCGCAGGACGTTCTCAAAGTGGCTAAAGAAGATAGCCTTTACGCTGCGATGGATTTCGAATTAGAGCTACGAGGCCGCATACGCGCGATTATCCGAAATATGGCTGGGGAGTCTAAGTGGCGTCGTTGGAAGTTTTGGTAATTTTTTCCTCTGATTACCCTGATTGAAAGTTTAAGCCTTTACTGCCACTGCCTTTGCCTCTGCTTCTTTGACTAAACGTTTGAACATGTCAAAGAGTTGGTCCTTAAAAAATATTATAGCGTGCGGATCCTCGCTTAGCATTTTTCTATAAAGCTCTTCAACGATTATGGTTTTGGTAAAATAAGGTTGGGGATTGGTAGGGGTCGTTACAGCTAATTGGATAGAAACGTGGTCGTCTTCGTGTTCATGATGGCATTTCATCTTTTTACGTCTCCTTACGTAAAAGAAATCGGGTAGTTAAGATCAGCTGATCTTTTGACACCAACTGTTTTTAATTGCTCGGCTAAACTTTTTATTTCGTCAATAACGTAATCGAGATTACGGTAGACTTGTTTAGTTTTGGTAATTTTTTCCTCTAGCGCATTTAACATGTTTTGTAGACTTGAACCGAAACACGGAACGAGATCCTGTGCGTGTGCGCAATCGAAACCAAACCACCAACGCTTTTTTGATTCATTATCGGAAAAGTGGCAAACAACGCCACTGCACTCCTTGGCATAGGTTAACCCGCCGTGAACCTCGAATTGAAGATCATCGTAATTTTTTCCGAAATACGGATGTTCTTCGGTAACGCCAACATAGCCGCACCAAGCACCGTGAAACTGTCGGACAGCTAAGCAATCAAAGCCAGCGTGTTTAAATTCAAAGCGATTGGGTTCTTTGCACCAAGGACCATCGCCCGCCGTTTTCATTAACTCGGTAATTTCGGCATCGTATTCTTGAAGCATCTCGCGGGTGAGCATTTTTACGTCTCCTTACGTAAAAGAAATCGGGGAGTTAAGATCAGCTTGACTGATCTACCCTCCCCGATCTTAATCAAATTGCGACAAATGATTAAGTTGAATCTACTGCTAACGCGCTCAGTCATTCCAGTCAAACTTAATCGTTAAAAAAAATCATTTATCGCTAGAAATCGGCGCCAGTAATAGTGACCAGGTATTCGCATAACGCGGCTAGGGATGTGGCATTGTAGACGCCTTGCCAGCTGCGGCGATGTAAAGCCTTTCAAAATCAAGGCTGCCGCCGAGACGAAGAAAGAGGAAGCCGCAAGGGCAAGCCAAAGCCCCAGGGGATAAGCAAAGGACCCGGGGAACAGCGAGTCTATCCTGACTTCTAGTGACCCTCACTAGACCGCTTACTTCGTATCGAAAATAAAGCACGGTAGTAGGGCTATGTTCGAAATTTAAGCTTAAAAATACAAAAACTCCCCCGGGCGGGCCATTAAGGCCAGCCCGACCGGGGGTTTAAGAGTAAAATGAGAATTCGAAGTAGGTTGGAGGGGTATGTTAAATGGGTTGGATTTATTTAGCGGAATCGGAGGAATCACAATTGCCTTGGCACCGTGGGTTAAACCACTCGCCTATTGTGAAAATGACCGATATGCCGCATCTGTCTTATTGTCCAGAATGCGAGACGGTTTTATTCCACAATCGCCAATCTGGGACGACGTGCGAACGTTGTCTGGAGGAATGGTCCCAGGGCCAATTGATATTATCTACGGGGGATTCCCCTGCCAGGACATCAGCGTTGCGGGACTTGGCGCTGGCTTGGAAGGAAAGCGAAGCGGACTTTTTTTTGAGATCATGCGGTTGGTCTCAGAAATTAATCCCGCCTTTGTCTTCCTCGAAAACGTCCCTGCTATCCGCACACGTGGAGGCGAACGTGTTGGGAAAGAATTGGCCAGCCGAGGGTATGATTGTCGATGGGGAGTTGTTTCCGCTGCAGAAGTCGGCGCGCCACACCTTAGAAAAAGATGGTTCCTCCTTGCTGCCAACTTCGAGCGCATCCAGTTACGGGACGAATCGCGGGGGAGCGATGGGGCGGATTCTGAAAATAAGACCATCTTTAGAAACGATGGCGAAGAAAAATTTATGGCCCACTCCGAACGCGAACGAAGGGGGACCAACACACTCGAAAGCGAAACAGGGCGGGATGAAATTGAGTTATGCAGTTACGGTCTGGCCGACACCGCGAGCCTCCGAAGCGGGCCGAGAACCGGCGAAGGTAGTCGATCGCGGAGGGAGAACGACCCTATGCGAAAAGATTGGTGGGATGTTGAACCCAACGTGGGTCGAGTGGCTAATGGGGTATCCGCTAGGATGGACAGAATTAAAGGATTGGGCAATGCAGTGGTTCCGATCCAAGCGCGGGAAGCCTTCAAACGTTTAATGGGAATTTGAATGTTCGATCCGGAAGATAAAACGGCTATCCTTTCTAAATACGCAAAACCAAACTTTTCCTACTCGCCAATCGTGATTTCCATGCCCGAAAAAGACCGGCTTAGATGGTACCTAATCAATTGCTCGGGAACGCGTAAGTACTTTGGTTTTGCGATGACTAAAGAAAAAAAATTAATCGTGGAAGACGTCTCTAAACTCAATCGCCTCGATGCTGAGACGAAGGCAATTCTTCGAGAGCTTTATTTAGAGTTGAAATAAACGAATATGGGCTTTCGTCCAGATTCTCGGCTCCGAACAATATTCCGAAATTTGAAATGCCCATATTTCATCAGGGCCCGAGCCTTTTACTACGTGTAAAGAAAGCCATTGCAAAAATTCTTCCTGGCCTCTTCCGTATTTTGTTTGTCCTACCAAAACTAAATTGAAAAAGCGTTGATTAAGCGCCGGTGTGATCTGTTTAACCAAACCTTCCGAGTGGTAACCAGAAGTGCACAAACCAAGCTCATCAACTTTTTGTTCTAGAATATTTAACTCACCTTTTACGTCAGCATCCACAATAAGCTTCGTGTAATCACCCACAGTCAAAACCTCGTTGGAAAATGATGCATTAAACCCAAAGTCTGCAAAATCCAAAGTAGAACGAAAAGCGCAGCCACAGCATTAATCACAGACTTTATCCACTGTACGATTGGCATCAAACTCACAATATACAGAACGAAACCCATAACGATTAAAACGACAATAATTCCAATAAACCCATTATTCATATTGAAGATACCCCGCCAATCAACAAACTAGCCCGATGTAAAAAATCGGAAACTTGCCAGCTAATATCTTTACCCTTCTTTTTTGCTTCGGACTCAATGTATTCACAATAGTTTAAAAGATCTTTAACCGGGATCTCTTCCAAAGTCTTTCCGTTGAATTTACCAAACGGAATTCGGTATTTTTCTGTAGAACGAGAAAGGGCATGGACGTCTTGCTCGGTAACCCCAGAATTAAGAATTTTTATTCGACTCGATTCTCCATCATCATCCTCAGGACAGATTCCAACCATCCCCATAAGGGAAAATCGACGCGCATAAGTAATCGCCGCCCCAAAGCCTTGGGGATCGTTTTTAACAGGGTTCAAAGGATATTCACTACAAAGATATTGACCCGAACAATGAAGCAACAACGTTTCAAGATAACTATTGCCCTCAGCATTTATCCTAACTCGCTGAACAATCGACAATCCGTTTTTGGTAAGCGGAATTCGGCAGGCATCCCAAACGGAAGCTAAATCCGCATACCTTGATTTGTAATGGGGATTAACATTGTCTTTGGAAGCGCCTTTCATTTCGGACTGGGCTTTTGAAAGAGCAGTCGCAAGTTCAGTTAAACTTTCCACTAGAGCCACGTTATCTCCTAAATCCTTCGCGGAAGGGGGATCACCTTCCGCGTCAGTTTTGTGTGACCTAAAGCCCCAGAATTGCCTTTTCACCGAGTTATTAACTTTCGGTCCCACAAAAGTAAAAACAATTGACTTATTTACACCAAAAAACACTTTAGGCAAGGCATAACTTGGTTGCCGTTTTTAACAATTTAGTTAATCTATATAGATGAG
>Ga0116226_10002964_pt1 | contig 14921 bp, 11 predicted proteins | sample S1TSphfallax_FD_89692 | JGI IMG/M metagenome (GOLD analysis project Ga0116226, IMG submission 89692) | Host-associated microbial communities from peat moss isolated from Minnesota, USA - S1T2_Fa - Sphagnum fallax MG | ecosystem: Host-associated > Plants > Peat moss > Unclassified | place: USA...
TCGCCGGAGACATGGTCCGGCGGCAGGGCTGCATTCAGCTCGTCATAGGTGACGTAGCCGCGCTCGCGACCCCGCGCGAGCATCTTCTTCATGGCCTGGGTCGTCGTATCGACGAGCACACTCTCAGCCACTTCGTCCCGCGTCTCGCTACCGTCCGTCGTGTCTTTCGTCGCCATCTGGTCCCAGTCCCAATCTGCCTTACCACCGATTAACCGCTCATCGGCCCGAGAGAGCGGCGCCGCACCGATCGATCATTCCTAACCACGAGTCGATTGACGTTCCGTTGCCGGCAGGTCCAGCTCCGCCTCATCCCGGCGACGCTGCCGGATCTCGGCATGGAGCGCATCGACATGCGCGGCAATCCCTTCCAAATCTTGGTCCGCGCGCCGCGCTACCCTCTCCTGCTCCCGTCCGAGATCGACATCATCCTGCAAAAAAGCGAATAGCTGTCGAACACCGGCCTCGATGACATCGCGGTCGGTGGACAGTGCAAACCTTGCATGCTCAAGAACGGAGCGGCTGGAAAGTGCCTCAATATCCCGAGCATGTCCATGCGAACTCAAGTGATGATTCAGAGCGGCAGCGTCAAGTCCGGGATGGCTGGTATAAACGTTTATGATTTCCGCCCGAAGCCTGTCAAGGTCGGGTGCCCGAATCGTAACCGCGGCAAAATCCTCAATCATGTCGCCCAGGATTTCGGGATGGTGCAAAATCACCGAGAGCAGAGTCTCTTGCCGGCGGCGCATCATCATGGACGGATCCGGCGGCGGCGGCAGGGTCAGCACGGGTGCGACCCGCGACTTCCCACGCTCCCGCGCGCGCTTCGGCCGCAGCCGCTCGAACAGGCAATTGCGGAAATAACTCTGATATTCACGCCGCAGCGTCTCATCACTGATCAAGGCCGCGCGCGCCTTCAAGCGCCCCGATAGATCGGCACGACGCTCCGGCGTATCGACCGGACGCGCGGCCAGTTCGATCGTCCAAAGAAATTCTGCAAGCGGCCGGGCCTGATGCAGCCGCTCTTGCATGATGTCGGGGCCGAAGCGGGCGATCAGCGTATCGGGATCTTCGCCCTCCGGCAGCACGGCAAAGCGCAACGACCGCCCGGCTTTTAGTGTCGGCAGTGCCCGTTCCAGCGCACGCCCTGCAGCGCGCTGTCCCGCCGCGTCACCATCAAAGCACAGGATTGGCTCCGGCGCCATCTGCCAGAGCAGATCAAGCTGATCCTCGGTCAGCGCGGTGCCGAGCGGCGCCACCGCGCCGGCAAAGCCGCCGCGCTGCAACGCAATCACATCCATATAGCCTTCTGTGACGATGAGGTCGGCACCTTTGCCGACACCCTCCCGCGCCCAGGACAGGCCGTAGAGCACCGTGCCCTTATGGAAAATTGGTGTATCGGGGGAATTCAGATATTTGGGCTTAGCATCGCCCATCACCCGGCCGCCGAACGCGATCGGGCGGCCGCGCCGATCCAGGATCGGGAACATCACGCGGTCTCGGAAATAATCGAAGCTGACCGTGCTGTCTTCGCGCTGCCCAATGAGGCCGGCTTCCTTGATCAGCGGTTCCGGGAAATCGCGGAGTAGATGCTGTTTCAGCAAGCCTTGGCCGGCCGGCGCGTAGCCGAGCCGGAACCGTTCGATCGCGGCATCATCAAGCCCGCGCCGTTCCAGATAGGCACGCGCGTCACTCCCGGCCGGCAGCCGCAATTGGCTCTGGAAGAACTGGGCGGCGGCCTCGACTACCTCATAGAGCGTTTGCTGCTGCTGCGCCCGTTCGCGCGCCTCCGGCGTCGGTTTCGGCACCTCGAGCCCGGCTTCGGCGGCCAGGGTTTCGATCGCTTCGATAAAGCTGCGATTTTCCGCCCGCATCACGAAGCCGATCACATCGCCATGCGCGCCGCAGCCGAAGCAATGGAAAAATCCCTTATCTTCATTCACCGTGAAGGACGGGGATTTCTCATTGTGGAACGGGCAGAGCCCGGACCATTCCCGGCCTTTCTTGACCAGCCGTGTCCGGCGCGCGATCACGCCGGCCAACGCCACGCGGGCGCGGATCTCGTCAAGAAAGGCGGGCGGGAGCGACATCAGCCGGTAGTCAGCACGTCCTTGACCAGCGCCGACGCGCGGCTGAAATCCATCTGGCCGGCATAGCGTTCTTTGAGCGCTGCCATGGTGCGGCCCATGTCCTTAATACCGGCGGCACCAATATCGGCGACGACAGCGGCAATTGCTGCTTTGGCCGCCGCTTCGTCGAGTTGCTTCGGCAGGAATTGCTCAATAACCGCAATCTCTTCGCTTTCGGACTGAACGAGGTCCGCCCGATTGCCTTGTTGATAGAGCGCGATGCTCTCACGGCGCTGTTTCACCATGCCTTGCAGGACGGAGAGCACCGCAGTTTCATCGATACCTTCACTGTTGCCCGTGACACGAGCCTCGATATCCTTGTCTTTCAGCTTGGCCAGAACCATGCGGAGGGTGGAGGTGGCGCGCGGATCGCGAGCCTTCATAGCGTGCTTGAGCGCATCGCTGAGCGCTTGGCGCGTGGTCGACATATTGATCTCCAGGAATGAGCGGCTGAGTGTAAAGCACTGCGACCCGCTTCGCAAACAGACCTGCCAATCGGGTCGAAAACCGATGCCAAGCTTGACGCTGCGGCGCGCGCCCGGTACCCAAGCAACTCGCTGGGCGTTTTCGCCGGTGACCCATAAAGAGGTCGATGACGTTCCATCCTTTCGGCGCTGGCCGGCAGGGTGGTTTTGCGCATGTCCGTCATATGCCGCCTTTTAGGAGCAAGGAGCCCGCACCATGGTCTTGACCCCAACGCAGCGTCCGGCAGGCGCGACAGCCGCTTTGGTGCTGGCAGATGGGCGAGTCTATTGGGGTCGGGGCATCGGTGCTGCCGGAATCCGAGTTGGCGAAATCTGTTTCAACACATCGATCACCGGCTATCAGGAGATCATGACTGACCCGTCCTATGCCGGTCAGATCATCAATTTTACCTTCCCCCATATTGGCAATGTCGGGTCGAACCTGGAAGATAACGAGACCACCAATCCGGCCGCCCGCGGTTTGGTGATCCGTACCGATATCACCGATCCGTCGAACTGGCGGTCGGGCCAGGGCTTCGATCTTTGGCTGAAGAACCATGATCTGGTCGGGATCGCGGGCGTCGACACGCGCGCGCTCACACGGCGGATCCGGGATCTGGGGCCGGCCAACGGCGTGATCTGCCATGCGCCGGATGGCGATATCGATATCGACGCAATGCTTCAGCAGGCCCAGGCTTGGCCGGGACTCGAGGGCATGGATCTGGCACTCGAGGTCTCGACGCGGCAATCCTATGACTGGACCGAGACGCGCTGGGCGCTCGGCAAGGGCTATGGCGCACTGACCGAACCCAAACGCCGGGTGGTCGCGATCGATTACGGTGCAAAGCGCAATATCCTGCGGAGCCTTGCCGATCTCGGCTGTGCTGTCACCGTCGTCCCGGCAACGGCCAGCGCCGAGGAAATCATGGCCCATCGGCCAGAGGGCATCTTTCTATCAAATGGTCCTGGCGATCCGGCGGCGACGGGACTCTACGCCGTGCCGGTGGTGCAGCAATTGATTGAGACCGGGCTTCCGGTCTTCGGCATCTGTCTCGGCCACCAAATCCTCGGCTTGTCGCTTGGCGCCAAAACTACAAAGATGAGCAATGGCCATCGCGGCGCGAATCATCCGGTGAAGGATCTGGAGACCGGTAAGGTCGAGATCACCAGCCAGAATCACGGGTTCTGCGTCGTGCCGGAAACGCTGCCGAACAACGCGGTCGCGACCCATATCTCGCTGTTCGACGGCTCCAATGAGGGGCTGAAACTCACCGATAAGCCAGTGTTTTCCGTGCAATATCATCCGGAAGCGTCCCCCGGACCACAGGATAGCCATTACCTGTTTGAGCGCTTCGTCGGGCTGATCGATGCGCAGAAGGCCGGGGGGAACCATGCCTAAACGCACCGATCTCAAATCGATACTCATTATCGGTGCCGGCCCGATCATCATCGGCCAGGCCTGCGAGTTCGATTATTCCGGGGCGCAGGCGTGCAAGGCGCTGAAGCGGGAGGGATACCGGGTTATCCTGGTCAATTCCAATCCCGCCACGATCATGACCGATCCTGAGCTTGCCGATGCCACCTATATCGAGCCGATCACCCCGGCGATGGTTGCAAAGGTGATCGAGGCGGAACGGCCGGACGCGCTGCTGCCGACCATGGGCGGCCAGACAGCGCTCAATACCGCGATGGCGCTCGCCGCTGACGGTACGCTCGAAAAATACGGGGTCGAGCTGATCGGCGCCAAGGCCGAATCGATCGACAAGGCCGAAGACCGTATGAAGTTCCGCGAGGCGATGGACAAGATCGGTCTCGCCTCGCCGCGCAGCCGCGTGGTGCATTCGGTCGAAGAAGGGCTGAGCGCGCTCGATTTCGTCGGGCTGCCGGCGATCATTCGCCCCTCTTTCACGCTTGCCGGCACCGGCGGCGGTATTGCCTATAATCACGAAGAATTCAGAGAAATTGTGACCGGCGGCCTCCGCGCCTCGCCGACTCACGAAGTGCTGATCGAAGAATCGGTGCTGGGGTGGAAAGAATTCGAGATGGAGGTGGTCCGCGACCGCGCGGATAATTGCATCATCATCTGCTCGATCGAGAATATCGACCCGATGGGCGTCCATACCGGCGACAGCATCACGGTCGCCCCGGCGCTGACGCTCACCGATAAAGAATATCAGGTGATGCGCGACGCCTCGATTGCTGTGCTCCGCGAGATCGGTGTCGATACTGGCGGCTCCAACGTGCAGTTCGCGGTCAATCCGGCGGATGGCCGGCTGGTCGTGATCGAGATGAACCCGCGGGTCAGCCGGTCATCTGCCCTGGCCTCGAAAGCAACCGGCTTCCCGATCGCAAAGGTCGCGGCACTGTTGGCCATTGGCTATACGCTCGACGAACTGAAGAATGAGATTACCGGCGTAACACCGGCAGCGTTCGAACCGACAATCGATTACATCGTCACGAAGATCCCACGCTTCACCTTCGAGAAATTCCCGAACGCGGAGCCGATCCTGTCGACCTCGATGAAGTCGGTCGGCGAATGCATGGCGATCGGCCGCAGCTTTGCCGAGAGTGTTCAGAAGGCGCTGCGTTCGCTCGAAACCGGGCTGACCGGGTTCAATGAACGGGTGATTGAAGATGCTGCCGCGCCGGGCATTAAGGATGCGATGCGCGCCGCCTTGGCCGTGGCGACGCCGGATCGGCTGCTCAATGTCGCCCAAGCCTTCCGGCATGGGCTGACCGTTGATGAAGTCTATGCGGCCTGCAAGATTGATCCGTGGTTTCTGCGGCAAATCGAAGCGATCGTGGCGATCGAAGAGCGGGTGCGCAAGGATGGGCTACCAACCGATGCCCAGTCGCTGCACGCGCTGAAACGACAGGGTTTCTCCGACCTGCGCCTCGCCGAACTCTCCGGGACGACCGAAACGGGTGTCGCGCGGCTGCGGCAGGCGCTGAATGTCCATCCGGTCTATAAGCGCATCGACACGTGCGGCGGCGAGTTCGCGTCGCTGACGCCTTATATGTACTCAACATATGAAGGCGATGGCGTTTCGCCGGCCGAAAACGAGTCGGAACCGACCGACCGCCGCAAAGCGATCATTCTAGGCGGCGGTCCCAATCGGATCGGTCAGGGGATCGAGTTCGATTATTGCTGCGTCCATGCGGCCTATAGCCTGCGCGAGGCCGGCATTGAGACCATCATGGTCAATTGCAATCCGGAAACCGTCTCGACCGATTACGATACGTCAGATCGGCTCTACTTCGAGCCTTTGACCGCCGAAGACGTGATCGAGCTGGTGCGGGTTGAGCAGCAGAACGGAACGATTCTTGGCGTCGTCGTGCAGCTCGGCGGCCAGACCCCGCTGAAGCTTGCCGCTGCCTTGGAAGCCGCCAAGATTCCGATCCTGGGGACCTCGCCGGATGCGATCGATCTCGCGGAAGATCGCCGCCGGTTTCAGAAATTCCTGGCGGAACTGGGCCTGAGGCAGCCAGCCAACGGCACCGCGCATGGGCTTGAAGAGGCGGTGCATATTGCGATTGATCTCGGTTTCCCGCTGGTCATCCGTCCGTCTTATGTGCTGGGCGGCAGGGCCATGGAAATCGTCCACAACATGTCGAATTTGCGCCGCTATATGGAGCGCGCCGTCTCTGTATCGGGATCGTCGCCGATCCTGCTCGATCGCTATCTGTCTGACGCGATCGAGGTCGATGTCGATGCGGTCTCGGATGGCAATTCGGTCTATATCGCCGGAATCATGGAGCATATCGAGGAGGCTGGCATCCATTCAGGCGATAGCGCCTGCTCGCTGCCGCCCTATTCGCTCTCGACCGAGATCATTGAGGAAATCGAGCAGCAAACGCGTGCGATGGCGTTAAAGCTCGGTGTCGTCGGGCTGATGAATGTCCAATATGCGGTGAAAGACGGCGCGGTTTATGTGCTGGAGGTCAATCCGCGGGCGAGCCGAACCGTGCCGTTCGTCGCCAAAGCAACCGGGATCCCGATTGCCAAAATCGCCGCACGGATTATGGCCGGCGAGACGCTGGAGAGCTTCGCGATCAAGCGTGAGGCCGTGACGCATGTTGCGGTCAAAGAGGCTGTCTTTCCGTTCAACCGGTTCCCAGGTGTCGATCTCATCCTGGGACCGGAAATGAAATCGACCGGTGAAGTGATGGGGCTCGATGCCGATTTCGGCCGCGCCTTCGCGAAATCGCAATTGGGCTCGGGTGCTACCCTGCCGCTTAGCGGGACGGTGTTCGTGTCGGTGCGCGAGCGCGACAAGCCGGTCGTGGTCGAACCCTGCCGCCGGCTGGTGGAAATGGGCTTCAAGCTGGTCGCGACACGCGGCACGGCGGCCCATCTCAAAGCCGAAGACCTGCCGGTCGATATCGTCAATAAAGTGCTGGAAGGCCGGCCGCATATCGTCGATCTGATGATGAGCGGCGGCGTCCAGCTCGTTTTCAATACCACCGAGGGGACTCAGGCGGTCGCCGATAGTTTTTCGATCCGGCGCTCGGCCCTGACCTACGGTATCTGCTATTATACAACGATGGCCGGCGCACGGGCGTCGGTCGAAGCAATTCAAGCGCTCAAAACCGGCAGTCTTGAAGTTGCGGCGCTCCAATCCTATTTTAGCAGGCCGCTTGCAGCAAACCTCCCCGGAACGGAATGCTAAGAGCGGGGTTAACCCCCTCGCCATAACGCTGGTCAGGCTGTTCGAGTGATGATGAAAGTACCTATGACCGTGTCCGGCTTTAGCCGTCTGCAAGAGGAATTGCGGCGTCTGAAATCCGTTGACCGCCCCGCTATCATCCGCGCCATCGCAGAAGCGCGCGAACATGGCGATTTGTCCGAAAACGCCGAATATCATGCGGCGCGCGAGCGGCAATCCTTCATCGAAGGCCGCGTGATCGAGCTTGAAGACAAGATCGCGCGTGCCGAAGTGATCGATGTCAGCAAGCTCAATGGTACCGCCGTTAAGTTCGGCGCGACCGTGCTGCTCTCGGACGAAGAGACTGACGAGGAAACCAAATATCAGCTCGTCGGCGAAGACGAGGCGGATATCAAGCAGGGCTTACTCTCCGTCACCTCGCCGCTGGGCCGGGCGCTGATCGGCAAGAGCCTGGGCGAGAGCGTCGAGGTTGCCACTCCACGCGGCTCTAAATCCTACGAGATTGTCAAAGTGATGTTCCAATAGCCCAACCCGATGGTGGCGCGTCGTCAATCCGACGGCGCGTCGATATCGATCGGCACGCCCGGCTCCAACTTCGATGTCCGAATCGTCGGCGCCGATTTGACGTGCGACACGTTGGGCGCGGCGGTCAACTTACTGGTCAGAAACCGGTTATAGGCATCCCAATCTTCCGCCACGATCTTCAGCAGGAAGTCGGTCTCGGCGGCGAGCATGTGGGCCTCACGGACCTGCGGCCAGCTCTTGACCAGCTCCTCGAAGGCTTTGAGGTCAGCTTCGGCCTGACTGATCAATCCGACTTGTGCGAACACGGTGACGCCAAACCCCAGCGCCTCGGGCTCGATGACGGCATGATAGCCCTTGATATAGCCCGCTTCCTCAAGCGCCCGGACCCGGCGCAGGCACGGCGGTGCCGAGATACCGGCGCGCTGGGCCAGATCGACATTGGTCATGCGACCATCCGCCTGAAGATCGCGCAAGATGCGTCGGTCAATTTTATCGAGCTTGATACGCCGCATCCGAAAGTCCTTTGGACGTTACATCAATGGACGGCATCTGCTCCGCCTCATCCCCCCGCACCCCGCGGCTTACGCAATTATCTTACAAAGTTTGCCACGGCGGCAACAACGTCCATCGTCGAATGCCAGTGACGATGACTGAACCGGTCTGGATTCTGCACGATGGCAAAGTTGGGCTGAGAAATCAGGCCATGGGCCTGGCCGAAGCGCTGGGATTGCCGTTCGTCGAGAAGACGCTTGCTGTGCGGCTTCCGTGGCGGGCCCTGCCGCCTGCGCTTTGGCTGAACGCGCTCGCTGCCCCTGGACCCGGCGGTGATCGCCTGATGCCGCCCTGGCCGCTGGTTGCGATCGCCGCAGGCGGCCGCGGCGCTGCGCCGATCCTGGCAATCCGTAAGGCAGCCGGCGGACGCTGCCTCGCCGTGCAAATCCAAAATCCGCATATCGCCCAGCGCCATTTCGATCTGATGGTGATGCCGGCGCATGACCGAGTGACCGGACCCAACGTACTCGTGACGCTGGGCGCTGTGCATCGCGTGACGCGGGAAAAGCTCGATCACGAGGCAGCTTTGTGGTCGGCGCGCCTCGCCCACCTGCCCCGTCCGCGCGTCGCGGTGCTGATCGGCGGCAATAATGGCAGCTATCGTCTGCCGCCCGAGCGGATGCAGCAAATCGCCGACACCCTTGCGACGCTGGCGCGGAACGGGGCCGGACTCATGGTCACGCCATCACGGCGAACGGATGCAGCGTGCGTCGCGATCCTCCACGCGGCGCTGCGAGGCTTACCTTCAGTGATTTGGGACGGCACCGGCGACAACCCCTATTTCGGATATCTGGGACTAGCCGATCACGTGCTCGCCACCGCGGATTCGATTTCAATGATCACCGAAGCAACCGCCACCGGCCGTCCAGTACAGATCATATCGCTGGATGGCGCCACGGCAAAGTTCGAGCGGTTTCACGCGGCAATGCGGGAGGGCGGCATGACCCGGCCCTTCACCGGCACACTCGAGTCCTGGGACTATCCGCTGCGCAATGACACGGCGGACGCGGGAAACCGAATCCGTCAGATGCTGGATGAGCGCGGGTGGCTAGATTCCCTCTCTGCCCTTTCGGGGCGGAGAGGGAGAAACTTTTTAGCTAACGCGGAGCGGCGTAGCCCTTAAAGCCGTGTAGGACGAACAGCCGGACATCGCGAAACATCGGCGGATGCTCAGGCGTGCCGGCATCGACGCGCACCAGAATATGGGAGACTTCTTCGTGGCTCTCGAAGCGATCGAAGACATCTTGTCGATCGTCGCGCTGCGTGACCCAGAGGTAATCCCCGCCAGCGTGATCGGGTAGGCTCTGCTCCATCTCGAACCCGTTATGGACGCCGCGGCCCGGGTTCCACATGACCATGTCGAACGGATGTGGCTGCATATAATAGATCAGCGCCGCCATCAGTTCGCGCTCGTCGGCCATCACCTTCATCGGCAAATATTTGGCACGCACCTCGCCGACACTCATCCCCAGCGTCCGCCAGCCGAGTAGGCGGTGGAGCGGATCATAGCGTGCCTCCAGCGGCCGCCCGATCGCTGAGGCTGCGTCGCGCGCGCCCAGAACGGCGACCGCGGCCACGAGATGCAGCACGATCGACCATTGGAGCAGCCCGTCCCGCTTCCAGGCCGAGAGGGTCGCGACGACGAGGATCGTCGCGGTTATGTAGGTCGGCGCTGACCAGTTCGGCTGCGCCCGCGATAGTGATGCGACTACCAGCATAACCGCCAGGGTCGGCAGCGCAAAGCACAGCAGCATCGGCGTCGGCTCGGTCACATCGGCCCGGCGCACCCGAATCGCAATGAGGATCAGCGTTGCCAGAAAGATCGGCCCGAACACCCCGAACTGGGACGCGGCGAAGGCGGCCAGTTGCCCTGGATGGAATGATAGGCCATGGACGTTGGCATTGGCCTCCGTGTGGAGATAGCTGACGAATCCATGGTCCGCATTCCACCAGAGGTTCGGCAGATAGATCAGCAGCGCCAGCGCAGCGGCGCCGAGAAACGGCGAAAGATGCCGGCGTTCCTGTCGGAATACGCCCAGATAGAGCAACGCCGATCCCAGCCAAAACCCCATGGCATATTTCGACAACAGGCCCAAACCCGCTGCCAGCCCGACCAACAGCCACCAGCGATGCCCGCCAGCTTCACGCGCCCTGACAAAGCCGTAGGTCGCCAGCGCCCAGAAGAACAGCAGCGGCACGTCGGTCGAGATGATGATGGCCGATATCGACACGGCGGGCAGCGTCACGAACGCAATCGCCGACCAAGCGGCGACCCGCGGCTCATAGAGGCGCTTGGCGATGTGAAACACGATAATCGAGGTGAAGGCATAGGCGAGCGGGGCGCCTGCCTTGACCGCGAGATCGCCCGGTCCAAAGAGATTGGTCGTGGCCCAGATCATCCAGGCGACGAAGGGCGGCTTGGAGAAATAGCCCCAGGCCGGATGCTGCGCCCAGATCCAGTATTGCGCCTCATCCGGATAGAGATCGATCGGGCGACCGGCGAGCCACAAAAGCCGCAACAAAGTGGCAACGAAGATGGCAAAGAGGGCGATGCGCAAATGCGGATCTGGCGCGGCGCGAGGCGCACGCGGGGGGCCGATGAACGGCGCAGGCGGACGAGGGCGTCTTGACATATTGCCGGGCACCGTAGCCGCGCGACCGCGTCAAGAGTAGCGCCGCACGGCGATGGCACCGATGCCGATACGGTCGTTCACCCAAGCGTGGCAGACTTATCCATCCCGGCAAATTATGCCGGGTCGGCAATTTCCGCCGCCCCCCAAACGGTGATAAGCCGCGAAATTCCCTGGAAATTGGCCATCAACCATTCGGAACGGATCTTGCGAAACACCTGTGGCGCTCGGCGATTAGGCATAAATCGCCGACCCGCGTGACGTAGGATGCCCCATGAAAATTCACGGCCTTCCTCCCCCGCCGATCCAGCCGCCCGCGCCACAGGTGCGGGCGCCGAAGACGGGCGATTCCAATACGCTGGGCAATTTCAACGTACTGCCGCCGGTAGCCCCGAGCGCGTCGATCGCATCGGTTGGGTCGGGCGCGGCAGATAGCCGGTCGAAGTCTTCGCCATCGTCAGGCACGAACCGGCTAGGCACCGCGACACCTGCTTCGGAAACTCAGTCCCCGAGTGAAACGCTGACGGGATTGGTCCGTCCCGATATCGATCTGTCGGCACCCTATGTCCCAGGCGTATTCCTCAATATTATCGCTTAAATATCCAAATCGTGCTGCTCTGTACGCATTAGTACAAGCCTAAATTGACCGTTGGGTCAGACACAAAACTCACCATCGTCAGATGTATCGCAGCCGCCCGTCGCTTAAAACGAGGGGCGTTGTGCATCAGAAGAAGATAATTGCTTTGCTGTTTTAGTATCGCCGACGTACCGTTGCGTGCGTACTGATATTCACGCGATCTCAGAGACACGAACATGCAGTTATATTAGGACTCTTGCCGATATAGGGAAGACGGGATTGACGCTTCGCATCGAGGATCTGAACCCTTCGATTCCTACCCTCTTGCCGACGCGATCCTCAGATCGGGCGCGGGTGACGGCATGGCGTGACTGGTTGAAGCCGGCGTTGCCATGGCGCCGGTCCAAACATGAGTCACCGTTCGCACCGCGTAGTGGCGACACGATCACGATGTTCTGGCTCTTTCTGATGGTGGTCTGCACCGGGATTCTGATGACGATTGTCATCCTGGACAAGCGTATCACCGATCACAATCGTGCGCTGTCCGAAAGCGAGATGACCTTTGTCCGCGAACTCAATAGCTCAAACTATGATTTGACGATCATCGGTATTGGTGAGCGAGCGTATGTCTTGAATGAAAATTCAGACTCCGTTCTGCGGTACAATCTTGCCGTCGCCCACATCGGCGATCGGATTCATGCGCTGAACCAGTTGGCCAATGCGGTCCCGGATGCTAAGCCCGGTCTGGAGCAATTCGCGTTAGGCATTGCCCACCATATACTTGAACTTGAGCCTGCGATCAAAGCGGCGCACAATGACACATCGCGAGCTCAGCGCCTTTATGCTGAAACGGTCGTCGGGAAGAATAGTATTGCCGAACTGATTTTGTCAGCCAACATGCTGCGGGATCAAGTCACGCTGCAGCGGGCGGCACTGGTCGATCAGATGGCACATTATCAGCACTACAGTATCATTGCGCTGATTATTGTTTTGATCAGCGCCATAGTTTCATTCGTAGGCCTAGCCTTTAGTATTCGAAATTGGTTACGTGAGCGCAGTATAGCCATTCATAAATTGTACGAAGCCAAGATGGCAGCAGAGGAGGCTAGTCGGGCCAAGACCAATTTCCTCGCCCTAATGAGCCATGAATTGCGCACGCCGCTGAATGCGATCCTGGGATTTTCGGAGATGATCCGCGATCGTGTTGCGCTTCCCGGAAAGGGCGATCTTTCGCCACAATATGCGGCGGATATTCATTCAAGCGGCACGCACTTACTCAATCTTATCAACAATATTTTGCAGGTTGCCCAGAATGAGGCCGGTAAGACTCAGTTATCGCTGGAACCGGTTGACGTGCCAGCACTCGCCGAAGCATGCCTCAAGCTGATGCGCCCGCAGGCGGCCGCTGCGAGGGTTCAACTGAACTTGTCCGCAGGGGCCTTCGTGCCGATCATCCTTGCAGATGAATTGCGGTTGACCGAAATTATTCTTAACCTTCTATCGAATGCGGTCAAATTCACTTTACCCGGTGGCGCGGTGAGCCTGACGTTGGAGCTGGACGGCGATGAGCTTTCGATGACGGTGCAAGATACCGGCGTCGGCATTGCTGCAAAGGATTTTGACAAGCTTTTCGAACCCTTCGGTCAGGTAGCGAACCCGGTGCCGCGCCGAGCCCGTGGTACGGGGCTCGGATTGCCGATTGCCAAACATCTGGTCGAGCTCCATGGCGGGTCTCTCAGACTATCCAGCATTGAGGGGATTGGAACCGTGGCCGAAGTCCGGCTTCCGGTGTCCCGCGACGCTAGGCGCTCAACCGCTAATGTGGCAGAGATCGAGAAGCATCCATGATCCGATACGGCAGATTTGCCGAGCGTGTGTCGCTGGCCTTCTGTGCGATCGGGTTCCTGGTCATCTCGGTCTGTGCGACCGCAGCAGAATCAAATAAACCGGCAGAAATCGTTACCTGGTGGGAATCTCCGACACAGCAGACCGCGTTGGCCGATATTATCAAATCGTTCGAAGCGAAGGGTTTTCGCTGGAAGACTATCGATATCACCGGAGATATGAATGCGCAGACCTTCGTCAGCGCATCCATTATCGCCAATCGCCCGCCCACAGCGGCGCAATGGATCGACGGCACGTTGCTCGACCGCCTGGAAAGCGACAACATGCTTCGGACGATCGAGTTTCCTGCCTGGAAGGCCGTCTTGCCGTCCGTCATCCAGGAGAAACTTTCGTCCAGCGGGGGAGGCTATCGGGCAGCTCCCATATCAATACGGGGACGCAACTGGCTTTGGATCAACCTCAAGGTCTTCAAGCAAGCTGGTATTACCCTTGCGAGCGGGTGGCCTCGCAGTTGGGCCGAACTGAATGCGACGGCATTACAATTACAGCAGGCCGGATTCGTTCCACTGGTCGTCGGGCATGAGCCTTGGGAACAATTTCTTGTCCTGGATGATATCGTCGCGGGAATGGGCGGCCTGGATTTCTATCAGCGCTCCCTTATCGATTTCGATGATGATGCACTCTCAAGCCCGATCATGCTGGCATCCTTCGACGAGCTCTACCATTTAATGCCCTTTATGAAGGTCGAGCTTCCCTATGAGGCCGATGACGAGGCCGGGCGGGCAGTGATTTCGGGCCAAGCCGCCATGTATATGACAGGCGACTGGCAGAAGGCTGGGTTCGAGGAGGCCGGTATGAGTCTGGGTCGGGATTTTGACTGCGTTCCGACGCCGGGATCGGCGGATTTCTCGCTGATTAATGTCGAGATGTTTGTCTTCCCCAAAACAACAGATTCCGGGATTTTGGAGATGCAAACGGCGCTCGCCAAAATCGTCATGGATCCGAACGTGCAGAGCGACTTTAATCGAATTAAAGGCACAACGCCGGTCCGGCTGGACATCTCCGACGCAGGTTTCGATAAATGTAGCCGCTGGGTAATGGCACATATGCGCGAGGGCAACCGCATATCGTTGGGCGCTCATCGCAGCATGCCTGGGCCTGTGGCGGAAGCCGTATCCGCCGCCATCGCTACGTTTATCTCACACAAACTCACGCCGGAAGAAGGGGTCACGCTGCTGCGGCGAACTGTCGCCGCCAATCGGTGATCCATATCACACCTAAATAAACTGAGGCCGATGTCGCGGCCTCAGTTTTTTCCGCATTAGAGCAGATCGCGATCAGACAGAATCGTCTGAGCGCGTGAAGATGCTCGTCAAATCAATGACCTAGAGCGATTCGCGTGAGCCCTTGCGAACGCAACTCGCTCTAGCAGCCTGTCGGATTGAGGTGCCATTTTCCGGCAGTTTTGGCTAGAATCGTGGGATGGCAAACTTCGTCCCCTGTGAACGCGACCAGGCGTTTCTGCTTCCGCCCGA
>Ga0116226_10002965_pt1 | contig 14919 bp, 11 predicted proteins | sample S1TSphfallax_FD_89692 | JGI IMG/M metagenome (GOLD analysis project Ga0116226, IMG submission 89692) | Host-associated microbial communities from peat moss isolated from Minnesota, USA - S1T2_Fa - Sphagnum fallax MG | ecosystem: Host-associated > Plants > Peat moss > Unclassified | place: USA...
CCGACGTGCACGTTCTCGAGCGGCGGTCGGACCGAGTCATTCAAGCAGAACGGTGGCAAGCGCTCGCAGGCCATGTTCGCCATGGATGCGATCTTCCACTTCTAGACGGTCATCTATCGCGGTTTGGGTCGCATCAAGGTGCCGCCGATGGCGGCACTTGTCCTCGGGTCATATCTGGACGGTCCACCAAGCGTCGTCGGCACGGATGCGCGCCTGCCCGGCACGCTTCCCGCCATCGCGACCGTCGTGGGTGGCGAGGGTCTCGATTTGGCCCTCGTGTAGGGCATGGCGATGGGCGTTCCGGTGGGCTTCGGTGTGGCCTTCGCGACCGGCGTCACGACCGGCTTGACGACCGGCCTCACGACCGGCTTCGCGATCGATTTCGCATGGGGGGCTGTCGCGGGCGCAGCCGCAGGGTAGCCAACCGCCGGTGCGACCACCGCCAGCGTCAGCATGACGCCGAAGCAGCGGCCCAGGCCGTGCGCCCGGCGAGCGTTCATCCGCGCGGCTCCGTTTCCGGCGCCGCGGGTTCCTCGGGAAGGGGATCGGACTTGCGCAGGAAGACCAACTGCAGGGCGGGTACGACCAGGAGCAACATGATGGGTCCGACGAGCATTCCGCCCACGACCACGGTCGCGAGCGGTCGCTGCACCTGGCTGCCGATACCGGTGGAGAATGCGGCGGGGACGAGGCCGATGCAGGCGGACAGTGCGGTCATCAGCATGGGTCGCATGCGCTTCTCGGCGGCGTGCTCCATGGCATCGACCGGGCTCATGCCCTGTTCCTTCAGCTCGTTGAAAAAACTCAACACCAGAATGCCGTTCATCACCGAGACGCCCAGCAGCGAGATGAAGCCGATGGCGGCCGACACGCTGAACGGCAGGCCGCTGATGAACAACGCCAGCACGCCACCCGCCACCGCAAACGGTATGCCCGCGAGCGCAAGCAGGCTGTCGCGCACCGAATTGAACAGGCTGTAGAGCAGGATCAGGATCAGCGCCAGGCTGGCCGGCACGAACAGCGCCAAGCGCGCCTTCGCGGTTTGCAGATCCTGGAACTCGCCGGCCCAGACGATCCGATAGCCGGTGGGCAGGTGGATGTTTTTCCTGATCCGCTCCTGGGCCTCGGCCACGGTGCTGCCGAGGTCGCGGCCGCGCACGCTGAATTTGATCGGAATGTAGCGCTGCGTGGTCTCGTGATAGATGTATGAGGCGCCGGAATCCAGGCTGATGTCCGCGAGCTCCCGCAGAGGCACATAGGCGATGCCGCCGGAGGAGGTTTGATAGCCCACCGGCACGCTGCTGATCTTCGCCAGGCTGTCCCGGTAGTTGCGAGCCAGGCGAACGGTCAGATTGAACTGCCGATCGCTCTCGAGCACGGTGGTTGCCACGGCGCCGCCCATCGCGGCCTGGATCACGGCGGTCACGTCGCCGGTGTTGAGGCCGTAGCGCGCCGCTTTCGCGCGATCGACCTTGATGTTGAAGTTCGGCTGACCGACGATGTGAAACACCCCGATGTCCTCCATGCCCTTCACCTGCTGCATCTCGTGCAGGACCTTCGCGGCGTAAGCCTCCAGCACCTCGAGATTCGGCCCCAATATCTTCACCGAATTGGCACCCTTGACCCCGGACAGCGACTCCTCGACGTTGTCCTGGATGTATTGCGAGAAATTGAATTCGACGCCGGGCAATGCCGCGTCGAACTCGGATTGCAGCTGCGCCGTCAGCTTGTCCTTGGTCATGCCGGCCGGCCATTCATCGTAGTTCTTGAGCGGTGCGAACAGCTCCACGTTGGAGAATGGCGAGGCATCGCTGCCGTTGTCCGGACGGCCGTGTTGCGACACCACCGTGATGATCTCCGGGTGACGCAACAGGATCTCGCGCATGATGCGCGTGGGTTCAGTGCCGGCCTCCAGGGACATCGTCTGCGGCATGGCGGCACGGATCCAGTAGTTGCCCTCTTCGAGCGCCGGGAGAAATTCACTGCCCAGGAACGGGATCATGATCCCGATCAACGCCAGAAACGCGACACCGAGACCCACCACCAGCGCACGACGCCGCAACGCGAATTCGAGCGCCGGCCGGTAGATCCGATGCAGACCGCGCACGATGAGGGTCTCGGTCTCCTTGACCTGGGCGGGCATGAGAAACGATGACAGCACCGGGGTCACGGTGAAGGTCGCGATCAGGGCGCCGGCCAGTGCATAGCCGTAGGTCCGTGCCATCGGCCCGAAGATCTGACCCTCGACGCCCTGCATGGTGAAGAGCGGTCCGAAGGCGGCGATCGTGATCGTCGTCGAGAACAGGATCGCCTTGTCGACCTGGAGCGCCGAGAGATAAATCATGCGCAGCCGCACCGTCCACGCCTTGCCCGTCGGCGGCGACGGATCGACGCCGTAGGCACCCTGGCTCAGACTCTGCACCATCTGCGCCTGCAGGCTCGGCATCGCCTGGAGGTTGCGAAAAATATTCTCGACCAGGATCACCGCGGAATCGATGATGATCCCGAAGTCGACCGCGCCGATCGACAAGAGATTCGCGTCCTGGCCCTGCAGCACGAGAATCATGATGGAGAAGAACAGCGCGAAGGGAATGTTCACGCCGACGATGATGGCGCTGCGCAGGTCGCCCAGGAAAATCCACTGCACCAGGAAGACGAGGAGGCAGCCGAAGATCAGGTTGTGCAGCACGGTGTGCGTGGTGACCTTGACCAGCGAGGTGCGATCGTAATAGGGCACGAGCTTGACGCCGGGCGGCAGGCTCCCGTCGCTGTTAATCGCCTCGACGGCCTTCTCGACCCGCGGTACCACGTCGTTGGTGTGCTGCGTGCGGCCCATGACCACGATCGAGGCGACGACGTCGTCCTCATGATCGCGTCCCGCGATGCCGAGCCGCGGCACGAAACCTACGCTGACCCTGGCTACATCCTTGACCAGCACCGGCACCCCGCCGAATTGTCCGAGCACGACGTTCTGGATGTCATCGACGTGGTATCCCTGGGTGAGATCATCGTTGCCGCCGTCGTTGATGAGGCCGACGCCGCGTATGTTGACGGACTGCTGGCCGACGCTGATTTCACGGCCGCCGACGTTGACGTTCGAATTGCCGAGCGCGGTCAGCAATTGCGCAATGGTGATGCCGTAAGCCTGCAGCTTGGCGAGATCCGCCTCGACGTCGAACTCCTTGGTGGTGCCGCCCCAGCTGTTGATGGCCGAGACACCGGGAATGGTCGAGAGCCGGCGGGTCGCAATCCAATCCTGCACCGTGCGCAGATTGGTGAGGCCGAAATGCGGTGGTCCCACCACCTGATAGCGGTAGATCTCACCGACCAGGCTCGATTGCTGGATTTGCGCGACCTGGTTGCCGGGGAGCTGCACGTTCTGCTGCAAACTCAGGGCGGCTTGCGTGTAGGCAAAGTAATAGTCGACGCCGTACTTGAAGGTGACGCGCACGAACGACAGTCCGTAAAACGAGGTGGAGCGGATGTTGTCGATGCCGGGGGTCGAATACAGGCCGATCTCCATCGGCGTCGTATAGTACTTCTCCATCTCCTCGGCCGAGAGGCCGGCGGCCTGTGCGGTGATTTCGAGAATGACCGGCGCGGGGTTCGGATACGCCTCGATGTTCAGCTTGCTGTACGCGATCAGTCCCGCCACGATGAACACCAGCAGGCCGAGCAGCACGATCGCGCGACGGGAAAGCGCGAAGCCAAGAACGCTCTTTATCATCGACTATCTCAACGCAATGGGAGGCGACGGCAACACGGGTCGGAGGCGGGCGTTTAAGTCTACGACGCGCCGGCGTACAAGATGTTGCTGAGGAAAATCGCCCCGTCGACCGCAACGGTCTCGCCCGGATGCACGCCGTCCAGAATTTCATCGTAGCCATCCTGCTGTATTCCGACGCTCACCTGGCGCCGTGTGAACACATGCGGATCGCCGCCCACCACCCACACGGACATGGTGCCGTCGCCCTCGCGCACGACGCCATTCTGCGGCACCGCCGCAGCGCGCTGCCCGTCGCCGGTGTGAATCACGAACGTGGCGAACATCTGCGGCAGCAGTTCGTGCTGGGGATTGTCGATCACCGAGCGTACCGTGACGCGGCGCGAGTTCGTGTCGACGGTTGCGCCGAGCGCGGTGATCTTGCCGGCGAACACTCGGCCCGGAAACGCGCTCAAGGTGACGTCGACCGGCTGGCCGCGCTTTAGGGAGGGGCTGTCGGTCTCAGGCACATTGGCCAGCATCCAGACCGTTGACAGGTCCGACACCGTGTAGGGAGCCGGCGCAGTGCCGGGCTGCTCCAGCAGCCCCGGCGCGGCGTTGCGCGCCGTCACGGTGCCCGTGATCGGGCTTCTGACCACCAGCGCCGTCTCGACCGTCCGCGAGGCGATGATCCGGTCGATCTCGGCGCCGGTCCGGCCGAAGATCGCGACCGCGCTGCGCGCGGCACGCAGCGCGCCCTCGGCGCTGTATTCATTGGCAATGGCGGTTTCATAGTCGTTCTGATCGATGCCCTTGGCCGCGTAGAGTTCCCTGGCGCGCTGCGCGGCGCTCCGGGTCTGTTCCAGGGTTGCCGCCGCGGAAATCAGATTCGATTCCGCTGCGATGAAGTCGGGGCTTTCGATGGTGAACAGCACCTGGCCCTTCCTGACCTCATCCCCGAGCTTCGCGACGGCTTCGATGATCCGGCCCTGATAGGGCGTGAATATCTGGGCGGTGCGGTCTTCGTTGAAGTCGATGCTGCCGACCGTCACCTTCTCGCTGCGAAACTCCCGTTCCGGAACGGCCCCCGTCTTGATGGCGCCGAGCTGCGAGTCGGTCAGCTTGACGGTATCGGGCGCGGCGCCCGCATGGCCGGCGCCCGGCACCGGAGCGGCGGGAGCCGGCTTCGGCGGGGGGGCGTTCGATTGTGCGTAGAGCACGGCCGCCATTCCGATGGCCGTACACAGCCCGATCGCGCGCAGGAAAATTCCGGATCCCATGGTCACCCTCGGTCGTCGCAGACGCTGCATCATGTCGGGCAAAGCGGCCCGAGGCTACTGTGAAGATTCACAGCGAGCACTCGCACTTCCACACGCGCAGTCCTTTACCGCACAATAGACGCTTTCCCGCCCTGGTATCGTTACAACTACGCCCACATTCCGGTGATATCAGCATGTCGATCAGTCGCCGCCCGCGTTTTCTTTACATGTTTTTTATAGTGGTTGCGGGCGGCTGTGCGGTCGGACCGAATTTTCACAGACCCGCGGCACCCGGGGACCTGGGATACACACCCACGCCGCTGCCCGATGCGACGACGTCCGCCCCCGTCGGCGGCGGGGACTCGCAGCGCTTCGTGGTCGGTCAGGACATCCCCTATCGGTGGTGGGAAGCGTTCGGTTCGCCGGCGATCAACGCCTGGGTCGAACTCGCGTTTCGCGCCAATCCCAGCGTCGCCGCCGCGCAGGCCTCGCTCAAGCAGGCCGAGGAGATGGTGTACGCCCAGCAGGGCTACTTCTTCCCGACGGTGACGGCGGATTACAACTTCGAGCGGCAAAAACTGGCCGGGAATTTGAGCGGCAGCAGCGCCCCGGGGGTGCAGGGCAACGGCACGGCCATCACCGCCGTGCAGAGCGCGACCCCCCCGTACAACCAGCCGCTTTACTACAATTTCCATACCGCCCAGCTGACCGTCGGGTTCACGCCGGACGTATTCGGCGTCAACCGCCGCAAGGTCGAATCGCTCGACGCGCAGAGGAAGGTGCAGCAATTCGAGCTCGCCGCAACCTACGTGAGCCTCGCGTCGAACGTGGTCGCGGCGGCGATCGAAGATGGCTCAACCCGCGCGCAGATCGATGCCGTCAGGGAAATCATCGCGGCCAACGGGAAGTCGCTGCAGGTGATGCGGGACAAATTCAGGCTCGGGTACGCGATGCGCATCGACCTCGCCAATCAGGAGCTGCAGCTTGCGCAGGCACAGGCCCTGCTGCCGGTCCTCGTGAAGCAACTCGAGCAGAACCGCGATCTGTTGCGTGCGTTGGTGGGCAACATGCCGGATAAGGACCTGGCCGAGACCGTGAACTTCGACGCGCTCACGCTGCCCGCGGAACTACCGGTGAGCCTGCCGTCGAAACTCATCGAACAGCGGCCCGACATCCGTGCGGCCGAGGAGCAGCTGCACTCGGCCAACGCCGAAGTCGGCGTCGCGATCGGCCAGATGATCCCGCAATTCAACATCACCGGTGCCGTCGGCGGCACGGCAACCCAGTTCTCACAGATGTTCAAGTCCGGCGGTCCGTTCTGGAATCTGATCGGTGACGCATCGCAGCCCCTGTTTGCCGGCGGCACGCTGCTGCACTCGAAGCGCGCCGCCGATCAGGCGTTGCGGCAGGCAGCCGCCCAGTACCAAAGTACCGTGTTGCAGGCCTGTCAAAATGTCGCGGACACTTTGCATGCGATCACCACCGATGCCGACGCCCTCGCCGCCGCGTTGGTGGCCGAACAGGCCGCCAAGACGCTGCTCGATGTGACGCACCAGAGGGCCCAAGACGGCTACACCGACTATCTGACCGACCTTGCCGCCTCGATGGCGCATCAACAGGCCATCATCAATCTGGTGCAGGCGCGTGCCGCCCGCTTCGGGGATACGGCGGCCCTGTATCAGGCGCTCGGCGGCGGCTGGTGGAATCGCGACGGCGCGGCTCTCGCGGCCCCCACGGCGGCCAATCGACCGCCGGGAAACTGATCGTCGGCGATCGCCACCGTGGTCTCCCCCAGCCAGCACATTCTCTGCATCGAGGATGACGCCGAAACCGCCGCCCTGATTGCGGAGGACCTGCAGGACCGCGGCTATGTGGTCAGCACCGCAGCCGATGGACACGAGGGGGTGAGCGCCATCCTGAAAACGAATCCCGATCTCGTGCTCTGCGACATCAACATGCCGGGCATGGATGGCTTCGAGGTGATGCGGTGTCTGATCTCCCTTTCGCCGCAGCATGAAGCGGTGCCTTTCATCTTCCTGACCGCCAGAACCGATCGCGACAGCGAACTGGCCGGGCGCAGGCTCGGTGCCGATGACTACGTGACCAAACCGGTCGACTTCGAGATCCTGGCCGCCATCATCAACGCGCGTCTGGGCAGGGGCGCCCGTAACGAGGTATGGTCGCGCCAGGTGGCGCTCAACGAGCGCGAGCTCGAGTGCCTGACGTGGTCGGCGCGGGGCAAGACGTCGCCCGAGATCGCGACGATCCTCGGCTTGAGCAAGCGGACCGTCAATTTTCACGTTGAAAATGCGTGCCGCAAGCTCAACGTATCGACCCGCACCGAAGCGGTGGTGAAGGCGACCTCGGGACGCCTCATCAACCCGTAGGAGCTGCCGATGCATCCGCATTCCATCCGGGTGCGTCTGTACTCGGTATCTGCACTCATCTTTCTGCTGGTGATCGGTCTCGGCGTCCTGGGCTTTGCGCGCCTGAGCGACGTGAACCTCGCCTCCGAAGGGATCCGCAATCACTGGCTGCGCGATACCCGCATCCTCGGCGACCTCAGCAATTACATGTCCGATTATCGGACCGCCGAGGCGACCTACCTGTTGTCCTCGACGCCGTTGGAGTTTGCAGCCAGCGCGAAGGAAATCGCGACCTTGCAGGCGGCGGTATCCGGCAGCCAGAGGGCCTATGAGGAGATCGCGCAGGATCCGTCGGACGCCGCGCTGTATGCCGGGTTCAGCAGCCAATGGCGGGCCTACCAGGCGGTGGCGGGGCGGGTGGTCGCGAGTGCACGCGAGGGAAGAACGGCCGAGGCCATCTCCCTCTACAACACCGATTCGCGCCGGGCATTCGACTCATCGAGCGACCTCTTGAGCCGTCTCACCGATCAAACCGTGGTCAAGACCCGCAGGGACAGCGAGCAGGCCGCAGAAACCTACCGCCACGCACGGACCATCGTCATGATGGCGATGCTGCTCGTGGCCGGGCTGCTGCTGGGGGTGGTGATCTACATCAGCCGCTCGATCCTCGGGCCGCTGCTCGAGCTGGTGAACAACATGCACCGGCTCGCCGACCATCAAACCGACTTCACCATCTCGAGCATCGGCCGCAACGACGAGATCGGCGAGATGGCACGGGCCGTGGCGGTGTTCCGCGACAATGCGGTCGCGCTGATGACGAGCCAGCGGCGTCTGATCGAACAGGCGGCCGCGCTCGAGGCGGGTCTGGAGAACGAGCGCAAACTGACGGCCCGACAGCGGGACTTCGTGTCGATGACGTCGCACGAGTTCCGCACACCACTGACCATCATCGACGCGCACGCCCAGCGGCTCATCAAGACCTGCGACCGCCTCGAATCCGCGGACGTCGCCGAGCGGGGGGCGAGCATTCGCGGCGCCGTGCAGCGCATCACCAATCTCATGGACAGCCTGCTGGGTGCCTCACGCGTTCTGGACGGCGAGGCGGTCTTTCATCCGTGCGATTGCGAACCCGGCGGTCTGATCCGTGACGCCTGCCAGGTCCACCGCGATGCCACCCGCGGCGTCGTCATCGTCGAAGAATTCTCGCACCTGCCGTCGGCCATCAACGGTGACCCCAAGCTGCTGTTTCATGCATTCAGCAATCTGATCTCGAATGCCATCAAATATTCATCTCCCGGTAGTCCGATTGAAGTAAGCGCCGGCGCGGAGCCCGGCTGGCTGGTGATGCAGGTCCGTGACCACGGAATCGGCATTCCGGCGCGTGAGCGTGACCGGTTGTTCGAAAGGTTCTTCCGCGGCAGCAACGCCACGGGGATCGCCGGCACGGGGGTGGGGCTTCACCTGGTCGCGATGGTCGTTGCGCTTCACCAGGGCGAGGTGTTCGCGGAAAGCCTGGAGGGCGTGGGATCCCGTTTCGTCATCCGGCTGCCGTTGAAGACCGCTTGAGGTGCCTGCGTTGCTACACTAGGCGCCTTTTTCATCGATCGGCCGGAGCAGCGAGTCATGTGCGGAATCGTCGGCGTAGTCGCGGAGCGCAATGCCGTCCCCATTCTCCTCGAAGGGCTGCGCCGTCTCGAGTACCGCGGCTATGATTCGGCCGGGCTCGCGGTCCTCAAGCCCGGCCACGGCCTCGCCCGGCTGCGCACCGTGGGCAAGGTGGACAGGCTCAGGGCGGCGCTCGAGGCCTCTCCCATCGACGGTCCGGTGGGCATTGCGCACACCCGCTGGGCCACGCACGGCGTCCCCACGACGCGCAACGCGCATCCGCACGTCTCGCGCGACGGGATCGCGATCGTCCACAACGGCATCATCGAAAACCACGAGGCGTTGCGCGCCGGGCTGATCGAGGCGGGCTACTCGTTTGATTCGGAGACCGACACCGAGGTGATCGGCCACCGCATCCATCTGCACTGGCTGACGGCGGCCTCCCTGTTCGAGGCGGTGCAGAGGACGGTGGCGGAGCTTAAGGGTGCCTATGCCCTCGCCGTCATCTCGCAGGCGGAGCCGGACTGCATCGTGCTCGCGCGCGCGGGCTGTCCCGTGGTCATCGGTCTCGGCATCGAGGAGAATTTCGTGGCCTCCGACGTGGCGGCACTCCTGCCCGTGACGCGCCGCTTCATGTTCCTCGAAGAGGGCGACGTCGCCCTGGTGCGGCGCGGTTCGATCAAGATCGCGGCGACGGACGGCGCGCCCGCGAGCCGCGCGATTCGCGAGAGCGACCTGCCCGCTGATTCCGTGGAGCGCGGCCAGTACCGGCATTTCATGCAGAAGGAGATCCACGAGCAGCCCCGCGCGATCGCCCAGACCCTCGATGAGCGGGTTGCCGGCGCGAGGCTCCTGGATGCTGCCTTCGGGCCGACCGCACGGGACGTGTTCGAGCGGGTCAAGGCGGTCCATATCGCGGCGTGCGGCACGAGCTTCCACGCGGGACTCGTCGCCTGTCATTTCATCGAACAGGTGTGCCGGCTGCCGGCGCGCGTCGAGATCGCGAGCGAATATCGGTACCGCGATCCGGTGGTGACGGCGGATACCCTGTTCGTGACGCTGTCCCAGTCCGGGGAGACCGCGGACACCCTCGCGGCCCTGCGCAATGCGCGGCAGAACGGCTACCTGTCGACCCTCGCGATCTGCAATGTGGCCGAGAGCTCCATGGTGCGGGAGTCCGAGCTCGTGTTGCTGACGCGTGCCGGTCCCGAAATAGGCGTCGCCTCCACCAAGGCATTCACCACCCAGCTGACCGCCCTCGGCATGCTGGTCGTCGCCCTCGCGAAGCAGCGCATGCCCGGTGCGGGCCGCGAACAGGAACTCGTCCAGCAGTTGCTGCAGCTGCCGGCCCTGGTCGAGAAGACGCTGACCCTCGACGACACGATCCGCACGCTCGCGGAAACCTTCGTCGACAAGCATCACGCCCTGTTCCTGGGCCGCGGCGCGCTGCACGCGATCGCCATGGAGGGGGCGCTGAAGCTCAAGGAGATTTCCTACATTCACGCTGAAGCGTATGCCGCCGCGGAGCTCAAGCATGGACCCCTCGCGCTGGTGGACGAGGACATGCCCGTGGTGGCGGTGGCGCCGAACAACCAGCTCCTCGAGAAGCTCAAGTCGAATCTCCAGGAGGTGCGCGCGCGCGGCGGCAAGCTGATCGTGTTCGCCGATCCGGAAACCGGCATGCAGAGTTCCGAGGGAGTGACCGTCATTCACATGCCGGTCGAGGTCACGGCGCTCCAGGCTCCGGTGATCTTCGCCGTGCCCATGCAGCTCCTCGCCTATCACGTGGCCGTACTCAAGGGCACCGACGTCGACCAGCCGCGTAATCTGGCGAAAAGCTTGACGGTGGAATGAGGCGCGTGCCCAAATCCGCCTCCCGCCACGCAGTTCCCGGTCCCGGCACCCTCTTCGGAGCAGCCTACTTCAGGAAGTATTACGTCGACCCCGCGACCCGGGTGGTCACGCCGGCGGAAATGCGCGTACGGGCGCGCACCATCGCCGCGGTGCTCGCCCAGGCCAGCATCCGCGTGCGCACCATTCTCGATGCCGGCTGTGGCCTGGGGCTGCTGCGCAAACCTTTCGCGGAAGCCCTGCCGCGCGCCCGCTACACGGGACTCGAGGCCAGTGAGTATCTGTGCGGGCGCTACGGCTGGACGCGGGGCTCGGTCATCGACTACGTGCCGCGCAAGCCCTGCGATCTGGTGGTGTGCTACGACGTGCTCCAGTACCTGGATGATCGCGCGGCGGCGCGCGCCATTCGGAACCTGGCGCGCCTCAGCCGCGCCGCGCTCTACATCTCCGCTCTGACCCGCGAGGATTGGCGCGACAACTGCGATCGCACACGCACCGATCGCGCCGTGCACCTGCGGTCCGGCGACTGGTACCGGCGGCGCCTGCAGCGCCACTTCCGCTACCTGGGCCTCGGGGTGTGGCTGCGCAAGGACGTGACCGCGATGCTGTGGGACATGGAGCGCGCGCCGCGCTGACCGGCCGCCGCTTCGCGCGGGTTGACAAGCGCTCGAGCACGCTCCTACAGGTTGTCCTGCATCCAGCTCACCAGCGCTGCGTGGATGGGCTCACCGGCGCCGTAGTCGGCGCGCGGATCGTTCACCAGCGACACCAGGACGAAAGTCTTCCCGGACGTCGTGGTCACGTAGCCCGCGACGCCGGTCACGCCGTCGAGATGCCCGGTCTTCAAACGCACGGACCCGGCGGGCGAGTTCTTCATCCGCGACCGCAGGGTACCGTCGATGCCGGCGAGCGGCAGTGATGCGACGAACTCCGGCGCGAAGCGGCTGTGATACGCGGCGCTGAGCACCTTCGCCATCTGCAGCACCGAGATGTGCGTCTCGCGCGACAGGCCGGAACCGTTGTCGATGTTCATGCCGTCGAGGTCGAGTCCCCGCTGCCTGCTCCAGTCGGCAATGGCGGCCGCGCCTTTGTCGAGCGTCGCCGGTGGACCGAAGCGGTCTTCGCCCATGGTCAGCAGCAGGTGCCGCGCCATCAGATTGCTGCTGTACTTGTTGGTGAGGCGCACGATCTCGCCCAACGTGAGCGAATCGAAGACCAGCAACGGCTGGGCGTCCACGGGGGCCGGCGCCACGCGCAGCCTGCCGCCGAAGTCGCCGCCGAGTTCGCGCCACAATCCGACGAACGTCCCGAAGGCATACTCGGCCGGGCGCAGCAGCACGCGCGCGAAGCTGCGCTCCGCGCACGCGGGCGACAGCGCGCCGGAAAACACGACCCGATCCCATGCATCCGACGGAACCTCGAAATCCACGCGGGCCGCGGCGCCGCTGCAGCGGCCGGAGGCCAGCGCAACATGATTTTCGATCACCAGGTTGACCGGCGCGGGGGTCGCGACGATGTCCACGCGATGCATCTCCACGTTCGGCACGACGCGGAAGTCGACGGACTGGAAATTCACCATCATGGCGTTTGGCAGCACGTTGTACGAGCGATTAGGCCGACCGTCGAACGCGCCGGGATCCTCTGGGGGCAGCGAGAATGCCGTGTCGTCGATGACGATGTCACCGCGAATCGTCTTCAGACCCTTGTCACGCAGCGTGCGCGCGAAGCTCCACCAGCGCTCCAGCGACATGTACGGATCGCCGCCGCCCTGCAGAATGAGATCTCCATCGAGCACACCGTTGCTGAGCGTGCCGCGGCGCAGAGCGCGCGTGTGCCAGACATACGACGGACCGAGCAGGTCGAGGCTCGCGAAGGTCGTCACCGTCTTGATCGTGGACGCCGGGCTGCGCGGCGTATCGATGTTCTGGCCGATGAGCGATTTGCCGGAATCCGGATCGACTATCACGAAGCTCACCGAATTGGGAGGCAGTTTCTGGGCTGCGATGACCTTGGCGACCGGCGCCGGCGCGCCCGGCAGGGCGAGCGCCGGGGGTGCACAGATCGATAACGCCAGGACGACGTGTGCGACTCGCTTCAACATATCCTTAAATTAGCACAGCCCGGCGCCAGGCACCGGAGCGCCAGCGCAGGAACAGCATGCATCCGAGGCAGCAGATATAGGCAAGCGCTGCAACCCACCCGCCCACCGCGCCAAAGCCGAGTTGCGGCAGCCAGTCCACCCAGCCTGTGCCGTGTCGAAACGAGAGGATATGTGCGAGCGGGACGAAGAACCCCCACGACAGCGCCAGCACCATCATGGAGGGCAGGAACACGTCGCCGGCGCCGCGCAGGCACGCGGCGGCACCCATGTTCAACCCATCGAACAACTGATAGCCCGCGGCGATCCACAGCAGCATCGCGCCGCGTGCGGCGACCGCGCCGGACTCCGGGTCCGCGGCATTGGTGAACAGCGGCATGATCCACGGACCCGCGGCGGCGATGACCAGGCCGCTCAAGCCCATGTAGGCGACCGCGATCGCGATGATTCCATTGCCGACCTTGGCGGCCCAGTCGAAGCTCCTGGCGCCGATCGCCTGACCGACCAGGGTCGTGCCTGCCATGGAGATGCCGAAGGCGGGCATGTAGCAGAAGGACGTCAACATCATCACGATCTGGGTGGACGCGCCGTCGACGGTTCCCAGGCGCACCTGCATCAACTGGAACAACGCGAAACCGGTGATGTCGGCCGCGGACAGAACCCCCATGGGCAGACCGAGCTTGAGCTGGGCCCGCAGCGCGCGCCACTCGAGCCGGGTGGTCAGATGCGAGTGAAAGCGCCGCCGTGTGGCGCTTCCGAGGAAGGCGGCGAGCGCCAGCACAACCCCGAGCAATTGCGCGGCACCGGTCGCCCACGCGGAGCCCGCGACCCCGAGTTGAAGATCGAACACGAACAGTTGGTTGAGCACGGCATTGAGCAGAGCGACGCACAGCGTGACGCGCAATGTGACGATGGGTCGTCCGATCCCGTTGAAGAATCCAAGCAGCGACCAGAGCGCGATGCCGAGCGGGGCGCCCATCATGCGCGGGAACCAATAGGCGAGCGCAAGGTGCATGGTTCCTGCGGGAATGCCGAACGGCGCAAAGATCCATCCCCCCGCGACAGCCAGCAGCAGGAACAGCGGCAGGGTCAACAGCGAGGCCCACAGGGCCGTCCAGGTTGCGCGTGACGCGTGGTCGGGTTGTCCCGCGCCGCAGGCTTGTGCCACCACGGTTTGCACCGACAACCCCACACCGCCGAATAGCAGAACGAATACCAGCACCGGCCAGTAGACTGCGGCGATCGCCGCCGTGGCCGTGGGTGACAAACGCCCGACGAACCAGGTGTCGGTTGCATTCAGCACGGCCTGGACGGCACTGTTCAGCATGAACGGCAGCGCCAGCCCGGCCACGGCGGCGTAGTCCAGCCGCGGCCGGCCGCCCGCGGAGAGAGTCTGTCCGGGAAGCAGTTTGACGTGAGTGTTCATGGCTTTGCGGCATCGATCGGGGTGCCGAGGTTAACCGACAAGGATGAATGAATGAAATCAGCAACCCAACGCACGCTGTCCGGACCCTTCCTGACGCGCGACCTGGGCGGCGGGTTGTGGCAGCTGACGGCCGGCGCTTCCGGCGCCTTGCAGATCTACCTGCGGATCCCGGCCGCCGCGGGCGCCGGGATCCTGACGCAAGGGAATGTCCGCCGTCTCGAGGTGGAATGGCGTGCCGACGGCGTCATCGTTCGTGTCGACGGAACGGGCGGTGCGGGCATGCTCGAGGCGAGCTCTGCGATCATTCACGAGGCGGATGAGCGGCTCTACGATACGCTGCCGCTGGCCGCGTTCGATGCCAGGGCGAGACGGTTTTGGAGCCGCGTATTCCTGCTGGTACGGCTGCCGGGCGGCCGGCATCTGCTGCGCTGGATGGCGCGCAGACGTCACTGATGGACCTGCGTCACCAGCGGACCTGCGTCACATTGGTGTACCGGTCGGTCGGGCCGGGTCCGCGGTCCGGCCAAATTGCGATGTTCGTCAACGCTGACAACGGCGGTTTCCCGCAGATTGGCCGCCGAACTTCAGCCGCCCTTTTGCAGAACGCCAGG
>Ga0116226_10002966_pt1 | contig 14919 bp, 15 predicted proteins | sample S1TSphfallax_FD_89692 | JGI IMG/M metagenome (GOLD analysis project Ga0116226, IMG submission 89692) | Host-associated microbial communities from peat moss isolated from Minnesota, USA - S1T2_Fa - Sphagnum fallax MG | ecosystem: Host-associated > Plants > Peat moss > Unclassified | place: USA...
CCAAGCTGGATCAGCTGATAGATGAATTTCAGCACGCATTGTGGCTCGTCGTCGCCGATGCGCGATGTGTAGCGATCAATTTTTACATCATCAAACGGAATCTCCCGTAATCGGGTGAGGCTGCTGTGTCCGGCGCCGAGATCATCTGTTGCGCTGCGCCAGCGCGTGTTCTATGCCCTGACGATACAATTCGCACAGGTCATCCGCAGAAAATGCGGGTAAAAACTGGTCGGGGTATATCAGCCTATCGCCATCGCTCAAGCGTGCTAACGCTTCGACTTTGGTAACGCGTCCGGACTTGAGATCGATCAGCGGCTGATAGTGCAGCACCAGTGCATTGTGTTGCAGCAAACCGATCAGGAATTGACGCGTAGCATGAGCCACCGTGCGCGTTTTTCCCTCCCGCCCTTCGATACGCGCAAGGGAAAATCCCAGCAGCATCTGAAAAATGCCGATGAATGCGACTCTGTCGGCCGCCGAAAAAGCGCCTGGGTAGGCACTATATAAAGTGAGGATTGCGCGCGGCGCGTGTTCCGGTTGTAGCAGTGGAATGGCGACGCTCGATCGAAATCCGCTACGTAGTGCGAATTCGCGCCATGGCGCCATCTGGGGATCGGTCGCTATGTTTGCGGAGCGCTCCACTTTTGAATTTCGCCACGCCCGACCGGTATTTGACGCTGGCCATGGTCGCCAGCGAAGCGAAAGAGTTGTTCCATCAGTTGATCGGCGCAAGTTCAGGCACCACATCGTATCCGCTTTGCCAGGCTCGTGGCAGGTTGGGCTCGATGGCCAGCACGGTACCAAGTCCGACCCTGTCCACACTGCTGTTGATCACTTGGTTGGCAATCCGCCGACGGCGTATCCCACCCGTGACTATGATCGGCACCTGCGCCACCTTCCGGATGTCGCGTGTGAATTCCGCAAAATAGGCTTTGCGCGCCAAAGTACGACCGTCCCGCGCTCCGCCTTGTATGGCCGGCGCTTCGTAGCTGCCGCCCGATAATTAGACTAGATCTACATTCAGACCGTTGAGCAGTTGGAGCATGTGCCGGGCGTCGTCGGTCGTGAATCCGCCACGCTGCCAATCGGCCAAATTCAGTTTGACGGCAATGGAAAACTGCGGTGTCACCACGGCGCTTACCGCTTTGCGGGTCTCCAGCAGCAAGTGCGCGCGCTTCTCCAGCGAACCGCCCCATTGATCGGTCCGCCGATTGGTGAGCGATCAGTATGTTGCTCCCACCTCGTGCGACGCAGTGGCAGCGCGGCGCGTTGCTTGAGACACTGCGCCTTAAGGTACAGGACATCGCAGCGTTGGAGGCCCGGCTGCCCCAACGCAAAGCGCATCTCGTGACCCTGATCGTGGAGACCGAAGCCAAGCCGGTCGAGATCGATTGCACGACCAACGCAAAACGGGTGCTGTCTCGCATACCGGAGGGCAAACTGGCAAGCCCCGTTCTCGAATCGGGCGATGTCAAAGTTCTCGCGAAGGCCAGCCGTGAGCGACCGCTTGGGACGCGATGATCGCTGCACCGCGCAGCGTGATTGAGCGAAATAGGCTGCGGCCTCGGGATAACGCTGTGTCATCCATTGTGTCCAAATCACCTCACATCTGTTGGATAACGTACCGTCTTTCCCGGCACGCTTAGGTAGGCTTTCCCTACCAGAGCTTCAAGCTGGCGACACGCCTGTTACGGGCCCGTCCCTTCGCGCTTTAACCCGCCTACTGGTTGACAGCGCATCCATAGATCGACTGGCCCATGACGTGGGTCCAGTGTCATGGCCTGTTTCTTCCTTCTTCAGTAGCAGCACACCATTTACTTGGCATGACCGTCGCTTCGCAGAGCGTGAATAGTGCGGCATCTCGAGAACAAGGCGGACATCATGGATACCCAAGCCGCGCGACCTGAAACACACGATACCCAGGCGGGACCTCAGCCTAAGGTCAAGGACGAGATGCAGTCGCTACCGATGCCCGAATTGGAGAAGCGATTGGCATCCTCGCCCGCAGGCTTGACGCAGGCAGAGGGGCAGAAACGGCTGGCTCAATATGGCCCGAACCAGATAGACGAGAAGAAAACCAATCAGCTGCTGAAATTCTTCGGCTATTTCTGGGGCCCCATCCCATGGATGATTGAAGCGGCCGTGGTGCTGTCTGCCGTGGCGCGGCATTGGCCGGATTTCGGCATCATCCTGATTCTGCTGTTGGCCAATGCAGTGGTCGGATTCTGGGAGGAACATGAAGCCGGTGACGCCATTGCCGCGCTCAAGGCTACCTTGGCGATCAAGGCGCGGGTGAAGCGTGATGGCAAGTGGGTCAATCCGCTCGCACGCGAGTTGGTGCCGGGCGACGTCATCCACGTACGACTGGGCGACATCGTTCCTGCGGACGCGCGTCTACTTGACGGGGACACGGTGGAGGTCGATCAGTCCGCCTTGACGGGGGAATCTCTACCTGCGACACGCAAATCCGGCGAAGCGCTGTTTTCGGGTTCGATCATCCGTCGGGGCGAGATGGACGCCTTGGTGTATGCGACTGGCACAAATACCTATTTCGGCAAGACGGCGGAACTGGTGGAAGGGGCGCACACAGTCAGCCATTTCCAGCGCGCAGTGCTGAAGATAGGCAACTATCTGATCGTCCTCGCGGTGGTATTGGTCGCGGTTATCGTCGCTGTCGCGATATTGCGCGGCGATCCGATTCTGACGACGCTGCAGTTCGCGCTGGTCCTCACGGTGGCCGCGATACCGGTGGCCATGCCCACGGTGCTGTCTGTGACGATGGCGGTCGGCGCCCGCCTGCTTGCAAAGAAAAAAGCGATCGTGACTCGCCTGGTGGCAATCGAGGAGCTGGCGGGCGTTGATATATTGTGCGCCGACAAGACGGGTACCCTGACACAGAACACGCTGACGCTTGGCGCTCCATTCTGCGTGAACGCGCTGCCGCCCGAGCAGCTTATTCTTGCCGCGGCGCTCGCATCGCGGACGGATAACAACGACACCATCGATCTTGCGGTACTGGGGGGGCTGAAAGATAAGAAGGCATTGAAAAACTATCAGATCAACCATTTCCAACCGTTTGACCCGGTGCACAAGCGCACGGAAGCCAGCGTCAAAGATCCGCAAGGAGCGCTGTTCAAGGTGACGAAAGGCGCACCGCAGGTGATTTTAGCCTTGTCGGCCAACGCGGGGCAGGTCAAAGCGCTGGTCGATCAGGCGGTCAATGCGTTCGCGATACGGGGTTTTCGCTCATTGGGTGTGGCACGCACAGATGCCGATGGCGCATGGCAGTTCCTTGGCGTCGTGCCCCTGTTCGATCCGCCGCGCGTGGATGCGAAGGCAACCATTGCCACTGCGAACCAATTGGGCGTGAAGGTCAAGATGGTGACGGGCGACGCACTGGCGATTGCCAAGGAAACGGCTCAGAAGCTGGGGATGGGGACGCAGATTCTCGACGCGTCGAGCCTGGGGGACGAAAAAAATCAGGAGACGCCTGCGGTATCGGAATCGATAGAGAAGGCAGACGGCTTTGCGCAGGTCTTCCCGGAGCATAAATATCACATCGTGGCGGATCTACAAAAGCGCGGCCACATCGTCAGCATGACGGGTGACGGCGTGAATGATGCCCCCGCCCTCAAGAAGGCTGATTGTGGAATCGCGGTGTCCGGCGCGACAGACGCCGCACGCGCGGCTGCGGCCATTGTGCTGACGACCCCGGGTCTCTCGGTGATCATCGATGCGATCAAGGAAAGTCGAAAAATATTTCAGCGCATGAATAGCTACGCGATGTACCGCATTACCGAGACACTCCGCGTGTTGCTGTTCATGACCCTTTCGATCTTGATCTTCAACTTCTATCCAGTGACGGCAGTGATGATCGTGATGCTGGCCTTGCTGAATGATGGCGCGATCTTATCGATCGCCTACGACAATGTTCAATACAACGCGCAGCCCGAGGCGTGGAATATGCGCCAGGTACTCGGTATTGCGACCGTGCTCGGCGTAGTCGGCCCGGTCGCGGCGTTTGGCTTGTTCTATCTAGGCGAGCGCGTCTTTCATTTGGATCATCCTCATCTGCAGACGATGATGTATTTGATGCTGTCGGTGGCCGGGCATCTGACTATCTTCCAGACGCGTACGCGGGGCGCATTCTGGTCGATACGCCCAGCGCGTATTCTGTGGATGGCGGTACTCGGCACGCAGATCATCGCGACCCTGATTGCGGTGTTCGGACTCTTCATGGAACCGCTGGATTGGACCTTAGCCCTGTTTGTCTGGATTTACGCGATTGTGTGGTTTCTCGTGACAGATCGCGTCAAGCTGATCGCGTATCGCATACTGGACGCCATCAAAGCGAAGTCCAAGCCCGCAAAGAAAGAGGTCGCAGCCCATCGCATCAGTGCTTAACGACAGCGAAGCGACGCCCCGAAACGATATGCCGAAACAATGAGAGGATCTGATATGAGCATCGAAACAGAGGACTTCCGTGTGCCGGCAAGCGCTAAGATAGACCTTAAGACGTTACCGACGATCGTTGACCCCGTATGTAAATCGAAGAAGCAGTATAAAAAGATGTTGGAGAAGCACGTCGCACAGTTGAGCAGCTTGCAGAGTCTGCACTATGCGTCCAATCGCCGCGCTATCCTGCTGATTTTCCAGGCGATGGATGCGGCCGGCAAGGACGGCGTGATCAAGCACGTGATGTCGGGGGTCAATCCGCAGGGTTGCCAGGTCTTCAGCTTCAAACATCCAACGCCTACGGAGCTGGAGCACGATTTTCTGTGGCGCACGACGCGCGATTTACCGGAGCGGGGGCGTATCGGCATCTTCAACCGCTCCTACTATGAGGAAGTGCTGATCGTACGCGTACATCCTGAGATTCTTCGCAGCGAGGGTCTGCCCGATGGGTTGCACGATGAAGCGAAGGTCTGGCACGAGAGATATCGTTCCATCGTGGATTTGGAAAAACATCTTCATCGCAATGGAACGCATGTCATCAAATTCTTTCTTCATCTCTCCAAAGAGGAACAGCGCAAACGCTTTCTGGAGCGTATCGATCAGGCGGACAAGAACTGGAAATTCAGCCTGGCGGATATTGAAGAGAGAAAGTTCTGGGCAAGCTATATGTCCGCATTTGAAGAATGTATCAACTCGACCAGTACCGCCGATTCACCCTGGTACGTCATTCCGGCCGACGACAAGGACAATGCGCGACTGATCGTCTCCCAAGTCATCATCAACAGGCTGACCGCGCTGAAAATGACTTACCCGAAATCGGATGCCAAGCGCCGGCGTGAATTACTGGAAATCCGCAAGCGGCTCGAAAAGTAGGACGTCCAGCACGCCAGTGGTCGTCGTGATCGCAGTATCGGCAGCGAAACGGCTGAGCCCTCGAATCAACCCTGCCTATCCCTCATATTGCGGGCTGCATTGAATGTGGCCCGTACCTCGACTCGCGTCGATCAACAGCCGGCCTGGCCCTCAATGTTGTCGTTGCGTCGCAGCACAATCCCGCCTATAACCATCCATATAGATGGTGGATGGATGGAATATGGACAAGCAGACCACGCTCAGTACACCCCGCCCGAGGGCTGGCGATTCGGAAAAAATCACGATCAATCTAGGCCCGGTGGATCTGGGGCAGATCGATCTGCTTGTCGAAGAAGGTTTTTATTCGAACCGAACCGACCTGATCCGAACAGCGATCCGCAATCAACTCGCGGTCCATGCACAGGTGGTTCAGGACACCGTGACGCGCCGCTCGTTGGTGCTCGGCCTGCAGCACTTTTCCAGACAGGATCTCGAAGCCGTACGCGCGTCACGCGAACGGCTGCGTATCCAGGTGTTGGGACTGGCCAGTATGGCTGCAGATATCTCCCCGGAACTGGCACTCGAGACCATCGAGAGCATCGTCGTGCTAGGGGCTTTTCACGCGACAGCTGCTGTCAAGAAAGCGCTTGCCGACAGAATTCGCTAACCGCGCAAGGGGTGATGCCCGATCTCGCGCACTGGAAAACTGATGAAACTCAACGATGGCTTTCTGCACTCTATGCATCAAGCGATGGCTTTGCTTGGTACTCAAGACTCTGCGGGCGCGACGGAAGTGGTACAGCGCGCCTTACGAGAGATGACGATCGGCAAGGGCAGCCCGATTGTGCCGCAACAGCACCCGCAGCGCACCCTGATGCGTGCCGCTTTGCAGCATACCCAGACGCAATCGAAACAGGTGTTGGCGCCTGTCATGCGCGAGACGGTCATCGACATCGCGCGTCCAGGCGACTTCGGCACGCACTTCTATGCGAATGCTGCGGGACGTCGACAGTATCGGCTCTATGAACCGGCCAGCGCGGATGGCGGCCCCCTTCCGCTGATTGTGATGTTGCACGGCTGCACGCAAGATGCCGATGATTTTGCGGCAGGTACGCAGATGAATGTGCTTGCCGAGCGGTATCGATGTCTCGTCGCTTATCCGGTACAACCGCGTCAAGCCAATCCGTCGAAGTGCTGGAACTGGTTCAAACCCGGCGATCAGCATCGCGAGCAGGGCGAACCCTCTTTGATCGCCGGTATCACGCGCGAAATCATTGCAGCGCATCACGTGGATCCGACACGCGTGTATATCGCGGGGATGTCGGCGGGCGGCGCCATGGCAGCGGTCATGATCGCCGCGTATCCAGAGGTGTATGCCGCGGCCGGCGTACATTCCGGTCTGCCCACAGGGTGCGCGCACGATCTGCCGTCAGCGCTGGCCGCGATGAAGGGTGGCCGCCGCTTTGGAATGAAGGACGAGGCCGAGGTATCACCGAATCGACCCTTGATCGTCTTTCACGGCGACGCCGATACCACGGTTCACATCAGTAATGCGACCCGGCTCGTGCATGGCTTCGACGCGCAGTCGAGCCTGCTCAACGAAGCGCTGGGCACCGTGGTGGGGCGCCGCGCCCGGACGGTGAAGCGGATGGTGTCGGCCGACGGAGTGGATGCCGAGTTATGGACGATTCATGGCGCGCCGCATGCCTGGGCCGGTGGTCATGCCAGCGGAAGCTATACCGACCCCGCCGGTCCGGACGCGAGTGCCGAAATGCTGCGCTTCTTTCTCGATCATCCCAAACGATGATAGCGAAGCAGAGTACACTCCGCGTGACATTGAAGATGACGTCTGCGGAGTATCATGCATTTCTCCAATACCGATTACTCAGTCTATCGTTTCATGCTGTAATAACGTGTTATTGTGAAACCAAGCGCATCAGAAGGTTCTCTCACAATGAATGAAAATCAAGTGAGCGGGTATGGATTCGACAGGCAAGCCGCACGTTGAATTGAAGGTGCCGGACGAGGAGATCAAGCGCCAACGACTCGCGCGGGCGCGCCTGCTCAGTCGCACCGGTCAATCGGCTCAAGCCCTTGAAATGGCTCTGGCATAGATGATCGGGCTCATCGTACTGAAAACCTACGCTCGAAAGCACGTTGTTCGGTCGATATTGCCTGGTATCACTTTCAACTCGGACAAGCCGAATCGGTCTATAGTTATGCGCGCTGGGCGGTCGAGTTTTGGAAAGACGCGGATTCGCCAAGCGAAGAGGCTGAAGCACGTTCGATAGCCGGGTGGCTCTTACTGTAGCTATGGCAAGTCGAAGAAGCGACGGGCGTGCTCAATACCATTGCGATGACCGATATCGATTTTTCCAAGCATATCAATGACAGGTTCTCGCATATCGCGGGCAATCGCGTACTGGCGCAAGTCGGAGAATTGATTCAGCGCAGCAAGCGCGAATGCGACGAAGCCATCCGCTTTGGCGGGGAAGAATTTCTATTGATTGTCAGCGGGCTATCCGAACCCGCCGCATACCAGTATATCGACGGCTTTCGCCTGGCCATTTCAGCCTGGGACTGGAGTACCGTCGCGCCAGGCCTGACAGTCACAGTGAGTATAGGCGCATCGGATAGTCGTGACGCGCATACGCCGGAGCTGGCAATCGGGCGCGCAGATCACCGGATCTATCTTGCCAAACAGCGTGGACGTAACAGACTGGTTTCGACCGGGTAAGGCTCAAGCGAGCCGGGACATTTCAGCGGGCATCCGTATCCCCAGAAATGTCCGGGTAACGACTCGGGTCAAATCAGCCCAACCTGCCTTAACCCTTGACCCGCTATTTGAGAGTGAGGTCTACGCAATGAGGTACTGACATACATGGATATCGCATGAGCCCTGGCGGATGTGCCTGAAGCAATTCCCGTGAGACTTGAGCCTATGCGCATGTTCTTGAGCGTGGTCATTGCCGTGTTTTGCCATATTTCATGGTCCGGCGCTTGCGATTTGACGTTCATGACGCACGTCATCAAGCCCTTATCTTGGCAGGATCAACAGCAAGAATTTCATGGATTGGCGTACGATCTGAGTGCCTCTACGATGGCGCGCATGGGCTGCGATCATGCCCATGTCGGTTTATATCCGTTCGCCAGGGCGCTACGCCTGGTCGAAGAGCAAGATGATATGGTCTTGTTCCCGGTGGCCCGTACACCGGACCGAGAGTCCGCCGTCAAATGGGTCGGGCCGCTGATTTTGAACGGCGTTTATTTCTATCAGCGCAGCGATAACGCGGTGGTCATCCATACGCTGGATCAACTCAAACAGTTGCACAGCATTGGTGTCGGTAATGGCAACGCGTCGATGACTCTGCTGTCCCAGCAGGGCTTCAAGAATCTCTACCCGGTCAATGACGAGATCCAGGCGCTGCGGATGCTGGCGTTAAAGCGGGTTGACGCGATCGCGGTCGGTGAAGTGGTCATTCATCAGGCCGAGCACGGTGGGGATTTCGGCGCAGCGGCGTTTCGAAAGATCGACATCAAGCTATACGATTCCAGCCTTTACATCGCATTCTCGAAGAATGTCAGCGATGCAGATATCGCGAAATGGCAAAAGCAGCTCGATATCGTGAAGAAGGCACGCTATCCATCTCTTTACCGGCAGTACATCCAATAGGTCGTGCGTCGACGATCATCGGGTATGCATCGCACGATCACGATACATACCCGATATCGTTGGATGGCCAGTCCTATTTCCGATTCGAATTCAAGACCTTGCTCGCGATAGCAAATGCCGTATTTGCGGTCGGCACACCGCAGTATATTGCCGTTTGAGTCAAGGTCTCCTCAAGCAGGGTGGGTTCAACGCCAGCGCGGAGCGCCGCTTCCAGATGGAGTTCGAATTCCTCCCATCGTCCCAGCGCAGATGTCATTGACAAGACCATCAAGCGCCGTGTCTGATCGTCAAGACGGCTGGAGGCCCATATTTCTCCCCACGCCAGCCGCGTAATCAGATTCTGAAAGCGGCGGGTGAATGGCGTTGTTGCCGCAAGGCGCTGTTCGACATAATCTGTACCGAGCACCTGCTTGCGGCGTGCGAGACCCATGTCGTAGCGCGTCGCTTCATCGAATGCTGTCGGTGGGGCGAGAAACGCTAATAGAGTGTCGGCCCACAAACACGGTATTTCAGTCATGGGTATGTGCGCGCAGGGTAATTCATGCAACGTGGCCCCTGTGATGGCTGCTGCGATCTCGGTACCGCATGCGGATGGCGTCGACCTGTCTTCGCTGCCCGTGATGACCAGGGTGGGTCTATCGATTGCGCTTATTCCTGCGGCGATATCCATGTCCCGAATCGCGGCACAGCATCCGATATACCCATCGGGTTCGAGAGCCAACAATGTATTTCTGACATTGTGTAAAGCAGTGCTGTCGCGCTCGATGAAGGCTCGGGTATAAAAGCGGTCCAGCACCAAGTCCGCCACGCCAGCCATACCCGACTGCTGCACGCGTTCGATGCGCGTATCCCATACCTGACGATCGAACCGAGTGGCCGTATTGCACAAAACCAGCTTGTCCACTCGGTGTCCCCCTTGCGCAGCGTATGCCATGCCGACCATGCCGCCTAATGACACACCACAGTAATGAAAGCGCTCCAGCCTCGCAGCTTCTACCACGACGGCAAGATCGTCGACCAGTTGCGCCATGGTATAAGGGCCAGGCGGTGTATCGGATGCACCATGTCCACGTGTGTCGTACCGGATGACTTTGAAGTGACGTGTCAGGCGCGGCATAACCGGATCCCATAGCGTGGTGTCGGTCCCCAATGAGTTGCCCAGCACCAGCGCCGGCAATGCAGGATTGCCATCGCAGCGCCAATAGATTTTGGCGGTGTTTTTTGCGGCGGTATGTGGCATCGTTTATTCCTTGATATTGACGAGAGGGCCACGGTGCGCCCGCCATGCCCCGACCACTTGGGCCGCCATACTTTGCGCCGCGTCGAGATGTGTGCTCAGACTGGTGGCGCCGGCCATCTCTTCGTCGCTGACGTGATCCCGGATCTCCGGGATGGCCAACAGGACGGTCGGCAGCGTTCGGTGTCCCGCCATCGCCTCGGCGCAACCCTGGCTGATCAATATCTCTGCGCGCACGGGCCCGAGTTTTCGTACGAGCAGGTGTGCGATACCTTCGGAATACACCACGCCGCGGGTTGATTCGATGTGTTGTGCCATGGTGTCCGGAGCGATGCGTAAGCCTTCGACGGCCTCAACGGCTGCGCTGATACTATTGCCTGTCAACACAAACAGGTCCGCCAGCAGCGGCAGCGCATTACTCCAGTTACCCAGACCCCGTTCATGCTCGGCTGCCAGTTCGCTCGTCAGCGATTGAGCCAAACTGGGCGCGCGATACGCTGCATCGAGCATATGCATGCAGCTCACCGGATTGCGTTTGTGCGGCATCGCTGACGAGCCGCCTCGGCCTGGCGCATCGGGTTCAAAGACTTCGGCAACTTCAAATTGCATCAGTAGCGAGATGTCGCGTCCCATTTTGCCCAGCATGCCGCAAGTCACCGCGAGTTCATTGCCCAGACGTGCCAGACGATCATGCGCGCCATGCCAGGAAATCGGTACGGTGCACAGCCCTAAACGCGCCGCCAGAGCGGTGGATACGGCACCGGCCTTGTTGCCATGGCTGACCAGCGTGCCGTTGGCGCCGCCGAATTGCAGTACCCGTGCCGCTTCGCCGGCTGCGGCCAAAGCCTCGACGTTGCGCATCAGGCTATCTAGCCAGCCGGCGAGTTTCCAGGCGAAGGAGATAGGGGCTGCGGGTTGCAGTAATGTACGGCTTAGCATGGCTGTGCGCTGATGTGCATGAATCAGCGTCGCCAGCCCATCACCTAGTCTGAGCAAATCGGTACGTAATTGCTGCAACGCTGTCTGTATCAGACAGATCAGGGCGGTATCACAGACGTCCTGACTGGTCGCGCCAAAGTGCACATAGGGCATGGCGCGCGGCGACTGCTCGGCGACGTAAGCCTTGAGTGCCTTGACGAGTGGGATGGCCAGCGTGCCGGCTCGGCGCGCGTCGACGGCGAGCGCTGCGGGATCGATCACGATGGAGGCACAGGCTTGACTGATATCGTAACCGATTCCGTTCGGGATCACCATGCATTGGTCCTGAGCTTGCGCAAGCGCCGCCTCGAAGCGGAGCATGGCGGTGATGATGGCGGTATCGGACCACAGCGCTTGCATTGCGGGTTCACTAAAAGCACCGTGTAGCATCTGCATAATGGATTGTGTCCTGCTGAGCGCGCAGTCTATAGATCAAAGAATACGGTTTCTTGTTCGCCCTGCATGTGCAGGGTAAAGTGATAGACGGCTGGCCCATGGCCGGGTTGCCGTCGCGCCACTAGGGTCGTGCGACGTTTTTCCGGCACCGAGTTGAGTACGGCATCGCCCTGATTCGCTGGCGCTTCATCATCGAAATAGATGCGCGTAAACGCATGCAGCAACATGCCGCGCATCATGACGATTAAATTCAGATGCGGCGCACTATCGGGAGCAGATTTGCCGGGTTTGATGGTGTGCAGGATAAAGCGGTGTTGCGGATCGGTACCCGTTCCAATCCGACAGAATCCTTGCATCCTTGCCTCGGAAATGGCGTTACGCGTGGTGAGATAGCGCCCTTCGTGATCGGCTTGCAATACCTCTACCAGGGCGTCGCCGATGGCGATCCCATCGCCATCGAGTATCTGCCCGATCACAGTAATGCGCTCGCCGGGTGTGTTGGCGCTGATCGGGCTGACGTCGAACAGACTGGTCATCTCGTAGCGATATTGGTCCGGGCACAAGCCGTATGCAAAATATGGACCGACCGTCTGGGAGGGCGTTTGCTTCAATGTCATGATTCAGCGCTCCATCGGCGTGGCGTGCGCCCCACGCAAAATGATATCGAATTCATAGCCCAGGGCGTAACCCGCCTGCGTGACGTCCAGAGACAAGCGCGAAATCATTCGATCGCGCGACTGGGCCGGCGTTCCCTGGAAGATCGGATCATGCGCGAGCAGAGGGTCGCCCGGAAAGTACATCTGTGTCACCAGTCGTGAACCGAAGTATTCCCCGAACAACGAGAAATGGATGTGATTGGGCCGCCAGGCATTCGGATGGTTAGCCCATGGATAGGCACCGGGTTTGACCGTGAGAAAGCAGTAACGCCCCTCCGAATCGGTCAGGCAGCGACCTGCTCCCAAGAAGTTGGGATCCAGCGGTGCATCGTGGGTATCGGCTTTATGTACATAGCGCCCGGCGGCGTTGGCCTGCCACACTTCGACCAAAGTATTAGCGATCGGACGTTGCCGCTCATCCAGCACACGGCCGGTGACAATGATCCGTTCGCCCAATGGGATGCCATTCTTCACAGCATTTCGAGTGAGATCGTGATCGAGCGGACCTAGGTCTTCGCTACCATAGACCGGCGCTTTTAAATTGCGCATCTGTTCGCGCATGGGGATCAACGCTTGGGTCGGACCACGCCGCGCGGTCGATCCGTAGGGCGGGTGAATGTAGGGCGGATGGGCGTCCCAGTCCCGCGGGCTCAGCAATGCTTCTGTCATAAAAGGCTCCAAACGGCATAAGGGAATACCGGACGTCAGGATTGCGGCACGACCGATACCGGTGTAAGGTCAGTGCAAGGGCATCCCGACATAGTTTTCAGCCAGTGCCGTCGCGGCGCTACGCGACTGCACGACAAAATCCAGTTCTGCACGTTGCAGCCGGTGCTGGAAAGGCGATGCGTCGTCGAAACGATGCATCATGCTGGTCATCCAATAAGAAAAATGGGTGGCGCGCCAGACCCGTTGCAACGCGCCTTCGGTATAGCCGTTCAGCAATACGTCGTCGTTGCGTTGATAGTATTTTTCGAGTGCGCGCGACAAGCGCCATACGTCGGCAACCGCCAGATTCATCCCTTTCGCACCCGTGGGCGGGACGATATGAGCGGCGTCGCCGGCCAGAAAGAGACGCCCGTATTGCATGGGTGTCGAGACAAAGCTGCGCATCGCGACGATATTCTTCTGGAAGATTTTTCCCTCCGTGATCTTCCACCCGTCATCGGTTTCCAGCCGGCTATGCATTTCCTGCCAGATACGGTCGTCGGACCAGTTATCGATATGGTCGCGTGGATCGCATTGGAAATACATGCGTTGCACGGTCGGAGACCGCGTGCTGACCAGGACGAAGCCTCGTTCGTGTCGGGCGTAGATCAGTTCATCGGCGGAGGGCGGTGCTTCCACCAGAATGCCGAACCAGCCAAACGGATAGATACGCTGAAAATCGCGGCGCATGGTATCCGGAATGGCGGGGCGACAGATACCGTGGAAGCCATCGCAACCGGCGACAAAGTCGCATGTCAATGTCTGTTCGACGCCGTCCTTGCTATAGCGCACTGTGGGGCGAGTGCTATCCAACGCATCCAGCCTGACATCGCCGATGTCGAACTCGATCTGACCATCCGTCGCGAGCCGCGCTGCGACCAGATCTTTGATGACTTCATGCTGCGCATAGACAGTAATCGAACGACCTGTCAGCTCGGTGAGCGCGATGCGATGGCGCTTGCCGCCGAAAGCCAATTCGATGCCGTGGTGCAGTGCACCTTCGCGGGCCATGCGCTCCCCGACGCCGGCTTCTTTGAGGATGTCCATGGTGGTTTGTTCCAGAACGCCCGCCCGTATGGTCGACTCGATGTCCATCCGGCTACGCGTTTCCAGTACGACCGACTCGATACCTTGCAGATACAGTAAATGCGATAAAAGCAGTCCGGCCGGCCCGGCACCGATGATTGCAACCTGGGTGTGCATGTCTCACTCCATATTTGTGTCACATCATGATTTGCACTTTCTTCGTCTATCAGTATTCCTATCGAAATCTGAAGTGCAATGAACAATGTGTAGAATGTATATATATTTATTGCGTTTCGAATAGATTCTAGAGTCGACGTCACACTCTATGTAATGGATGAATATCAAAGTTTCTTGTACTATTCTGACAATATAAAAATCCAGGAGACGGCATGAGACGTGCTGCCCGCATGACGTTGGATATCCCTGAATTTGCCCTGTATGGCGAACCGTCCGGTGTCGGCGACGATGCGTTTGTCCATATCGAATCGATCGAGGCGCGTAGCGCACGCTACGACTGGCACATCGATACGCATCGACACCTGGGTTTGTTTCAGGTGCTGTGCCTTTTCGACGGCACGGTCCAGGCCAATCTCGACGACCAGATCTGGCACTACGCCGCACCCGTCGCGATCACAGTGCAACCGTCGACGATTCATAGTTTTCGCTTCAGTGCCGATACCCGGGGTTATGTGCTGACCATGGCGCAAAGCCTGATGTTCGACACGGTGCCGGTCGGCTCGTTCGACTTCAGCGATTTCCTGTGCCAGTCTCTCTGCTTCGAGCTGTCGGGCGTACCGACTCTTGCGGCCAGAGTGCAAGGCCTACTGGAACAACTCGAAGAAGAGTTTCGTCAGGCCCAGCCGGGCCACACCCAGATCGCGGAATGGCTGATGCGCAGTGTCTTGCTGCTGCTTGCGCGTCGGCATAGACAAAATCAC
>Ga0116226_10002967_pt1 | contig 14919 bp, 14 predicted proteins | sample S1TSphfallax_FD_89692 | JGI IMG/M metagenome (GOLD analysis project Ga0116226, IMG submission 89692) | Host-associated microbial communities from peat moss isolated from Minnesota, USA - S1T2_Fa - Sphagnum fallax MG | ecosystem: Host-associated > Plants > Peat moss > Unclassified | place: USA...
ATGCGTAGAACACGCCGGCCGGCTCCCAACCGCCGAGCGACGGCGCGAGATACCCGTAATAAAAAACGAGCGCGCATGCATTAGCGACGATCAACCCGAGCCCGGCAGCGACGAGTCGACGCCGCTCGAGTGGCGAACCGACGAGCAACCCGCGTTCGCCCGGAACCAGCGTCGGAATCTCTCGTGCGCGAAGCATGCCGAACACGACGAACGTCGCGCCGACGATCATATAGACGAGGCACGCCTCCTCGCGAACGAGCGCCGAAGCAACGCAGAGGAACGCGAATGTCCGCCACTTCGCGCGATCGGCCGCCCAGAAGAGCGCGAGCGAGATCAGCGGATAGAACGCGATCTCGTGAAACTCCGTGAATGCGACGGCGAGCAGCGGCGGATAGAGCAACAGCAGCCCCGCGACCGCGAACGACGCGCGCTCGTCGAGGTACGTGCGCGCGAGCGCGTAGAGCGGAATCGCGCTCGCGCCGATTACGATCGCTTGGGCGAACTGTAAGACGAGCGCGCTCTTCGTTACCACGACGAACGGCCACAAGATCGTAAGCATCGGCGCCCAGTGAAACCGGTAGTGCGATCCTACTTCCGGCCCATCGTGCATCCCGTGGAACGCATCGGCAATCGCCTGGCCGAAGAGGCCGGTGTCGGCACCGTACGTCCAGAGGTGCCAGCGCCAAATCGCCGCGACGACGAGGACCGCTACGTACGCGCCCACGGCGACCAGCAGTTTCCGCATTCCCGCCGCCATTTTGCGAGCCGACATTGGTCGACCTGGACATGGCGCCGCGCTCGTCGAAGAATGAAAGGTGATCGATCTGACCCAACCGCAGCGTAAGCCCGACTGGCTCAAAGTCCGGCTGGCGCACGGTGAGAACTACGAGCGCCTCAAGCGCGACGTGAAAGCCCTGGACCTGCACACCGTGTGTCAGGAAGCCATGTGCCCGAACATCGGCGAGTGCTGGGGCGCGGGCACGGCCACGATCATGATCCTCGGCGACACGTGCACGCGCGGCTGCCACTTCTGTAACGTGAAGACGGGGAGTCCGCGGGGCGAAGTCGATTGGCTCGAGCCCAAGCGCGTCGCCGAAGCGGTCCGCGACCTCGGCTGGCAGTACCTCGTGCTCACGGCCGTCGATCGCGACGATCTGGCCGACGGCGGCGCCGCGATTTTCGCGAGCACCGTGCGGATGATCCACAAGCTCTCACCCGGCGCGAAAGTCGAATGCCTCACGGGTGACTTCGCGGGCGACCTCGCCGCGCTCGACGTCGTGCTCGACGCCGAACCCGAGGTGCTCGCCCACAATCTCGAAACCGTCCGCCGCCTGCAACTGACCGTGCGCGACCGGCGCGCGAATTTCGCGCAGTCGCTCGCGATTCTCGAGCACGCGAAGAAGAGCGGCAAGGTGCGCTACACCAAGACGTCGCTCATGCTCGGCCTCGGCGAGAGCGAACTCGAAATCGGCGAAGCGATGGACGCGGCGCGCGCCGTCGGCGTCGATATTTTCACGATGGGCCAGTATCTGCAACCGACGAAACGCCACCTCGAAGTGGTGGAATACGTCACACCCGAGAAATTCGAACGCTTGCGCAAGGCCGGTATCGCCCGCGGTTTCCGACAGGTGGTGAGCAGCCCACTCTCGCGCAGTTCCTATCACGCCGAACAAGCCTTTTCGTAGCCGCGGGTGAACGCACCCGAGCCCGACGACGGGCTGCCGCCGCGCGAGCGTCGCTTCGCGATTGCCGTGATCGCCATCGGTACGACGATGGCCGTACTCGACGGTTCGATTGCGAACGTCGCGCTCCCGACGCTCTCGCGCGAGTTGCACGTGGATCCATCGTCGTCGATTTGGGTCGTCAACGCCTACCAGCTCGTCGTCGCGATGCTTCTTCTCCCGCTCTCCTCGCTCGGCGACGTCGTCGGCTATCGCCGCGTGTACGTGAGCGGAATCGCGATCTTCACGCTCGGCTCGCTCGCGTGCGCCCTCTCGCCGACGTTGCCGCTCCTCATCGCGGCACGCGTCGTGCAAGGCTTCGGCGTTGCCGCGATCATGAGCATCGCGCCCGCGCTCAACCGCTCGATCTTTCCCGCACGCCAACTCGGCGTTGCGGTCGGCATCAGCGCACTCACGGTCGCCGCGAATTCGGCTGCGGGGCCGACGATCGGCGGCGCGATCCTCGCGTTCGCGCCGTGGCCGTGGCTCTTCGCGATCAACGTCCCGATCGGACTCTTCGATAGCGTCTTCTCGGCGCGCGCGTTACCCCGCGGAACGCGCAGCGGCGGCCGCTTTGATATCGCGAGCGCGTTTCTCTCGGGACCCGCGCTCGCGTTGCTCGTCGTCGCGCTCGACGGCTTCGCGCGACACCTACCCTGGTATGCGATCGTCGCACTCCTCGCGGGCAGTATCGGTTGCGGCTACGCGTTCGTGCGTCGCCAAGCGCATCTCGACCACGCGATGCTGCCGCTCGAACTCTTCGCGATCCCGCGCTTCTCGCTCGCCGCTGCGACGTCGCTTTGCTCGTTCTGCGCGCAAGGGCTCGCGTTCGTTTCGCTACCGTTCATGATGCAAGGCGCCTACGGCTACACGCCGTTCGAGTCCGGACTGCTCTTCACGCCGTGGCCGCTCTCGATCGCCGTAGTCGCACCGATCGCCGGCCGCCTCGCGGACCGCCTCCACCCGCCGCTGCTCTCCACGATCGGCCTCGGCGTATTTGCGTGCGGCCTATCACTTTTCGCGCTTCTCCCAAGCGATGCGACGGCGCTCGAGATCGTCGCATGCGGCGTGGTCTGCGGGCTCGGCTTCGGATTCTTTCAAGCACCGAACAATCGCGAACTCATGGGCGCGGCTCCGCGAAACCGCAGCGGTGGCGCATCGGGCGTCCTCGGAACGGTTCGCGTCACGGGACAGGCGATCGGTGCGGCGCTCGTCGCGATCGTACTAGGAACGTCGGCGGCTGCCCAGATCGACCCGCGCACCGCGCGCGCGCTGCTGACGCCCGCGCACGAAGCACTCTGGCTCGCGGCGGTCATCGCGCTTCTCGGAACCGCGGTCAGCGCGATGCGCCTGAGACGCGCGAAAGGGGAAGTGTGAGAGCCGTTACTTCGCACCCTTTTCGGGCTCGAACGGTTGAAATGCAAGCCTCGAACGGCCGATGTGCCTACTAATGCCAAGCGCCTTAGCTATGGCAGTTTGAAAGGTGACATACGCGCAACATGATGGCGTTCGGTCGCTCGGAATTAGAGAGACAACGGTACATCGAAGCGCTCGGCGCGATCGGGCGGCATCCCAATACCGCGATTCTCCGAGCACTCGTCGATGGGCCGCGGCGTTTCAACGAATTGATCGCGGAGCTCTCCGCCGTTTCGGAACCGACGCTCAGCGCCGGCCTGCGCGAACTCGACGCCGACAAGCTCGTGGTTCGGCGCGTCGATCCCGGTCCGCCGCTTCGCGTCCTCTACGAACTCACGCCGGCCGGAATCGAACTCGGCCCCGCGCTCCGCGCGCTGTCCGCCTGGTGCGACACGCCGCGTTAGCGGCGCTCGATCAGGCGTAGACTCCGCGCGTGTTCATCGACGTCACGACGCGATCGATCGCGAGCATGTAGGCCGCCGTCCGCAGCGGCACGTGCCGCAGTTGTGCGAGATCCGACACTTTCGAGAAGTTGTCGAGCATCACGTCGGCGAGCCGCTCGTTTACCTCGGACTCTTTCCAAAAATATCCGGCGCGATCTTGTGCCCACTCGAAGTACGATACAGTCACGCCGCCGGCATTCGCAACGATATCCGGAATCGTGACGATTCCGCGCTCGGTGAAAATGTGATCGGCTTCCGGCGTCGTCGGCCCGTTCGCGCCTTCGACGATCAGCTTCGCATTCACGCGCGCGGCGTTCGCGATCGTGAGTTGCTTCTCGAGCGCGGCCGGCACGAGCACGTCGCAGTCGAGCGTGAGTAGCGCGTCGTTCGAAATCTTGTCGCCGCCGCGGAAACCGTCGAGCGAATGGTGTTCCTGGGCGTAGGCGACGGCGTTTGCGATATCGAGACCATTCTCGTTCGCGTACGCGCCCGTGACGTCGGAGATCGCGATGACCTTGCAGCCCGCATCGACGAACATCTGCGCCGCGATCGAGCCGACGTTGCCGAAGCCTTGGATCACGATCTTGGCGCCCTTGGGTTCGATGCCCATCCGGCGCATTTGCGCGAGCGCAACGAGCGAGACGCCACGGCCCGTCGCTTCCACGCGGCCACGCGAGCCGCCGATCTCGATCGGCTTGCCCGTTACGACGCCCGGGACGTGCTGCCGGACGTGCATCGAGTACGTATCCATAAACCAGGCCATGATCTGCGGCGTGGTGCCGACGTCGGGGGCGGGGACGTCCTTATCGGGGCCGACGACTTCGACCAGCTCCGCCGCGTAGCGGCGGGTGATGCGCTCGAGCTCGCCGCGCGAGAGGGTCCCCGGGTCGCAGGTCACGCCGCCCTTGCCGCCGCCGAACGGGAGGTCGACCACGGCGCACTTCCACGTCATCCAGAACGCGAGCGCCGTGACTTCGTCGAGCGTCACGCCCGGATGGAAACGAATGCCGCCCTTCGCCGGACCGCGCGCGAAGTTGTACTGCACGCGGTAACCGGTGAAGACTTCGAGCTCGCCGTTATCCCGCTGAAAGGGGATTGAAAAGATGATCTGGCGCGATGGCTTCGTGAGCAGCCGGCGCATCCCGGGCTCGAGATCGAGCAAGGAGGCGGCTTCGTTAAAGTACGCGATCGCGTCTCCGAACACCGAGACTTCGCGAGCGGCTTGTAGCATAGACTCTGGACACCCCGTAGATATGGCGGCTTTCGTATTATGGAAAGCCGGGCACTTACCCTACGTTTGGACAGTCAGAAATGTTCCCCGTTGGCCGCGTGGATAGTGAGCCAACCTGCGAGTTTAAAATCGGGGCGGCGTGCCCCCCGATGGCCCCCGGCGGCGCACTCGCGCCGCCAACGTCACGACCGGGGCCACGGTTTCGCGGGCCGGGCCTTACACATTGAAGCGGAAATTCACGACGTCGCCCTCTTGCATGACGTACTCTTTGCCTTCGCTGCGGAGGAGGCCGGCGGATTTAATGGCCTCCATCGTTTTCAGGCGCTCGTAATCGGCGTACGAGACGATCTCGGCCCGGATGAAGCCGCGCTCGATGTCCGAGTGGATCTTGCCGGCCGCTTGCGGGGCGCGCGTGCCCTTGTCGATCGTCCAGGCGCGGACTTCTTGCTCGCCGGCCGTCAGGAACGTCATGAGGCCGAGCAGATCGTAGCTGCTGAGAATGAGCTGGTCGAGGCCGCTGCGGTCGATGCCGAGCTCCTCGCGGAACGTCCGGGCCTCCGCGTCGTCGTCGATCCCGGCGAGCTCGGCCTCGATCTTCCCGCAGAAGGCGATCGCTCGGCTTCCCTCTCGCGCCGCGAGGTCGAACACGCTGCGCGCGAGCGGTCCCAGTTCCGCGATCTGTTCCTCGTCGACGTTCGCGACGTAGAGCAGCGGCTTGGCCGTGATCAGAAAGCTCTCGCGCGCGAGTTCCATTTCCGGCGAATCGGCGGCGAACGAGCGGGCCGGCTTGCCGTCTTCGAGCGCGGCGCGGAGGCGCTTTGCCGCCTCGACGGTCGGCGCGAGCTTCGGGTTGACGCGGGCCTCGCGCTCGAGCTTCTCCACCCGCTTGCCGAGCGACGCGAGATCGGCGAGCGCCATCTCGATGTTGATGATCTCGATGTCGCGCAGCGGATCCGGCTGGCCTTCCACGTGGATCACGTCGCCGTCTTCGAAGCAGCGAACCACCATCACCACCGCATCCGTCTCGCGTATATGCGAGAGAAACGCGTTGCCGAGCCCGGCTCCCGAGCTCGCGCCGCGGACCAGTCCCGCGATATCGACGAAGCGCATGGTCGCGTGCACGATGCGTTTCGAGTTATAAAGGTCCGAAAGGACCTTCAACCGATCGTCGGGGACGGGAACCTCGCCGACGTTCGGTTCGATCGTCGCAAACGGGTAATTTGCCGCAAGCGCCTGCGCGGAACGGGTGAGGGCGTTGAAGATTGTCGACTTGCCGACGTTCGGCAAACCGACGATACCGCATGAAAGTGCCATCGAGAACGACGCTGCGCGTTCGGTAGTGGCAAGGATTCGTCCTGGACACGTAGGAGTTTGCAGCATGCGCCAAATGAAAGTCGACAAGCTGGGCATCGACTTGCTGACCCACGATCCCGTGGTCATCCTCAAGGACCTCGAAGGGAAGCGGTTTTTGCCGATCCTCATCGGACCTTTCGAAGCGACCGCGATCGCCTTGGCGCTCGAAGGAACCGCCGTTCCGCGCCCTCTTTCTCACGACCTCATGCGAACGATGCTCGAGTCGCTCCACGCATCGCTCGAGCAGATCGTCATCCACGACATCAAGGATTCCACGTTCTTCGCGAAGCTGATCGTCCGACAGAACGGCGACACGCAAGAGATCGACGCGCGACCCTCCGACGGCATCGCGCTCGCGCTGCGGATGCAAGCGCCGATCTTCGTATCCGATAAGATCGTGCTCGAAGAGACGGTCGCCGACAAAAAGGCGGAGGCCGAAGAGTCGCAACGCTTCAAGAAGTTCATCGAAGAACTTCGCCCGAGCGATTTCAAAGAATAATTTAATACTAAACCGAGTAGAAAGGGTTTATGGCTAAGGAACGTGCCGAGATCGGGGTCTTCGGAGGCTCCGGTTTTTATTCGCTGCTGGAAAACGCACGCGAGGTTTGGATCGAGACGCCGTACGGCGCGCCGAGCGATCGCGTCGCGATCGGCGAGATCGCGGGCCGCACGGTCGCGTTCTTACCGCGCCACGGGAAGGATCATCGTTTTCCGCCGCAGTCGATCAACTACCGCGCGAATCTCTGGGCGATGAAAGAGCTCGGCGTCACGCGCATCATCGCGCCGACGGCTTGCGGTTCGCTAAAGAAAGAAGTCGAGCCGGGCCACATGGTCGTGGCCGATCAGGTGGTCGATCGCACGACGGGGCGCCACGACACGTTCTACGACGGCCCGATCACCACGCACGTGAGCTTCGCCGATCCCTATTGCCCGCAGCTGCGCCCGGTCGCGTCGGCCGCGCTCCGTTCGATCGGCGTCACGACGCACGATACGGGAACGATCGTCGTGATTCAAGGGCCGCGCTTCTCCACGCGCGCGGAATCCAAGTGGTTCCAAGATGCGGGTTGGGAAGTCATCAACATGACGCAGTATCCCGAGTGCTATCTCGCGCGCGAACTCGAGATCTGCTACGTCAACATCTCGCTGATCACGGACTACGACGTGGGCCTCGAAGGCGCGTCGCCGGTGACGCACGAGGACGTGCTCAAAGTCTTCGCGAGCAACAACGAGCGCGTGAAGCAGGCGATCTACAAGATCGTCGAAGCGATGCCGCACGAACGCACCTGCGGCTGCGGCACCGCGCTCTCCGGCGCGCGCTAAACGCGTGAACGGAGTCGGCAAGGTCGATCTGCTGGCGTACGTGCGAGCGATTCCACTCCTCATACGTAACCCGCAGATCGCCCTCGCCCCGCTCCTCGCGGCACTCGCGGAAGTGCTGCTCTACATGATCGTGCCGATGGACGGCGGATTTTTCGGGCAAGCGAACCAAGGGCTCGCGCAGATCGTCGCGCAGTTGATCGCATCGTTCGGCCTCGCGGTCGCGATCATCGCCGCAGACGACGCGTGGCGCCGCGGCCGCGCGCCGTTCGACGATGCGTACGAACAGGCGCGCCGGCGCGCCGGAGACATCATCGTCGCGGCCATCGGGTATTCGTTTATCATCTCGATCGCCGGGCTCGTCGGTGGCTTTCTCGGCGCCATCGCTGCGCTCGTCTTGACCGCTGCCGTAACCGTGCTCTGCATCTTCATGCTGCCCGCCGCGGCGATCGGCGGCATACCCGGCGGCGCGACGCTGCAAGTTTCCGCGGAACGCGTGCGCAACGCGCCGCTCTCCGCGCTCATCGTCGCGGTCATCTACTTCTTAACGATCAACATCGTTCCGACGCTCGTGATCGAGGCGCTCGAACCGCTGCGCTTCGGAACGTCGATCTTCTCCTCGGGGCCCGTCTCGTCGATCGCGGCCGCGATCGTGAAATCGATCGCCTGGGCGTACGTCGCGCTGATCCTCGCGAAGGCGTACAACGACGCATCCTACGGACGCTTCCCGCGCTATTAAGGCTCGCCGACCAGCCTTTGGAACGCGTCGGCCACGACGCGATAGCACTCGCACGAAACGGCTTCTAGACCCGCGCGGTCGAGCACGCGAATCGATCCGCGGCGATAGGCGATGAGTCCGGCATTCTGCAGCGTCTGCGCGGCGAGGCTGACCGCGGGGCGGCGCACGCCGAGCATGACCGCGAGATACTCTTGCGTGAGTCGAAAGTCCGCGCCTCGCACGCGATCGTGGGTCATCAAAAGCCAGCGCGCGCAACGCTCGAGGAGCGGATGCCGACGATTGCACGCGATCGACTGACTCATAAATACGATCGCTCCTTGCCCGAAGAGGTCGGCCTGCGCGCGAAACGTCGGGTACTGCCGGAGCGCCTGCGTGAAATCCTCGATCGGCATGCGATAGCTCTCGCCCGGAACTTGGCACACCGTGCGAATCAGGCTGTGCGTCGCGCCGAGCAAGACGCTCATCGGGTGAAAGCCCTCGTAGCCGATCGTCGCGATCTCCACCTCGTCGCCGTCGCCCATCACGACCGTTGCGGAAAGAACGCAGTCGATCGGGAGATAGGCGTAGCCGAACCGTTCGTCGGGCTGTTCGATCACGTCGCCGATGCGAAGTGAGACGCGTTCGAGACGCGCGAGCAAAGAGTCGCGCGTCTCGACGCCAAGCGCGTCGAGAATTGCGTTCAAATTGGACACCGCACGAAGCGTTATCAAGTCGTCACCATCCCGTCTGTCTGCTGCCGGACAGACAAGCTCCCACTGAGTTGGTAGGTTCTACCCGACGGTCGTCTCGACGAACCGCTTTCTTAACCGCTGGTGGGCGCGCGAGGTCGCGCCCGGGGGCCATCGGGGGGCACGCCGCCCCGATCTTAACGGAGTTTTGGATGGACTCGCTTTTGCGATGCGAGCGCTGCAGTCATGGCGCGACTTCTCACGATGGATCGGGCTGCGAGCTCGCGACGTGCGCGTGCCTCGCCACACGCGACCAGGTCGTCGCGCTCGGCATCGAAGCCGCGAAAGAAGAAATGCGACGGTTCTGGGAGCGGCCGTCGGATTCGTTCGGCGAGACCGCCTGAGCGGTGCGCGCTACGGCGCGAGTTGCACGCGTAAGTAGTCGACGACAAGGCCGGCCGACACGTTGGTCGAGGCGAGGCGTGCCGCGTCGCCAACGGCCGCCAACAGGGCCACCATCGCTTTCGGATCGCGGGTCGGAAGCGTCGCGTAGAGCGACTGCTGGTCGGCTGCCAGCAGCGGCACGTTCGCGCCGGCGACACTGAGCGCGACCCAATCGCGCGCGGCGGCACGCACGAGCTCGATCAGCTCGCCGACGAGCGCGCGCTTCTCCGCGCCGCTGAGGCTCCGGTCGTCGAGCCGCAAGAACGAGGCATCGGCGGGCTCGCCTCGCACGGCGTTTGCGAACCAGGCATACGACGCGTCGCGGACGCCGAGATCGTCGTCGTCGAGGATCGCACGCGCGCGCGCGATGCTGCCGAGCGCGATCTCCGATGCGAACGCGGCACGCTCGGGCGCGACGCCGCTCGCAAGCAAAACGCGTTCGACGTCGACACGTGGTAACGGCCCGAAGGCGAGCTCGATAAAGCGCGAGCGAATCGTCGCGAGTAACGAACCGGGTGCGTTCGTCGTCAAGATCACGACGACACCCGAGGGCGGCTCTTCGAAAAATTTGAGAAGCGCGTTTGCCGCTTCGTGCGTCGCGAACGAAACGTCGCCGAGCATCACGACCCGATAACGGCTCCGATACCCGTGCAGCGAGAGCTCGCGCACGAGATCGCGTGCCGAGAGATCTTCGTCGTGGAGCGCGCTCCCGCCGTCGCCGCCGATTTTGATGCGACCCTCGGACGAAACGAAATCCGGATGCGTACCCGCGACGAAAAGCGTGCAGCCCGCGCACGTCCCGCAATATCCGAGGAGCGTCGCCTTCGGCGTTTCGCAGAGCAGCGACTGGGCGATGCGTCGCGCGAACGTTTTCTTGCCGACACCGACGGGGCCGCTGAAAATGTAGCCGTGACTCAGTCGCGACGGATCGAGCGTCGCGAAATACGCGAGCGCCGCGTGGCCGCCCACGACGTCGAACGTCCCCTCGATGCCCTTCATACGTGGAGCTTCGCCGCGAGCGTCGTCCAGGCCGCCGCGAGAACGGCGTCGGGCGCTTGCGAACCGTCGACCGCAACGAACCGCGCGTCCTCGCGCGCGAGCGCCAGGTAGCCTTCGCGCACGCGCTCGTGAAACGCGTACCCCTCGCGCTCGAGACGATCGGCGTCCTCCCCACCCGCGCGCGTGCGCGAGACGACGCGCGCGCGCGAAAGCTGCACGGGAACGTCGACGAGCAACGTGAGATCGGGTTCGCGGCCGCGCGTCGCGATGCGAGCGAGTTCGCGCAGCACGCCGAGGTCGACGCCGCGACCGTAGCCTTGATAGGCGAGCGTGGCCGAAGCGAAACGGTCGCACAACACGACGCGCCCCGCGCGGAGCGCGGGCTCGATGACCTCCGCTACGTGCTGCGCGCGAGATGCGTTGACGATGAAGGCTTCCGCGACCGGATCGATTTGCGATTCCGGATCGACGAACACGGCACGCAGACGATTACCGAGCGCGGTGCCGCCGGGTTCGCGCGTCGCGACCGGGTCGATGCCGCGCTCGCGCAATCGCGCGGCGAGGCCCGAGAGGAGCGTCGATTTGCCGCTCCCCTCGATGCCTTCGACGACGACGAACGAGCCCGGGCGGACGAAGTCGGCTACGCCGACGCTCCGGTGCCGTAGGGCAGATCGTTCCGGAAGAACAGCACGCGCCGGTTCGGTTCCATTCCGGTGCTTCGCGACATCACGCGATGCTGCTCGGCGAGCTGATGTTGCATGTGACGCACGTAGGACGTCTGCGGCATCAGTTCGATCGGTTTGCTATCGAGCAACACCTTGTAGATCGCTTCGCTCGCTTCGCGAAGCGCGATCTCCTCGGCATCGATCGAGGGCAACGCGAAGATGTCTTTGAGCGCGTTCATCACCTGCGCCGTCGTGTTCGTCTTGATCGAGTAGATCGGGACGTTTTCCGAGGCGATGGATTTGAGCTTCTCCGACTCTTTGCGTTCGAGCGACTTCAGCGTGAGCACCACGTCGGCATCGTCCCACTTGCGGGCGATCGACGCGCTCACGTTGAGATTGTGAATCGCGCGCTCGATCTTGTTGCGCGACACGCCGTACGGGAAGAGCAGAACGTGCGCTTCGTGCTCCTCGCGTTCGTCCGAATCCGACTCGCGAAGCGCGGCTGCGAATTCCGACTCCGGAACGGCTTTCGGCACCGCATGCGTGAGGCTCGGCCGCGACTTGTGCGGCGCCAACGCCGGCACTGCTTCCTGAACGACCGTGACGGCGCCGCCCGGCATGCGCTGGCGCACCTCGGGCTGCGGCTGGTAGCCGCGCAAGAGCGCGTCGACCGTATCGGATACGTTCTGGTAGATCGAGAGACGATTGCGATCGTTAATCTCGATCAACACGTCGAACGTCGGTGGCGCTTTGCGTTCGAGAACGGTCTTGCGCGTGCCGCGGCGACGCGCTTCTTCATCGGAGAGCGTGACCGTGCTGATGCCGCCGACGAGGTCGGAGAGCGTCGGATTCATCAGGAGGTTCTCGAGCGTCTTGCCGTGCGCCGTACCGATCAGTTGCACGCCGCGTTCGGCGATCGTGCGCGCGGCCATCGCCTCCATCTCGGTGCCGATCTCGTCGATCACCACGACTTCGGGCATGTGATTTTCCACGGCTTCCACCATCACGCCGTGCTGCAACGTCGCGTCGGCCACTTGCATGCGCCGCGCGTGACCGATGCCCGGATGCGGAACGTCGCCATCGCCGCCGATTTCGTTCGACGTATCGACGATCACGACGCGTTTGCGATCTTCGGAGAGGACGCGCGCGCACTCTCGCAAGATCGTCGTCTTCCCGACGCCCGGCGGTCCGAGCAAGCAGATCGACTTTCCACCGCGGACGACGTCGAGAATGATATCGATCGTGCCGTACACGGCGCGGCCGACGCGACACGTGAGCCCGACGACTTTTCCGCCACGATTGCGGATCGCCGAGATGCGGTGTAGCGTCTCTTCGATTCCGGCACGGTTATCCGTACCGAACGGCGAGAGACGCGAGCTCACGTGCGCGAGATCTTCGTACGTGACCTTGGTGTCGCTCAGAAACACGAAGTCGTCCGGGAATCGCGCCTCGGGCGGGCGACCGAGATCCAGGACGACTTCGACGAGCGCTTCGAGGTTGGGGAGGCGAACGAGCCCTTGCCTGATCGGGAGCGGAAAGATATCGAGGAGCTGGACTAGTTCAGAGTGCGATGAGACGGTCTCGGCGTTAACGGCCAATGCACATCCTCGTCATTAAAATCGGGCAGCGCCGGTTCGATCCGGCCGTTACCGTTGGTGCGGTCATTCTCGGCTCCGCGGGGCAAGCCCTCGGCGCCGAACTCTGGAGAAACATCACGTTTCTCTTACCACTCGGATCGACCGAAGTTCCGAGTCGTACGGGCCCTGCATGCGCACGCCGGCCTTCTTCTCGAGATCGAGGTACGCCACGATCTCCGGCGTGATTTCTTCCCCAGGCGAGATCACCGGAATGCCTGGAGGGTACGGTGTGATCACCTCCGCGCAGATTCTTCCCGCGCTCTGCTTGAAGCGCACGAACTCCGTATCGGCAAGAAACGCTTCGCGCGGATTCATGCGGATCGGCGGGATCTTGGGAAGATTGTAGGTGCCGGTCTGCAAGCGACGCTCGAGAACGCCCGACGGCGAGAACACGTCGATCGGACGGTCCTCGCGCGAGAGTTCCTTGACGCCGTAGACGAGCCGGTCGGCCGACTCTTGCGTCGTGCCGATCGTGAAGAGTGCGAGACAATTGAAGAGATCGGCGAGTTCGCATTGCACGTTGTAGCGGCGGCGTAGGATTTCTTCCGCTTCGTAACCCGTGTACCCGAGTTCTTTGACCGTGATCGTGATCTTCGTCGGATCCAGATCGAAGACGCCCGGCTTGCCGACCTGTTCGTCACCGAAACAGTAGATGCCGTCGATCGCGTTGAGGCGTTTGCGCGTGTCGTTCGCGAGGTCGATCGTACGCGAGAGCAGCGCGCTGCCCTCGGTCGCCATCTGCCTGCGCGCCACGTCGAGCGATGCGACGAGCACGAGATTGGGCGACGTCGAAAGAAACAGTTTGACGACCGCTTTGAGTCGGTCGACGCGGATACGATCGCCGCGCTGGTGCAGCATCGCCGTTTGCGAGAGGCTTCCGAGCATCTTGTGCGTCGAGTTGATGCACATATCCGCACCCGCTTCGAGCGCGTCGATCGGCAGCGCGGGATGGAAATGAAAGTGCGGTCCCCACGCTTCGTCGACGAGCAGCGGCACGCCGTGTTCGTGCGCGACGTCCGCGATCGATTCCAAATCCGCGGCGACGCCGTAGTACGTGGGGCTCACGATGTAGACCGCTTTGATATCCGGGTCGGCCGCGAGCGTAGCAGCAACGGTTTCCGGAGCGATCGTATGATCCATGTGGAGCGCGTCGTCCACTTCCGGTTTCATCCACACGGGATACGCGCCGCTCATGATCAAGCCGCCCATCGCGCTCTTATGCGAATTGCGCGGCAGCGCGATCTTCTCGCCCGGATTGAGCGCGGTCATCATCATGATCTGATTGCCGCTCGTCGAACCGTTGATCAAAAAGAACGTGTGATCGGAACCGTACGCTTCCGCGGCCAACGCCTGCGCGTCGGCGATCGCATCCTCGGGCTGCAACAGATCGTCGAGCCCGCGAATCTGCGTGAGATCGATCGCGAGAACGTTGTCGCCGAGAAAATCGCGAAGCGCTCGATCCATCCCGCGGCCCTGCATGTGACCGGGCGTGTGAAACGGGATGACGCCGGAGTCCACGTAGTCGAGGAGGACATCGAAGTACGGCGTCCGGGTTTGATCCACGAAATCCGCGCTTCCTCGCGACCGCGCGCGATTCCGCTCGACGACCGGTACCATTCTAGACGAGTCCGTCGCGCGCGAGCGAGTCGACCATGCGCCCCGCAACCGCGTCCCAGTTGAACTCGCGCACGACGCGTTCGCGTCCGGCGGCGCCGAGTTCCCGAAGCAGATCGGGCTTCTCGAACAGCTCGACGACACGCGCGGCGAGCTTTTCCGGCGTCGGCGGCGAAACGACGTAACCGTCTCTGCCGTCGTTCACGATCTCGTCCATCGGCTCCGCATCGGAAAGTACCGCAACCACACCGCGACTCATCGCCTCGAGCACGAAGCCCGGAAATGCGTCGTGCCTCGTGGGCGCGAGCAGCACGTCGGTGCGATCGAAAAGATCGAAGAGTTCGGCCGACGGTAACCGTCCGGCGTCGCGCACGCCGGGTTCGTCGACGATACCCGAATATGCGACGATGGTAAGTTCGGCATCGGGAAAGCGTTCGCGTACGAGACGGAACGCAGCGAGAACGCGATCCCCTCCCTTACGTTCGAATTCGGAACCGTTGAAAATCAGCGTACGATTTCCGTAGGTGCGCTCGCTCGATCCGGCTTCACGATAATTCCCTGCGGCGCCTACGGCTATCGCACGCGCCGGATCGACGCCGTAGTCGGCGATCGCGGAACGACGCGCCGCCTCGCTAAACGTGAACACGCGCGCAGCACCGCGATAGGATGCGC
>Ga0116226_10002968_pt1 | contig 14918 bp, 11 predicted proteins | sample S1TSphfallax_FD_89692 | JGI IMG/M metagenome (GOLD analysis project Ga0116226, IMG submission 89692) | Host-associated microbial communities from peat moss isolated from Minnesota, USA - S1T2_Fa - Sphagnum fallax MG | ecosystem: Host-associated > Plants > Peat moss > Unclassified | place: USA...
CACTTCGTTTTGCCCCCAAACCGATGGACAAACCGAGAGGGTCAACTTGGTGATCCAACAATTCTTGAGGAATTATGTGGTGGCGGATCAACAAGATTGGGTGGACCATTTGGAGTTAGCCGAATTTTGTTACAACAACTCAGAACATTGCGCAACTGGGTCCACCCCATTTTAAATGGTGACGGGCAAGTCACCAATTGTGCCCATGACTTGGGCAGCACAAGGACAACCCTCAAGTGATGCAAGTGAGGAAGTGCCAATGGTCACACAACTTGATGAAGAAAGGCGGCGCTTGTGGGAGGTGGCCAAGGCTAACGCACTCCCAACTCCTTGAAGGACTCAAATGTGAGTCTAAGTGAAAGACAGTGAAAGAGGGAGGAGTCGGGACACGCTCGCTAGCTCACAACACTTTGAGGGGTAGAGGGGCGTGTTGGAGCTCCAGGATGGGACTAGGAAAAGTTGACAAGCTTATTCACTAACACGGGCCTGCACACAACCCGCACAAAGTGGTTAGTGCATAGTTGGAGCACCTTTGGTGCTAGGATGAGCCATGGGCAACACGGACACACAAGACTCATCACGGCCCAGACTTGGGGGAAGCCACCACCTTCCCCCTTATAGTATACTCTGGGCCTCTCCACGGGGCACAAAGCCGACCAAACCAGGCTCCCGGTCCATGGCAAGGGTCCCACCTTAACTGGCTCCTCGCCGCTCACAAGCTAAAAAAGATTCAATGCTCGATGTGGAAGAGCATATTTGGAGCCTGGCTAAACGTTAGATCAGGCCTGACCAAATCAGACCCAACAACCTCAGTCGAAGTCCTTAGGCAGCCTCTATTTGGCAACCCGTCCATCCTCAATAGCCGCGACACCCCTCGCAATAAGTGGGCTGAACGAAGGCTGCCCGTTCGCATAATCCGACTGCTCCCGGGTCAAGGACTTATGGAACCCAAAAACTAAAGAATGGAAAGGTCTTTCAGAGTTAGGCATAAGCCATCACGCTTCCAATAGGAGGAGCAGGGACATCATCACGGCTAGCATCCCATGGCGCCCGGACGAATACGATTACCACATTCAAGTAGGAGACTGGATTGGAAACCCATCTCCTGGCACAGGCAACCCACTCGACTAGGTGTACCTAGTGCTCGAACTCACACGAGACAAGGCTAACGTAATCGAGTTCAAAAATACCTCGCACAACGGCTGCATCCAAGCTTCGGCTCTTAAGCTTTCACGATCTCCACGGCAAACTATCGCGCGATTATAGTACTCTCCCAAAAGAAACCCGGCACGACCCTCAAGGTTGCCAGGGACCCGCCGACGCCTGGCAAGAAGGCCCCCTTGTATTGGATATTCGAAACAGGCTTCATTCAGGATCTCCCATGGGACCCAGGAGAGTGGCACTGGCAATCTAACCCGCCCTTGGGTGACGCTCCTTTCTTCGAGTTCACGGCCAAAAGGGGTTACCTAAATGCTTGAAGGTCAACTCACTCCTCCAATATGAAGACCTTCCTCCAAAGCCTTAATCTCCGAAACACTACAATTGCTCAGATGATCGCCAGGATATGGCACAACGCACGCCCACGCAAGGTAGGCACACTCATCTGGTTGACTCTCAACCAAGGCCTCCCGGTGGGAACTTGGCTTCAAATCATGGGCATCACTCTCGGTCTGCAAAATCTGCAACTCCAACGTTGAAGAATCGCCTCAGCATTGCCTCCTCGAGTGCCCCATGGCGCAGTGCACATGGGAGGCCTTCAAGAGAATCTAGGACGAATGGCAAACACCCCACGACATCGAGATCAACTAGCCCTTTGCCCTCCTGGGCAAGGCGACCATTGAGTGCAACGACGACCCCCCCAGGCTCCTCGCCTACCATGCCGGCAAATTCACTTACCTCAGACAGCCATTAGACATTTTACGTAGCTTCATTCTCTACCACCTATGGTCGGAGAGATGTAGGAGACACTTCGGGGACCAGTACTCCCTCAAAAAAGTTCTCACGCAGGCCTGGGTGGCCACCGTTGAGGTCAGTATGGCCTCTTGGAAGGCCATTAGATCTCATCGACCCACCAAGGACCCTGCCATTCAAGCTAGCATCGAGATTGATTTCAGAAAAAAGTGGTTCCACATGAACATTTTTGGGGTTGACAATGCCACCATCCGGTGGCATTTCCTTCCCCCTTTGTATTATTTACATTTTTCTAATGATTGATGGGGCTGTTGCCTCCCTTCCCCCAAGGGGTTCACCCTGGACCTCTCCATGGGGCCCACATCCAAATGGCTTTTCTTTCCCGGGACTTCCGCGTGGGAGTCCCGAAATCGCGCCAATGGGCACTCCTGCAACTTTGGAGCCCAATAACTTTGCGAGCAGACCTCAGATCGAGTTGAAGTATAAAACAAAGTTATAGCTCTTGTCAAGAGCTTTCCAACGGTATGTGACACGTTATCTGCAGCCAAGTAAATCGGGTCAATTCTCGACTTTTTCTGGTCGGGAGTCAAACTGGCGGTTTGACTCCCGGCCCTTCTTTTGGCCATAACTTGTGTTTCAAATGTCCAAATGAGCAATGCGAGCCCATTTTAGACATCTAAGTTCCAAGAGCTTTCCAATGATATAAAGAACGTCACAAGCCATTGAGTTTTGACCCCTCAACTCGGTCTCTGAAATTTTAGGAGTCCACTAGGAGTCCATCTCCCAAAGTGGGAGTTGCCTTGGGAGTGTGAAGGTTCACTCCCTCACACTTTCCTACACTCCCGGGAGTATGTGATGTGATTCCCGGGCTTCCTCTTGGCCCGCACTCTTGCAACCCCTTTGCCTTGGTCACGAGCCCAAAGCTAGGGTTGCGAAAGTTGGCCTCACAAAAGGCATAGAAATCATGTGGCAGAAGGGGATGTTCATCTGAGCCTTGGCCTTGGGATGAATCTTATGCCTTTCCAAGACCTGGATTGTCTTAACCTTGTGGTCCATCTAGACCTAGAAGACTTCCTTGTCTCTAATTGTTCTCATTGCCTCCAATTGCGAAGAAGGCCCAATGGTCAAGCCTACCTCCTAAATAAACAATGTCATGGTTGATTTAGGTTACCTTTGAAGCAATTCACAAGAATAAATAAAGCAAGAAGATGGTGCAAGTTTATTTCAAAAAAAAAAGAAGCAAATACCTTTGTAGAGGTGGTTGGTGGCACAAATTAAAACTCATGGATGTCCATTTCCACACCTCCTTGTGAGTCAAAGGTTTGCAAATCCAAAAAATGTAGACAAAATTAAATTGAGGAATATAAAAATTGGTAAAAAATGAACAATAGAATGTATAGTGAAAAATGAGAATACCTCCTGAAAATCCTTCTCCAATAACCTTTGTTGAACCAATTCAACAACTTTTGAGGATGGTGGAACTTGTAGGAGACAATAAATTGAGAGACAAAGAAAGATGCATAATTTTGTAGGACAAAGCAAATTCTCTTGCCTTGGATGAACTCCAAAGAAAAAAAAAACTATAGAACTTTAAAAATTTATAGAAATTCAAAGCTTACAAATAGAAAATAAAAAAACTTGAAAGAGTTTGAAATACTTCTATAGATGAACTCTCTTTAGAGCTCTACAACACAAGGATATGAAAGGAATTAAGTAATAGTAGAATGAAGAACTAAAAGTTTTTATAAACTTCTAAGCTTTTATTTTCTTGAGAACCCATAAAATATTTGATTGTTTGACCTCCACTTTTGGAGTCAAAAATTGGAGGTCAAGACTATAATTTATTTTGCTCAGCCTCTTATGGAGCCCCAAGCTTGAAGGTCAAAGAGTTGCATGAAAGGTTGAACAAAAAAAAATTCCACACTCTTTCATGGATCTCCCAAGCAAGTTCTTCAAGGGATCCATAAAAGGCCGAAGGAAAAGAAAATGCTCTCAACCTCCACCTTTTGGCAACTTTTGGCATTGAAAGTTCAAGGCCAAACTCTTTTTTGCTTCAGGTGATCCACACAAAATCAAAAGAGGCCGAATGCAAAGAAATTTGCGTTTGGCCCCTATTTGAGCTTCCAAGTTTCAAGCTTGAATGTTTAATAACATGTCGAATGCAAGTTCTTTTGCACTCAACCATCAACTTTTAGCATCAAAAGTTTGTGGCCAAGTGTAAAAAACTTTGCATTTGGCCCTTAGTGGAGCTTTAGAGTTTCAAGCTTAGAAGCTCCAACATATGCCGAACATAGATTTTTATTATGTTTTGCAAAAAACTTTCAGCATTGAAAGTTTGGAGTTGAATGCAAAAAATTTGTGTTCAATGCCTTTTGGAGCTCAGAAGCTTCACACATTTCAAGTGCAAAGTTTTTGGTGCTCAACCATGAACTTTCAATGATGAAAGTTTACAACTAAACCTAAAAAAAATCGTGTTTGACCTTTCTTAAGCTTCCAAGCTTGATCCTAAAGAAGCTCCACGAGGAGCCAAACATAATAAAGTTGTGATCGGCCCCTCTACAAACAAATAATGTTCGATTTCCAATTTTCAACGTCGAAAGTTGGAGACCAAGCACTTTCATTCTTCCTTTGGTGCCTCCTTGAGCTTCCAAGCTCAAAGCTTGGAAGCTCCAAGATGGTCCAAAACATTTTTTTTGCACTCAGCCTCCAACTTTTGGTGCCTTAGCCTCTCTTCAACTCTTGAACTTGGAGCTCAAGAGTTTTAAGAGAGGCCAAGACAATTTCTCTTGCCTTCACAGAGCTCTAAAGAAAAGTAAAAAAATATAGACGTAAATGAAAAAACTTGAAAGAACAATTGGAAAAGCTTCAAAACATACCCCAAGTTGTTGTGTTTATGTGTCCTCCACCTCCTACAAGAACAAGAACAAAAGAATATATAGGGTTTCAATCAAGATATTAGGGTTTCCAACACCTTTTTCAAACAAGCAAGCTTGGAAGTGCAATTTAAAGCACAATTTCGTCTCCTTTTCACTCAAGACACATTTTTCACTCAAACATTTTATAGGGCCGAATGGAGATAACTTGAATCCTTTCAAGTTGCTTTTAGATGTTCTATTTTGCATTAAAGGAAAAAATGTACTTCATCTAGCCTTTTAAACAAAAGATTTATGTTATTTTGTATTATATGTAATAAAATTGTGCTTTTCTATGATCTGTAATAAAAAATGCACTTCAAAAGAAAAATCTTGCCTCTTCAACCAGATCAGCCTTCATGGAAAAGAGGTTGCACTGCATATCCTCCGTTAGCCATAGCTTATTCTTGGCTGACATTTTAATGTTTCATTTTCACTGCTTTGGGTTCATCCATTGGAAACTTTGCTTTCACATTCTTCGTCTTGGAGTTCTAGAGTTCTATTGAGGAACACACTCTTCTTGCGTCTAAAACTTTAATTTATGTTTTTTCAACAATATAACTCGATGAAAACCAAGCTTTCCCCTTTCTACAAACTTCAATGTTTGCCATAAGAAATGGCATCTATAATCCTCTTTTATAAACTCTTACTCACATCTTTATAACAAAAGAAAGAAATATATATTTATTGGAAAAGTCAATTAGGGTTTGATTCATTAATATAAATCATATGTAAAACCAAATATTCAAAATTAGATATTTATTCTTTTAATAAGATTTTTTTAATATTAAGTCACCAAATGAAAATCACCAGATGAAAGCCACTTTTGAAAGGTTGTTTAATCCTATTTGTTATGCGTTCTTACAATTTTCATTGTTATGATAATGAATTTCAAAAAAATTGGGGCCCATTTCATTTTTCAATATTAACCTTTTTATTGCAACGAATCTCACTAAACTTGCATGTCGCCATCTTTATAATCTATAACTATGAAGACTAACTAGAACTATAATTGTCCGTCATGATATTGAACTCCATTGACATTGCACTATTGTACATTTTTTTTTTAATGTCTTACAAAAAGTGATGCTAATGAAATTTTGTGTTAAATCTTGTACCATTTTAGGGTGAATATACAATTTCCAAAAAAACTCATGTTATCATATTTATACACACAGTCATAGTGGCCCAATTGTTTCTAATTTCCCTCCCAATAATAATTAAATCAATTTTTTTATATTTCAAACACAACATTTCCATCATTTCAAAATCTTATTAGTAACTTGTAATTGAATAAAAAAACTTTTCAAAATGCTAGTAAACTAATTTTACCTCTTCACTAAAAATATAACCAAGCACTCATCATGCATATCACATTTCAAGGGATTTCATCATGGTCCATAAATATTTGTGATAAAATGTACTCAATTTCTAGAGCAAATATTTCAAATATTTCCATATAGCAATTTCCACTCCATGGTATATATCTCCAACATACTCTAAATTACTTTTCATATCCACCAACCTGAAAATGACGTTTCAAATACCAATTTTTTTCCCTTTTTCTTTAAATCTATGTTATTTTTCCTAATACAAACATTCACATGCATACTAATGAATTGATATGTCTACAATCTTGTTGATTTATTTGAGATAGGAAAGTTGTTGGGAATGTCACAACCTCAATATATTGTAGTTTTTTTTTTTGAAAATACTTCTCATTATCTCTGACGCTTAATGAAATCTTTTTTTTACTAACACTAATAATATCCTTTTTCCAACACGTTCCCATTGTGCATTATAATTATTCTTTATGGTTTTTACTTTTCTTATAAATATTTCGTCACAAATGTCTTTCACATGACTTGGATAATGCAAAGTATGGACTGCATATCTTATCATTGATCTAACACTTAATCCCATGTTCAAGTCTTCTTTTGACCTAGGTTATAATTGTAATTCTCCACATATTTGCATGTGGCTATAAACTTATTGCACTATGCCCTCTTTCACCCAATCTTTTTGCACCTTTTTTTGGGGTTTTTCCACATTACACTGATGGAAACCCTATTAAGGATAACCTAAATGCCAGTTCCAATATGATATTCCTATGGTTTTAATGTCTTGTTGCCACACAGTTGTCAAAGTTTTTTGGTTTTTGCACTTTTTATAAAAAAATTGTTATGTCCTTCCAAAAGTTATTCTTACTTGAATGACACATACTTTTGTTTTTTAATGACTTTCTATAATCTTCCTTTCATTTCCTTTATTTCCAAGCTTGCATCGCATTTAAATAATTCACATAATGAATTGAAGGCTATAGAAATATTAGGTTAATTCTCCATTTAAACGACTTTCAAAGTGATCACTTCGTCCCAAATTTTATTCTTTGCACCATATTCAATCTAAAGATATTATGTTTGGCTACAAGCACAAAAGTTTTACAATCTTATTTTGATGCTTGTTACTACATTGCTTGACTTTCTTGTTGTTGTTCTTTGTCCTATTTCATTCCACTCATTACATGCCTAGATTGTTATTTCCCCAATTCCTTTAATTTACTCTAGTGTTTGATTTTGTTCTTGTTGATTCAAATCCATCTAAGTTCCTTCACTAGTATTCCTTTGCCCTTTGTAACATGGTGAGATTTCATGTTATTGGATGTTCAAACCTCACCATCGTGGTAAACAAATCAAGGATGACCATTGTCTCTGAACATTGTCATTGTGCTATATTTGCTTTTCATCCAAGTTTTTTACATATATTTAAGGATGTCTCTCATGATTCCACTAATTTTGTTTTAAGTTCTTTGTACTAGATCCTATGACCTTTTCGCAAGGAGACAACAAATAGTTGGTTGTGGTGGTTATTGCATTGTTGATGATAGCTTGACTCATAATTCTCAGGAGACCATCCTGATGGTAGGAATTGTAGGTTTTGTGGTCAAGATTGTGACGCAAAAATTCAAAATTGATGATACTCTCCATCAATGTTTTGATGCCATAGTGTCCTTTATTTTCATTGAATTGTTTGATTCCTCAATAGGTGAGGACTTGACAACACCTCCTTCGTTGATGAATTCATTAAAAGGCATTTTTAAGTTTAGAGATTCTTTATTGTTAGAGCCATCCACCCATGTGGGGAGGATACAATCTGTTGCTTTTTGTTTACATTTAATGGTGTTGCCAAGATAAACTCTAATGAGTTACGAACTTTGGATTATGACAAAGTCTTTTTTTCAAAAAGTCCAATTCTTGCTAATTGCTTTCGATGGGGACCTTTTGTTTGAACTTTTGCCTAGTTATTCAAATCTTCACAACCCTTCCCAAATGCAAGGCATGGACAAAAAATATGATGGCCATGCTTGGAATATGGTCACAACCAATATAAAAAATCATTTGGGCTTTAGCTTCAAGATGGTTCATTGCTTTAGTCACTTAGAATGTGTGTAAGATAATTGTGAAAGCTTCTTACATTCTACCACTCACAATGAAACATTATAATGTGGTGAACATGCTCATATTCTAGTCTTAGGTCAAATGATAATGATTCCCTCCTCTTCCTCACTTGGATGCAAATTTTGTCATTCTCCTCCCTTCTATGTCATTGATTACAACGGGCGAATCTATTATGTTGTGCATAGACTTCAATCTATGTCCAGAGTAATGATTCATCTTGGTGTTCACAACCATCATGTTGTAGATGGAAAATGTTGAAAGTCGGTTGAGGAAACTAAAAGGTTGATTGCACACCTAATGCAAATATCTTTTCAATTTCCCTCAATGCTAGTAAGACCTTTTTAGCAAGTTACTTGCTTGATGATTCTAGCAATGGCATGCTGGAGTTTCTAAAGGGTGAGCAGCTAGAGCACATCCAAGACAAGTTTTGTGAACTTAACTTTCCCAAGGTTTGTAACCTTGTTGCTTCTTTCAAGTGTAATTCAGGAGGTGGCTAATTATCGATAGCATACTCAAATTGAAGTCCAAGAGTTAGTATGACTACATCTAGGAATGTTGTTTCCCAAAACAAGTTCATGGATAAAAGGTGTTCATTTTCAAAATGTTGATAAATGGTGTCAAAAGTGGAGTCAACCTTGTCACACAAATGTAACCTACAAGGGATATATAAAACGTTTGGATCATGTTTGATCATGTGAAGCGTGTTGTTGGCTGGACAACTATGGCTTGTCATGTGTATGATCCTATTTATTGTAAAGTGTTAACCATAGTTGTTTGTGATATGTAGTTTGTGGACACAAAAGCTCAATGACAAAGCTTAATGAAATGATGTTGAAGCACAAGTTTCCAAAACCCAATTTCAAAGGATTCATGGTTGACAACACACAAGCCAATTAGAACATGATCAAAATAGTTTATGGTTCCAGGGACCCCTTTGTCAGGATGGTTGATAAGAAGTGCACCTATTTATTCCATTGGAGTCATTCACTCGATAAGCACACCAAACAGCTTATCAAACCTAAGTTGCAAAATGAACGCAAGGCTCTTTTCCACCAATATAAACATGCCAAATTTCTTGCAAATTTTGATAATCATTATTATGCTTCATTCATTCATGGTGGCTATTAGTTGGGGCCTACTTTTGAAGCAGGTGTCCACGAGCTTAATAATTGACTTAGCTTTTGGCATTTTTGAATCAAATAATGGGGAGGTTTCATGGTCCATGTGAGTACTTCTTTTATGAACTTCCTATGTCTTTCCTTCTTTTATGTGCATTCAAAACTGTAAGATGTCCATTTTCATTGAACTTTCATTTGTAGTCTATTTATTTCTTTGTTGCAACATTTCAAGTTTTTCTAATGATTATTTTCCTTTGATTTGCAGAAGTTTAATGATGAAGGGTGGGTGGACATGCCCACTTATAATCTAGCGAAAATTGTGCATAACATCTGGTTGCAACAATCGAGGAATTATAGCACTTGTCAAAGTATTGCGACGTTTGATGACTACGTTTGAACTTTCAAACAATCTACATTGTATAGATAATATTTGCAAAGGGGTCCATTTGGTCATGGACATGATAGGAATGAATTTTTGTTGAAAAGGGCCCAATAGTATAATGATCTTGTTAAATTAGAAATTGTTGTGGCAAATTACACATCTGGATTTTCCTTCTCTTATCACATTCTACACCTTGAGGGGGAGGAGGTTTTTGGGTCTGCCAAGCAACCTGATGATAATCCTTTTAGTGCAAAGAATGATTCTCATTGTCCTGATTGTCTAAATTTTTCTTGTCCATGAATAACAGTTCTTGCTATTCAATCCAATGTTGTCAATAATGTAAGCATGCAACAACCACCTTGTGGTTCTAGTGCTTGTTCACCTTTGGTATCTTGAAGTGCCTAGAATTGAAGGAAAATATTTGTGTTGATGGGAAGTGGCAGATTGAATGTTGCCCACCCAATTTTGTTATTCGAATTTTTGCACTCCATAAAACCTCAAGGCTTAAATGTAAAGCAAATATCAACCTTTACAAATTTCCAAGTGGAACTTTTGTTCCATGTTACTCAAGGTTTTGGGTATAATTTCATATTGGATCACTGGAACACCATATTCATTGGTTTTGTCTCGATGATTTGAGCTGTTGTGTTGGTGGAATAATTTGAAAATATGAAGTTGTTAGGCCTTCAATGCAAATTGTATGGCTCATCCAAGAAAATATTGACTTAATTCAAAAGGAGGTAATGACTCTAGAAGAAGTAGGGTTTTCTTTTGATTGTAGTTATGTTTGAAGTTTATTCGATTCCCAATTGTCTAATCCAAGCAGTTTACATGTGGCTTGTATGGATGCTCACAACATTGTGTGGATAGTCAATACAAGTTGTTGGTCCTCAACACGTGGTGGCAAGAAAATGAAACAACCTTTTATCTTCAAAACAACCCAACATCACACCAACAATTGGGAGGTTGGCCTCTTATTTACTCAATGCACTAATTCCCCCCTTGTTGATGTTCCCTCGCCTAGGTATGGATGAATTTACATTATTTTTTAAGATGACTAAAGATACAATGTGACTATTGGAAATTTCCTTAGATGTTCATGTGTTTACTTTATCAAAATGTTGGCAAGTTCTTTGGGTGCTCATGGGGTGTATGTGCATTGTAAACATGTCTATCATGTCTTGTAGACGATCATGTTATGTTGGCTCACAAAAGAATTCATTCATCATTGCACATGGAGTTGGGATGAAGTTCAATGTTTGTTGAAGTGTTCCAAAGTTTTTGAACTCTTGTGATAGTATATCAAAATCTCATTCATAAACCTTTATGTAGTTGGTTGGACTATATAGGAAATTTATATACTAGTTTTAGCCCATTCGTTATGTTCTCCTTTTGGAACTTTTCAATCATTGTAGAGTGATGTTTATGTATGTATAACACTTTAACCATTTCAACACATGTTTGTCAAATATTTAATATATTTTGAAAAGTTAATTTTCATCCAATATTTTTCAAGATGCAGTTCCCACCCATTTCAACATTTTTAAAATATTTCAATTATTGCCTAAAGAGGATAAGACATTTGGAGCATTGTTTGCATGAGAGATGATAAAATGCATAAAGTTAAATTAGTGAAAATGCTTTCAAACGCTCACACAATGTTGTTATTGATGTCTTTCTGGGCCAAACCCATGTTTAGAGTTAATAAGCCATTGTTCATCTCAAAACAAACCATGGTTGTGATGTGGCAAATATTCTACCACACAAAATATTCCGTGACGTAGCAAATTTATATATATATATATATATATATTCCATGACATGGCATGGAATATGTTCTAAGATTCATGTCCTATTCACTTGAACAAGCTCACCTACTCATGCTTACCCATTAACATTGTTGCCCTATCAAGTGCCGCCTCCACCTGCAATATATGAAGGGGCACATTTGCTAACAATGGCACCTTCACTAGCTCATGTGTTAAAGCAGTGTATGCCAATAATGTATGGCCTTCCTGCATCTGCAGTTACTAGAAATGAAACTACCACATGACTACCAAAATTAGAAGCTTGAGTTCACAAATGGGCAAAAAAAAAGCTTATGATTCTAAGGTTGATGAACAATTGTCTAGAAGATTGAAACTTCATGAAGTAGAAATGATTCCTAAAGGGAGGGATAGATGGGGCTTGTGAGGGGGAAAATGCATGGGATGACATCTTAAGATGTATAACACCCTGTGAACTTGATGTTTATATTATACATGTCAAAGACCAAAACCCCAATGACATGGCAACACTTCAAGCTTGAATGGACACACTTTTTGAATATAAGAACAACCCCTTGTGCCAAAAGGGGTTTGAAGATGTTATCAAGCAATTTTTGAAGGGTGAAAGGTCTTGGCTCAAACAGACTTGTCCCATGGGTATAAAGCAAGATTAATGGCACCAACTTTTGAAATACTGGACATATGAAAAAATAATCATTAAAAATTCTCACATGTCAAATGCCTGAAGGAACCGAAAGAAGCCTTCAAAGTATGGGTGTGGTGGTAGAATTGGCACAAAATCCACCCCTAGTAAGTTGCACCCATTTTCCATAGAAAAACTTTTCATTTCCATCTATATATTGTGATGGAATGGCTAATGGGTGTGTGTGATGTAGAAAAAAAGGGCTAGGAATCCTTCTCTTATTGAAATTGTAGTGGTTGCACAACATGAATATGAAGAGACATTGGCAAAGATAGTTAGGATTTCCCTAAAGCCTTCAAACCCAATTGATGTATATATTGACATGTTCCATTTCCAATGAATTTAAGCATCTTGAAGATTTGCCTCTAAAGTCATACACGTGTCATGGACTCATGATAAGATACATACATGTAGTCTATGTAAGGTTTGAAGCATAAGCTTTTGTTAATTTTAGGAATGCATTTGTAGGTTTATATCTTAGAATTCTTTGTTTTTTGTTTGAAATTCAATGTATTATGAGTAGTGAGATTTTGTTTTCTTTAATGTAGGGTGGCAACGCAACAACATTGTCTACACGAGCTAGACAAATTGAATCCAAGTTGCTTGATATTATTGGCATAGTTGTTGGAGACTTGTAATGAGAATGCCAAGTATATCAAGTGCTTGAATACCACCATTCTTGAGTTTATGCAACAAGTGCGAATGATGGGAATGGTTACAGGAAGTTGAGAGATCAAAGGACAAACTTTGGTAGATGAGTTGTCTCATATAATGGAGCAAAAATTATTGCATTTTCAAAAACGGAAGAATTTAGCTTAAGATTTTGATATTGCTAGTGTTGCACTAGGAGCTAGTTCTATAAGTCAAATGAACAGGCAGATGCATATTGATGGCAAAAACATGGGATTGGGAGATCAACAACCTAAACATTTTGGAGCCTTTGATTCCAAAAGTTTAGCTAATCAAGTGAATGTCTGGTCAATGTGATACTTTACATATGTTATGATTGCATTATTTCAAGCCTTAATGGTGCAATGATATTTACATTGGCTAAGTTACATTTAGGTGCTTGATGTAGTCACCACTTTATTGAGTAATGAAGTATGTGCATGGAAGAACCTTAATTATGGTCATTTGAAGGTATTATATTGTCATGGCATTCCAAAAGTTTTAATTTGCTTGAACTTCATGTGATTATATTGCAAGTGACTAATTTGAGCCAAACATTGCCATGTCAAGGTAAATGTAAGTTACGATGGTTCACTTTTATGACAAAATAGTATTTTTTCTTTGGGTACCCTTTATCCAAATGCTTGTGATGATTAAAATATCCTTAGATCCATTAATTGGGACTTGGATCTAAATTAACAACTTCATCATGAAAAGAATTGTGTGGTTATTTATTAATAAATAATTTGTTTGTTGGTAGTTATGGACTTTTGAAATCAAAAAATATGGATTGGTTGTTTGATTGGAACATCACAAAATGGAAAAAAAATATTGATTTACATTCCAAAGTTTTTATTGGGACTTAATATATAATGTAATACAAGGTGATAAATTCATACGAATAATCTTTTCTTTGAAAACTTTAACCATTTACTAATGAGGACTTTTGAATGGTTAAAATTTGACCATATTTTCATAAGTCCATATGAGTTACAATTTTTGTTTATTTCTCAAAAAAATTGTCCCAAAAGCATGTTTTTTGAAAGTTTAAAACGGGGCATTATTCTTTTGGACTTTAAAGGTGTTTTTTCTTTTAGGACTTCCAAATCAAAAAATGACATTAGTTACATTAAAAACTAGTTTTCATAAAGATCTGGGAAGGTTTGTAGGTGATTGAATATGTATTATTCAAATATTAAAATACTAATGTTTTAAAAAGTGACAACCACGTCCATTTTAATCATTTAAAAAAATCTTGTATGGACTTATAGGGAGTGTATATTCTTTCACTTTCAAACCACTATATTGTGCATTCACCCATCAGGTATGGATGCATAATGCATATAGTAAACAATCCCATATTTATTCACAAATATTGGATTTTTTTCCATGTGGGTGATTACATCAAGTTTTGGACAATTTGGGAATTATTCAAGTTAATTCCACAATTAAACTAGAAAGCAAAGGTTGTTTGTTTATGATGAAATATATTTTTTGTTGGTTGTGTGAGTAGGTGATTGAGGTGGTCACTACATAACCAAGAAAAGTCTGTATGACCTTTCAAGCAACTCAAAGCCCAGCTTGACAAAAGGGTAATGATGTGATGATTCAAGTGGGTCAACATAAGCTCAAAATGCCAAATTTGCTCAACCAGTGGCATTATGTTCCAATTATTTAAATTGACTAAACATATATTACATTGTAGTTATTGGAGCAAGTTTTCAAAAATTTATATGTTTTGTTTACTTACAACACATGTGCATTAAGGTTTGTTAACCTTGGTTTTATTCATTTAGGCAAATGAAATTGAAGTTGCCATAGTATGCAAAAATCAAACCCCAAATAAAAGATCAACCACCAACACTTTGAATGCATCAAACCAAGTTTTTTTGGCCAACTTGAAACACCTTAAACCTTGCTTTACATTAAGCTTTATGTATAAGTTGTTTTTTGGTGTAGTTAAAAACAACAATATAAGTTGAATGTTTTTAGTCTACCC
>Ga0116226_10002969_pt1 | contig 14917 bp, 11 predicted proteins | sample S1TSphfallax_FD_89692 | JGI IMG/M metagenome (GOLD analysis project Ga0116226, IMG submission 89692) | Host-associated microbial communities from peat moss isolated from Minnesota, USA - S1T2_Fa - Sphagnum fallax MG | ecosystem: Host-associated > Plants > Peat moss > Unclassified | place: USA...
CGAGGTTCGCACCGGGGGCGACCGCGTGCACGACCTGCATCATGGCGCGGCCTTCGTCCGTGAAAGGCAGCTGCGCCGGGGCTCCGTAATTGAGGCAATCCCCCGTGGGGGAATCGGCGCCCGGCGTGTAAGGTTCAGCGAGCACGTTGATCGCCGATGCCGGGGGCAGCGCGCCGCTCGCCTCGTCGTCCTCGGCCGTCGCCGTGAATCCGTTCGAGGCATAGCCTTGGTTGCCGGAGGCAGGGACTCCACTATTTGCCAGGGCATAGACCGCATAACAATCGAAGCTGTCCGAGATCACGCCGACCGTGACGCCTGCGCCGGTCAAGGAGGGGTAGGCTTGGCGTATAGCGTAGCTTTGCTGGGCGTAATCGCCCTGGGTCGCAACGACCGCGCGTCGATGCGGCAGGGAGGCGTGTATGTAGGCGACCTCAGGGCTCGCCGCCGCGGCGTTGATCGCCGTCACAGGCAGCCAGCCGCCGACCGAATTCGCGAATACGGCGGGATGCTCGAGGCCCAGCGCGACCAAGGCGGACTTCAGTTGCTGCACGTCGCCGTGGGTGGCGGCATCGATCGCGACTTCGGGAACGGCGCCCGCAGCAGCTGACCGGAAGCGCGTGGCCGGATTGAAGTTGCGGAAGTCCGCAATGCTCTTCGCCGAGGACAACGTCGCCGCATGTGCCGCGATTCCCGCGAGCGCCGAGTCCATGCGAGTCGGTGCCGAGGCGCGCTGCTGGGCGGTTCGCCCGCCATAGGCGAAGAGGCGAGCTTTGCCGGCGGCCGGTACCGCACCGACGTGCGGTTTGATCTGCCGGAGATGCACCGTCGCGGCGACCGTCGCGATGCAAACCATGGCGGCTGCAAATCCTACAAGCAAACGACCTGACTGCATGCGCTGACGCTCCTTCGTATTCGTGGGCCGAGTTTTACAGATGCCTCCATAGCATTGCAACGCGACCCTGACCGCTTTTGGCGACAGAGCGTGAGCGGCTTCACGATCTTTGACGTTCCTTAACTCGACGATGCCTGAGTCGACCCTGGGGGATCGACGACTGCCGGCGGTGCGACCGATGCAAGTTCGCCGATCGCGGCAAGCAGAGCTCTCGTGTCCACGGGCTTGCTGAGGAAACAACAATGCTTGATCGGGGTTTTGACCGCCCGCATCATCGATTCGAGATCACCGCTCAATAGGACGGCCGGTAGGTCCCAGCCCTTGTCCGCGCGCAGCCTGTGCAGAAAATCGAGGCCCGTGTTCTTGCCGTCCAGCCGGTAATCGGTGATGAGCACGTCGCCGGGCGCCGCTTCAGCGAACGAATGCCGTGCTTCGGCCGCAGTGGCGGCGCTGCGCGTGGTATAGCCTTCGAGGCTCAGAAACAACTCCGTGGCCGCGCGCACCGCCGGATTGTCCTCGAGCAGCCAGAGCCGCCCGCGTGGCATTGCGGTTTCGGCTCTAGACGGAAGCGCCGCCGACCCGCGCTGACTCATGGTGACGATGCGCTGCGCCGGCACCCGGACCCTGACCTGTGTGCCGGCGCCGAATTGCGAGTCGACGTCGACCCTGTATCCTAGCAGGCGCGAGACTTCACGCACGATTGCCAGGCCGAGACCGACACCGGAACGGGGCAAGCCCACCGGATCGACTTGATAGTATTCGTCGAAAATCCGGCCGAGCTTGTCGGCGGGAATGCCGATACCGGAGTCGATGACCTGCAGAGTCAGGTGTTCGGGATCGCGCGCCAGCGTCACCTGCACGGCGCCCGTGCTGGTGTACTTGAGCGCGTTGCCGATCAGATTCTGCAGCAATTGGGTGAACAGAGTTCGGTCCGTCGATAGGACGACGTCGCTGTAGGCAAACTCGAGGCCGACCCCTTTGGTCACGGCGGTCGATTCAAATTCCTGCTGTAAATCGCCGAACACGGAGGCAAGACTCACCGGCGCGAGATGGGGATCGATCGCTCCCGACTCGAGCCGACTGATGTCGAGTAAGGCATGCAAGAGACGCGTCGCGCTGTCGATGGCCTGCTCCTGGCGGCGCAGAAGTTCATGCAAGTGTCGACTGTCGTGGGTCAACTTGAGCAGGGAGGCATTCAGCAGGCGAATGGCCTGCATGGGTTGGCGCAGATCGTGGCTTGCGGTCGCGAGAAAACGGCTCTTCGCCTGGTTCGCGCGATCCGCCTCCTGGCGGGCCGCAATCAAAGCCTGACTGATCGCGCGGCGCTCGGTCATGTCGCGAATCGCGACCGAGACGTAATCGGCACCATCGCTGCGAATGGGCGCGAGACGTATGCCCGCCGAAAACTCGGTGCCGTCGCGGCGTCTCGCGAACAAGTCGACGAGCCGCGCGCCCATTTCACGGTTCATCGGCGCAGCCTGGTAGCCGGCGACGTGGCGACCGTGGGGCGCGCGCAAACGTTCGGGGATCAAGATCTCGATGGAAGCGCCGACCAGGGTTTCCGGCTCGTAGCCGAACATGGCATGCGCAGTCTCGTTGCCGAAAGCGATGATCCCCTGCCGATCCACGACGACCAACGCGTCCGGGGAAGACTTGAGGAGCTGCGAGGCGATCGAGCCGAGGGAATTCATAGATGCTATGTCTACAAGACTACCACGACCGCCGGGCGTGGCCCGCGTGCGGGGGGGCGCTGCGGCGCTTACGGGGTTTTACGGAGTACATGCGGGGAATTCCCGGTCCGTGGCCATAGGCAGGACCCGACGCCGGGGCTACCATTCCTCATGGCCGGCATCGGGTGGACTTTGGACGAGATCAAGGCGAGCTGGGCTGGGTCCGAGCTCATCCTCAATCAGCTGATGGAGATCGCGCGTATTTCGGCGCTGGCCGAGATGGCGAGCGGAATTGCGCACGAATTGAACCAGCCGCTCGGCGCCATCGCGACGTTTGCACAGGCCGGCGAGCGCATGTTGAGCCGGCCCGATCCGCTGGTCGACGGCGCTGCCGATGTCTTTCGCCAGATCAACCAGGCGGCGCTGGTCGCCGGTGCCGGCATTCGGCGGATCCGCCGTCTGTTTGACCACGAACAGTCGGCTCGGACGCGCAGTCACCTGCGCGACATCGTCCAGGAAATGCTGCCGGTGCTCGAGATGCTGGCGCACGGCGCCCGCGGACGGCTGTGCTTCGAGAGCGCGGAGGACTTGCCGCCCGTGCTGATCGACCGGCTGCGCATCCAGCACGTCTTGTTCTCACTCGTTCAGAACGCCTTCGATGCCGGCGGCGCCGGATCCGAGGCGCCGACCGTGACGATCAGGATCGGCGGCGACCGTTATTCGGTGGAGACGAGCGTGGTCGACCACGGCAATGGCGTGGCGCCGGAGATCCGCGACAATCTTTTCCGCCCCTTTTTCACGACCAAGGCGCAAGGCACGGGCCTCGGTCTGGCATCGAGCCGTGCGATCATCGACGCCCACGAAGGGACGATCGGCTTCGAAAGCGCCGCAGCGGGGGGCAGTCGGTTTTGGTTCCGGCTGCCGGCGGCCGGCATCTGAACCGAGCGAACATGCAAAAGCCCGTGGTCAGCATCATCGACGACGACGACGGCATGCGCCGCGCCCTCTCCTTGCTGCTCGGCACCGTGGGCTACGCCACCGCGGCGTTCGCCGGTCCCAAGGAGTTTCTTGCCCGCTTCAAGCCGGAGGAGCCGGGCTGTCTCGTGCTCGATATTCGCATGCCCGAGATGAGCGGCCTGGAACTGCAGCAGCACCTCAACCGGAGCGGCTGCATGCTGCCGATCATCTTCATCACGGGCCATGGCGACGTGCCCATGGCCGTCCAAGCCATGAAAAACGGCGCCTTCGAGTTCATTCAGAAGCCGTTTCGCGATCAGGATCTGCTCGATCAGATCAACCACGCCTTGCAGCATGACGCGCAAAATCGCCAAGGGGTCGCGCGCCGCGCCGACGTGCTGCGTCGGCTCGAATCCCTGACCCCGCGGGAACGCCAGGTCATGGACATGGTCGTCGAGGGTGCCCCCAACAAAGTCATCGCCATCGACTTAGGCTTGAGCGAGCGCACCGTTGAGATCCACCGCGCGAAGGTCATGGAGAAGATGGGTGCGCGCTCGATCGCGCACCTGGTCAAGCTTCACATGACCCTCGACGACACGGGCTGAGGGGCTCAGCGCTCCCAATGGCCGCGCCAATAATGCCAGTGCGGCCCCACCTGTTCCCAGCGGTCCGGCACCCAGTGGTAGCCGTGGCGCTCGGCGATCCAGCGGCCGCCGACCCAGACGTGTGCACCATGACGCCACTCCCAATAGCCAGGCGCCCACACGTAACCGACCCGCGGCGGCGGCAGGACTTCGACGCGCGGCACGGGCGGCGCGACATCGATGTCGACGTTGATGCCCGCCGACGAGACGCCCGGCAGACTGAGCGTGCCGGCGGCGAGGAAGAGGGTCGCGAACAAGGCCCGAGTCTTGAACTTCATGCATTTCTCCTGTGCAGGTGTCGATACTCTGGCCTAGAACGCGAACACCCGGCTGTGGGTTGACGCGTGGTTCGATTGCGGCGTGGGATTCGGGCGGTTAGGATCCCCCCCATGACATGTGCACGCACGGCGATTATCAGCCTTCTCCTCGGTGTCCTCGGCATCGGCGGTCGCGCCGCGCACGCCGACGACCCGGCGGGCAGCTGTCAATCGACCGGCTGGGACATGCAGAGCGAGATCGCCGCGTTCAAGAGCACGGCGGAAAACGTGCCGGCAGCCGTCACCCAGGTCAATCTCGCGCCGCTCGAGGTGAACGTACTGTATGTCGTGAAACTGCACCCGCAAACCGACGTTCACTATTTGTTCACGGCCGACCACAAGTCGCTGGTGCACAGCCCACTCGGCGGACTCGTCGCCTTGGTCGTGCCAAAGGATGGCGAGTATCGGATCACCGTCGACTCGCCGCTCTGGATGGACGTGATCGGACCGACCGGCGTCCTCAAGCCTTCCGGCTACACCGGGTGGCACGAATGCCGTTTGTTCCGCAAGAGCATCGACTATGCGCTCACCGCGGCGGATCCTTGGGTGCTGCAGATCAGCGAGGCGACACCGGAACTGATCCGCGTGGTCGTCGAGCCTGCGCTGCATTGAATGATCACGGTTTTTTCGGACCGCCACCGGCTGCGCAACGTCAAGACGGAACTTTCAGGTGGCCTGCTCGTGCCTCCGCACGAATGCCCCGAGCGCGCGCAGTTCGTCCTGGAGCGGGTCGTGGCGACGGGCCTCGGCGAAGTCATTGTCCCGGACGAGTTCGGACTCGAGTACAGCCTGCGCGTCCATGCGGCCGACTACGTGGAATTCCTGGGCGAGGCTTGGTCGCGCTGGGCCGCGGCCGGCAAAGGCGGCGAGGCCATCCCGGATTGCTGGCCGGCACGCCGGATGCTGCAGCGGCGACCGGACGACATCACCGGGCAACTCGGTTACTATGCCTTCGCCGGCGAGACCTCGATCGGCGACGGGACCTGGGCAGCGGCCCGCGCGGCCGTCGACGTGGCCTTGACCGCCGCGCAGCGCATCGAACGCGGCGCCAAGGGCGCGTTTGCGCTTTGCCGGCCGCCGGGGCACCACGCCGCCCGCGATCTCTATGGCGGTTATTGCTTCCTCAACAATGCGGCGATCGCCGCGCAGTTCCTGCGCGATCGGGGCGCGGCACGCGTCGCCGTTCTCGACGTCGACTTTCACCACGGCAACGGCACGCAGGACATCTTTTATGATCGGGAGGACGTGCTGTTCGTCTCCCTGCATGGCGATCCGGCCGAGGCCTTCCCGTATTTCTCAGGGTTCGCGGACGAGACCGGCAGCGGGCGCGGCCTGGGGTATACGCTGAATTTTCCGATGCCGCGCGGCACGGGCTTCGATACGTGGCGCGCGGCGCTCGCGACGGCGCTCGCCCGCATCGCCGAGTTTCGCGCCGATGCGCTGGTGGTCTCGCTCGGCGTCGACACGTTCGAAGCCGACCCGATCAGCTTCTTCCGTTTGCGCTCCGAGGATTTTGCGAGTTACGGCCGGCTGCTCGGCGCGGCCGGCCTCCCGACGCTGTTCGTTCTGGAAGGCGGCTATGCGGTCGCGGAGATCGGCGTCAATACAGTGAACGTGCTCACGGGATTCGAGGAGACCCGTTGAGCGAATCGCTGCGCAAGAGCCGGCCCGCGCAGCGCGGCGTCTATCATGGCAGCAAGGTGGTCGCGGCCCTGTTCTTCGCCGGTTTCATGGTCTACGGCGGCGGCCTCTACAGCTTCGCCCTGTTCGTCCCACCGCTCACCGCGCAGTTTCATTGGAGTCGGGCCGCGACGAGCGGCTTGGTCACCGCGTTCTGGCTCAGCGCGCCACTGATCCTGTTCGGCGGGGCGGCGATCCAGCGGATCGGTGCGATTCGTTTGTTGATCGCCGGCATCCTCATCGAGGCGATTTGCCTCGCTGCCTTGTCGACCGTGTCCTCGTTCGGCGAGATGTACGTGCTGCGCGCCGCGATGGGGCTCGGCAAGGTGATGTTCGCCGTGACGCTGCCCTACATCGTCTCGCGTTGGTTCTCGCGCCACTACTCGCTCGGTCTCGGGATCGTCTGGTCGGGTTGGCAGTTCGGCGGCTTGGTGCTCGCGCCGATCACGGGCGAGGTCATCGCCCGGTATGGGTGGCGCGTGGCCTGTCTCGCGATCGTCGTGGGATTGTTGACCATCGGACTGGGACCTGTGCTCGCGAGCATGCGCTACCGTTCGCCCGCCGAACTTGGGCTGGGCCTGGACGGGACTCCCGGACCGGCGGCAGCGGGCCGCAGCGGCTCGGCCACCCCACGCGTGGCCGAAGATACCGGCGGCGGCCTCGGCGTCAGTCTCGGAACGCTGCTGCGGTCACCGACGTTCTGGCTGATCGTCGCGGCGACGGTGTGCTTTTATGCGACTTACGGCGGCCTCCTGACCCAGGAAGCCCCGGTGGTCGAGGGCGCCGGTTTCTCGCCACGTTTGGCCTCGATCGTGCTGGGTTCGACCGCTGGCTTCGCCGGTGTCGGTTCGTTGGGCGTCGGCTGGATCCTCGATCGCCATTCGATTCGCAGCGTCGGTATCGCGCTGCATGCTTTCCTGATCGTGGGTGCGCTGTCCCTGCTGCTCGTCGATCGGATCCATTCCGCGTTCGCGCTCCTGACCTACGCCGCCTTCTTTGGCGTCACGATCGGCGGCGGCGACGTGTATTTCGTGAGCCTGATGCGCCGGCGCTTTCCGACCACCAGCATCGCGCACAGCTACAGCGCCTGGTACTTCTGCGAAATCCTGACGCTGCTGCTCGCGGGTCCGATTGCGGGCCGCATCTTCGACTTGACCGGCAACTATTCGGCGACGCTCGCGCTGCTCGCCGGCACCGCCCTGCTCGCCTGCGGGTTCTCGGTCTTCGTCTGGCGCAAACCCGGACTCGCGGCGCCCGTGCGCGGTGGGGCCCTAAGCGGTGAGGCCCAAGCGGTGGGCGATGAGACCCGCGCTACTCGCCCTCGAGTTCGGTGAGCCAGCGCTCGAGGGCGGTGAAAGTCTCGACGGCGGAGCGGGCGGCGCGCGCGAAGCGTTCGGGCGGTCGGCACCAGGCATCGATCGCCGCGCTGAATTCCTGCCACCGCTCGCTCGTCTGGTTGCCGTAGCTTGCGAGGTAGGCCGCACCTGAGCTTGCCGTCAGCCCAAGGCGGGACTCGACCAGAGGCAACAAGGTTCGGCCGCCGAGCGTGGCGCCTTCGAGGACGTAGAGAGAACCGAAGCCGACCGAGATGTCGCTGGAGGTGGGCAAATTTGGGCAAATAGGAATCAGATGCAGATCTTCCGCCGTGACTCCCTGGAGAGCCAGGTCGCGCGTGAGCAGCGGCAGCTTGCGACGCGATTCATAGTCGGGCAAGGCCGCGCCGAAAAACTCAGCGCTCAATTGCTGCTCGATGCCCGCACAGAAACCGTAGGTTAGCGCCAGATACTTCTTGTACGCGAGAGGATTTGCAAAGCGGCTCTTGACGTCGACGCGACGCTCGAGACGCTGATGCGCACGCTCGGTCGCCTTGCGTAAACGCAATGCCGGTCCTGGAAGGCTCGTCTGCTCGGCGTGCTGGTTATGCGGGTTGGACATGAGCGGGACTATACGCTTGGGACCGATCCGCAGCGTGGGGAAAACCGCCTAGTCGATCCGGAGAAACACCTACAGGCCAGAGAAGCACCTACACGCAGGGGAAACACCCAGCGGCGACTTCCCGGCCCATCAATACTCGATTTGATACTGCAGGCCGATGCTGCTGCCGGGATCATTTTCGGGGGTCGTGCCCTGCGTCGTCGCCGTGCCGTTGCCGAGCCGCGTCTGCAGTTTCAAATGCTTGGTCAGATCGACGTCGATTTGCACCTGGGTCGTGCCGGTCGTGCTTTGCTTGCCCTCGACGTAGATGCGCTTCGAGACGTAACGACCGGCCGCCACGCTGTAGCCCGAATTCGTCGTGCCGCCGGTCGCCGTCGGCGTGCTGTTCTGCGCGACGGTGAGTCGATCGAGCCCCAGGGACTTCTGCAGCGAGAGGATCGGATTGAACCCCCCGTCGCCGCCGACACCGCTCAACACCGCGAGGGCGGCGCCGATCTGCGCGAGCTGCACGGCATTCAAGTTGGCGGCATTGGTGTTGAACAAGAGTCCGGCGAGAATCTCATCCTGGGGCAGCGACGGGTCGCTGCTGAAGGCGAAGCGCGGCGCGGTGGCGAGTCCCGTCACGGCGAGCGTGACGTTCGCCGTCGTCGGCGAGGTGACCTGCGAGGTGGCGATGAAATCCAAGCTCGGATCGAGCTTGTTCTTCGGATCCTCGTCGTCGAAACTGACCTGGCCCGAGGCGAACGTGAGCGTCGCTCCCGCAATCGAAAAGCTGCCGCGATCGAGATTGAAGGCGCCGGTCACGACGGGAGCATCGGTCGTCCCGCCGACCTTCAAGTCGCCGCCGAGGTAGGCATCGAGTCCGCGGCCCTGCACGAGTATCTTCGGCGCGGCGTGCACGTCGATCCCGAGACCCACGACGAGCTGCGCCGTTTTCACCACCGGCGCGTGGCCCCTGCGACGCACGTCGAGCACGGCCACGTTCGGAGGCAGCGAGCGGGGAATCCCGATGGTCGCGCGATCGACCTCGATCCGGCCATCGATGTCGAGGCGTTCGCGCGCCGTCCCGTGCACGTGCAGATTGCCGTCCACGGTGGCGGTCACGAGCGTGCTCGCGATCGGCTGGGCGTTCTTCGCGGTGAGCTGCAAGTCGACGGGCAGCTTCGGCTGCAGCACGCCGAGCGTACCGGTCATCGACAGCGTGCCGGTGGCGGCGCGCGCGGTCAGCGTATCGATCTTGAGCGCGCCGTCGCTGCCGCTGATGCTGGCGGTGATCGCGGTCAGATCCGTCCCATAGGTGTAATCGTGCAGACTGCCCTTGCTGAGGGTCAGGGTCCCGCCGATCGCGGGAGCGGCGGGCGTGCCCGTCACCGTCGCGGCGATGCTCAAGCTGCCCGCAGTCTGCAGACCGCGCGCCTCGAGCAGCGGGCTGATCAGCGCCACGTTGAGCGTCCCGGCCACGGCGAGATCGAGTTTCGCGGCGAGCGCGAAGGGCAGACTGCCGCGCAACGTCAGGTGTGAATCCGTGCCGGCGGACAGCGTTGCGTCTAGATCCCCTGCCTCGCCGTGCAGTTGCAGGCCGACATGCACGTCGACCCCCGGCAACGCGGTGCCGGCATCCCCGGCGAAGCGGATGCCGAGGCCGTTGACTTGCGCCTCGCCCGCGGGGGCCGCGAGGCTGCCGTGTAGGTCGGCATGTCCGTCGATGCGACCGGAGTACAGCAAGCCCGGCATGAACAGATTGACCAGCGGGGGACCCACGCCGCGCAGGCTCGCCTGCAAGTCCAGATCCGGCGAAAGGTGGCCGGACAAGGCCAGTTCGGCCTGCAGGGCCCCGATACGCAGCTGATCGAGCGCAATCCCATGGGCGTACGAAACCGCGGTCGGCGCGAGCAACCGCAGGTCTTCGCCGTGCACGCGGGCCGCGAGGCTCTGCACATTCACGCGATGCGCGCCCAGATCCAGGCTCAGCGCGGCCGTGAGACTCGCCGGATCGCCACGCCAATCCGTGCTTTGCACGCCCAATTGCAACTGCAGCGCATCGATCGGCCCGTGACCGCCAAGTTGCACGGCGCCCGTGAAACCGGCGAGCTGCAAACCCAGGGTGCTGAGGTGCAGAGTCGCCTGCGTCACCCGGTGCGACGGGGCGAATTCGACCGAGCCGGACATGCTGCCCGCACCGCTGACGCCAAATAGGTGCGCGAGGTCCGCGATCTGCGTGATTTCGGCATCGAGCCGACCGCGGGTCTGTTCGACCTTGTTCCCCAGCGTGAGGGAGCCGTGAAGATGGGCGCTCTTCCAATCGCCGTGCTCGACGGTCGCGCGCACGAGTCCGCCGCGTTCCCGCGCGACGACGACCGCGAGGGCGAGCGGCGCATCATCGAACGCCCCGGCCAATTCCAAGCGACCCGTCGGCGCATGCGGCAGCCCCGTGGCATCGAGCGAGCCGGTCACCGTCCCGCGCGTCGAGCCGCGGACTGACAGGTTCGAGTTCAGGCGCGCCGTGACGGCCAGCGCCGTGGGCGCTCCGTGCAATTGCCCCGTGGCGTGCAAGTCTCCGGCCAGCGCCGGCGACAGGGTCGCGAGATCCGCAAGATCCAAAGTCCATCGAGTCTGTAGCTGCTCGATGGAACCGCTGGCACCGCGGGACAGCGACCCCGCCGCGGCAAGCTGCAATGCGCGGCCGCTGAGGCGCAGATCGTCGACGGTGATGCCCGATTCCTCGTAACGGCCCGCCAGGTGCAGGTGCAAGTCCCTGCCGAGCACATCCCAAGCGGCGGGCGCCGTGTCCAGCGTCGTCGCACCGTCGAGACTCGTCTCGATGCTGCCGGTGCGGCCGCGGGCGAGTCGGATGTCGAAGTCGCCATGGCCCTGCAGGGGTTCCCCGACCAGCGCGGCGAGGGGTGCGAGATCGAGCAGGCGCAGCTCGAGGCTCGCGGTCTGCCGCCCCGCCGTCAGCACCTGGCCGCTCAGCGTCAACAGCCGCGTCTTGGCGTCTAGCTGCAGAGGCCTGTTCGCCTGGTCGAGGTGCAGGCTCGCGGACAGATCGATCGGATCGGCACGCAACAAGTCCTTCGCGGACCCCGGCAGCTGCAAGCCGCTCAGCGTGGACTGCAGAGCGATGGTTCCGGCCGTACCATGCACGTCGGCCTCGGCCTTCTCGACGGCGAAGCCGCCCGGCACCTGCAGATTCGCGACCCGTGCGTGCAGAGCAACCGTCGGTTTCGTGATCGAACCCTCGGCGTGGCCGGACAGATCGATGCTCTGCCAGCCGAGATCGCTGCGCGGAGCCAGTGCCGCGGCGACCAGCGACAGATCGAGATTGAGCTTGTGATCGGATAGATCGACGAGTCCGCCTGCGCGCGCATGCAAATCCCCGGCATCGACGACCAGATCGATGCGCTCCGCGTTGCGCGGCCCACGCAAGGTCCCGTGCGCGGTCAAAGCGCCAAGACCCGGCAGCTGCAGCAGGTGCTCGAGCGGGCCGCTGGCCGGCTCGTCCAGCTGCAGACTCGCGTCCATGCGGCGCCGGTCGAAGCGGAAATGCACCTCGTAATGCCCGACTCCGCCGACTCGCGTCGCGACGACGTCGGCATTCGCGTCTTCGAGCGTGCGCAATACGCCGCCGCCGTGCACGACCAGGAAAGTGCGCACACCCGCGAGCGGCGCGCCGAGTTCTACATCATCCACCGCGAAATGATCGATCGAAATCTTCGGGATGGAGACGGACCCGCTGTTGGGGGAGCTCGACACCGGCGTGCGCTCCATACTTAAGCGCGCTGCGTGCAAGGCCTGCACCGAGACTTCTCGGTGCAGCAGGGCAAGCGGATGCCATTGCGCGCTGATGTTCCCGGCGCTGAGCCAAACGCCTTGCGCGTCACGCAACTGCAATTCCCGCAGCGTCAGGTCGTTGGGGAAGGATCCGCCGAGGCCCGTCAGCAAAACGCGCCCTGACGTCAGCCGCGCAGTCAGCTGCTCGATGGCGACGCGGCCCCGTTCGCTGTTGCCGGCGATCCAGATGCCGAGCAGCAGCACCATGAGCAGCAGTACGAGGCCACCGGCGATGCCCGTCGCCCAGAGGATGCGACGGCGCATCAGAACGCCTGCCCCAGACCGATGTAGATCTGAAACCTGGGTTCGTCGAATTGCTGCGAGACGAGCTTCCCATTCTCGAGGATCGGCAGCGGTGGATTGCGCGCCGGTAGCGGCACGGCGAAGTCCAGTCGCACCGGTCCGATCGGCGTGTAATACCGCAGGCCCAGCCCGACACCGACGCGGAAAATATCGGGTGCACCGGCCATATTCGAGGTTAGCTTGCCGCTGTCAGTGAACAAAGCGAGGCCGAAATTCTTGCCGATGCGCTGTCGGAATTCCGCTGTGCCGGCGAGCAGCGACGTGCCTCCGGTCGGCAGTCCATTGGCGAACAGAGGCCCGACCGACTGGTATTCATAGCCGCGGATCGTGCCGCTGCCGCCGGCGTAGAAGCGTTGATCGGGCGGCAGACTGCTGGCGCTCGCGCCCTGGGCGAGGCCGGCCAGGCCGCGCAAGGCGAGCACGCTCCGCCCGTTCTGCGCGCCCCACCAGCGGCCGACGTCGAAAAAGGTGGCGAGCTTGAGATCCGAGATCAGGTAGGTCGCGCTCGGATTGCCGATCGAATGCGTCGGCGTGAAACCCACGGAGTTGCGCATGCCGTGCGTCGGATCGTCCAAGGGCGAGGCGAGATCGGTGGAGTCGTAGATCACGTGCAGGGGCAGCGCTACCAGCGTGTAGTGGGCATCATCGTAGAACGCCACCTCCTGGTTCGGTTTGCAGGTCGGCGCTGGAGGCGTCGTGGCGGATTGCGGCGGCGGCGTATCTGATTGCGGGCAGACATTTTGGGTGTATTGCGCCACTTGTTCGTCGGTCGTCGTGATGCCCGCGCCCACGGTCCACACGCTCGAAAGCTTGCGCGTCAGCGTGACGCCCGTGGTCACGGCCCTCTGATTGTAGGCGATCAGCGATTGCTTGATCGCGCTGACCGCGAATTGCAGTGACTGATCGCGAGCGCCGAAATCGGGCAGCAGATACTTGACGCCGGTGTTGTAGCCCGGCGCCGTGACCGCGCTGCCGCCGAGACCGATGAACGTGGCGGCGACGCTCAGCTGTTCACCGTCGCCGAAGACGTCGCGATTGGTCCAGGTGCTGCCGATGCTGCCGCCGAGATCGCTCGAGTAGGCGGTATTGAATCCGAGCGCATACTGAGCCCGTTCCTTGACGTCGAAGGTCACCGGGACGCCGCCCGTTGCATCGATTGCATCGCCGAGTCGCACCGTTACCGCGGAGAGCACGCCGAGACTCGTCAGATCCTTGCGTGCCCGCTCCACGGACGAGGTGCTGTATTGCTCGCCCGTGTGCAACAGCAGCCGCCTTCGCAACAGGCTCTCGTGCACGCGCTTCATGCCCGCGAAATGGATCGCGCCGATCTTCACCTTGGCGCCGGTCTCGACGCGGAAGCTCACGTCGAGCACGGGTTGCGTGGCATCTTCGGTGGCCTGGGGCTCGTCGACCTTGGCAAACGCATAGCCCTGTTCGCGCAAGGCATCCTGCAAACGGGCGCCGGCGGCGAGGACGGTGGTCGCGACGGCGGGGTCGCCGCTCGCGAGAGCGAAAGAGCGCAGCGCCGCCGTCGGCACCGTGCCGTCAATGTCGACGTGACGCAGGTGATAGAGGGGACCGAGTTCGAAGCGGATCACGACCTGCGCTGCGCTGCCCTTGGGCAATGCCGTCAAACGCTCGGCGAGGGCACCGTCGTCGAGCGGCAGGCCGTTGATCGTGATCAGAACTTTCGATTGGTAGTAACCGAAACTCTCCAGCACGGTCTTCAGGCGGTCGACGTCGCTGCGCGCGCGCGCGAGCAGGCCGAAGGGGCTGACGGGCGCGTTCTTGCGCAGGGAATCGAGATCCGACGTGGCGCGCAACGTGTCATCGACGGATCCGCTCTCGGCCGGTCCGAAATCGACGTCGTAAGACTGGGGGTCCGCCGCGACCGCGAGCTGCGCCAAGCCCAGCGCGGCGGCGATGAGCCCGCCGCGGGCGAGCCACTGGAATCTTGCCGAAATTGATCGCAAACGCCCGTATCCTTAAACTTGGAATCGACGACTCCGAGCGGCACCATACCCGAAAATGAGCACCCTGCTGATCGTCTACCACTCGATGACCGGCGGCACGCGACAATTAGTCGAGGCCGCCGCGGCGGGCGCCCGTACGGAACCCGCACTGCGATTGCGCATGCTGCCTGCCGCGGAAGCCTCTGCGCGCGACGTCCTCGACGCCGACGGCTACCTGTTTGCGACACCCGAGAACCTGGCCGCCATGTCGGGCCAACTCAAGGATTTTTTCGACCGCAGCTATTATGGCGTGCTGGAACGCATCAATGGCCGTCCTTACGGCACCCTGATCTGCGCCGGCAGCGATGGCCGCAGTGCGGCCCAGCAAATCGCCCGCATTGCGCTCGGCTGGCGCCTCAAGGCCATCGCCCCGCCCTTGATCGTCTGCGTAGAGGCGCAGACGCCGGAGCGCATCGGCGCCGACAAGCACGTCGGCGCGGCGGCGTTGCAGCGCTGCTTCGAACTCGGCGCGACCCTGAGTGCGGGCCTCGCCTTAGGAGTCTTTTGACGCCGCAGCACCGGGCCCACGGAAACCCTAAGTGTTTGAATCGTGTCGGATATCTCGCGAGCGCCAGCAAGGCAACGGCGCTTCTTGTCAAGAATTGACGAATCTTTGCGCAGGGTTATGGTTTCTGCGTGCACCAAAGGCGGAAGCTATCGTTGGTTTCAGTTGTAA
>Ga0116226_10002970_pt1 | contig 14916 bp, 9 predicted proteins | sample S1TSphfallax_FD_89692 | JGI IMG/M metagenome (GOLD analysis project Ga0116226, IMG submission 89692) | Host-associated microbial communities from peat moss isolated from Minnesota, USA - S1T2_Fa - Sphagnum fallax MG | ecosystem: Host-associated > Plants > Peat moss > Unclassified | place: USA...
AAGCGGGCGTTTTTCGGTTCCCTGCAACGCCCTAAAAATTCCCTGCCCGGGGGTGAAAAATTCCCTGCTAAACTTGGAGCAGGGAAACCTGGGCCTCGCGCCTGTAAGACTCTGATCTAGCGGGTGGATCTCCCGCCGCCAGCGAGCTTAAGACCCCGATTTACCCCCAAAAAGCCCGCAAATCTCTACTTTTTCCCTGCGAGCAGGGAAACCCTACCTTCAGCCAGACGCGCGGAGACGCCCGCCCAAAATGGCGAAAAACGCCAGGTAAATTACGCCGTTTTACGAGCCGGAAACGGCGGTTTGCGCTATAAAAGTCACGCCATTACAAAGGTTTGCGTAACAGCGCGCAGGTCGGAGAAAAGTTGGGGAATTTAGTGGCGGTGGGAGAGGGATTCGAACCCTCGATACGGTTTCCCGTATACACGCGTTCCAGGCGTGCGCCTTCAACCACTCGGCCACCCCACCATAATCGACCGTCGTTAGACAGCTTATCGCCGACGGGTCCACCGCGAGCGAGGGCGCGAGATATACCGTTCAGCGCCGTCGCCGCAAGCGCCTTCAGCAGGCTGGGGCCAATTGACCCTGATCTATCAGGGGCCGGAGCGCTTAGGCGCCGATCCATGGCGTTGGGGCGGCCTCACGCTTATCTATAAGAGCTTAAAGGTTCTATCATCGTCGGAGCGCCCATATGTTGTTCAGCCGCAAGCCCGCCGCCCTGCCCACGCCGGAGGAGGCGCTGAAGGGCCGCCCCCTGGCCATCCCCACCGCCGCGACCCACTTCGTCAACGGCCGACCACTGAAGGGGCCCTATCCGGCCGGCCTTGAGACCACCTACGTTGCTATGGGCTGTTTCTGGGGTGTGGAACGGCTGTTCTGGTCTCTGCCGGGCGTCTATGTCACGGCGGTGGGCTATGCAGGCGGGATTACGCCCAATCCCACCTATGAGGAGGTCTGCTCGGGCCGAACCGGACATACGGAGGCGGCGCTCATCGTGTTCGATCCAGCCGTTATCAGCTATGCCGCCCTGCTAAAAGTATTCTGGGAAGGCCATGACCCCACCCAGGGCATGCGCCAGGGCAATGATACGGGCACACAGTACCGATCCGCCCTCTACACCACTACGGCTGAGCAGTTGACGGCGGCCGAGACCTCCCGCCGGCAATATGGCGAAGCTCTGGCGTCCCGGCGCCTGGGGCCGGTGACGACAGAGATTGGCTCCGCCGGAGTCTTTTACTTTGCTGAGGCCTATCACCAGCAATACTTGGCCAAGAATCCGCAAGGCTACTGCGGCATAGGGGGCACCGGCGTGACATGCCCGATTGGGGTGGGGGTGGAGGCTTAAGGCGGCGCAGCGTCGACCGGCAACCGGCAACCGGCGACGCCTCCGCCGTCGCGCTAAGAAACCATCCATCCCGCTGTAAAGGTTCACGCCCTGAAGTCAGGCTGCTGTCGTATTCAACCGCGAAGGGGCCATTAGGTCCGAACAAGGTTTCGCGAACGACCAAAGCTTATGTTCAATCTCATGCCAAAGATTATTTGTTTCCAGAGCTGCAGCGCTATCCGGCTCTTGCTCGATCGGTGTTTGACCCACGCTGAATGCGGTCTGATAGATTCTGCGGGAGTGAATGCCCACGGGAGCCACCATCACCCCATAGCTGATCAGGAGCTGGATCGCCTCCAGAACAAAACCGGTGTTCATACCGGCGCGCTGGCTGGGGGACTGGTTCATTACGAACATGGCAGGCTTTCCAAGGGGCTTGACCAGATCGACCGTTTCACGGATCGCGCGAAGATCAATAACCGTCGGACGTGTCACAATAATCGCCAAGTCGCATTGGCGCACAGCTTCTACGGTATCAAATTTTACTGAAGCTCGACTATCAATAATGATTAGGTCGGCGTTTGATGTTTCAGCAAAACATTTTGTCGGAAAAATAGCCGATGACGGTATAGCGATTGTTCTGGGACCGGCGTTCGTCCGGGCGCGCGACCAAGCGTACGATGACCCTTGAGGGTCGGTGTCAGCCAAAATAACTTTTCTTCCCGCCAAAAACGCGCTGACAGACATATTTACAGCGATGGTTGTCTTCCCGGTGCCCCCCTTTAAGGCCACGACGGCAATTGTTTTTGTCGCGCCAAATCGGCCGCCTGCGGGATCGTTTCGGAATGGCATCGCCGCCCCCGATTTATTATGTCATCCGCTTTACGGTCTCCGCTGTTGTATTGCAAAGCTTGCCCAAAGGAATGCTGATCGCCGGGGTCAGGAGCCCTAATTTTTATCATTTCCTTTGAAATTCGCTGACAACCTGAACTTTTTCAGGCTTATCTTGAGCACAGCCCAGCGCGGTATTCATCGCGGGGGCTGTGCACATTAAGGCTATTCCACAGTCCCGACGGCCCGCCCGATCACGCGCGCCAGTCGAGCCGAGAAGCCCCGCGGATCTATGGGCGGCTCCCCGTCGGAAATTCGGGCCTCGTCGAAGAGGAGATGCGCCGCATCCTCGCGCAAGGTTTGCTCAGCCTCGTCCAGGGCGCTCAGCTTGGCGATAAGGGGATGGCGCGGGTTGATCTCAAGGATGGGTTTTGAGGTCGCCTCCAGCCGTCCGGCCCCGGCCAACAGCTTTTCCAACTGCCGATCCATGCCGTATTCCGGGGCGACCAGGCAGACCGCGCTTTCGGTCAGCCGCTCGGAGGCCCGAACATCCGCCACGGCCTCTGCAAGCGTCGCCTTGATGAAGCTGATAAAGCTCTGGACGGACTCTGACGCCTGCGCTGCACCGGCCTCGCCCTCCTTGAGCGGGATCAGGCTGAGATCGGACAGGCCCTGGGTGACCGATTTGAACGGCTTGCCTTCATAATCGACGCCGGCGGTGACCCAGAAGCTGTCGATCTGGTCCGACAAAAGCAGCACCTCGATCCCTCGGGCGCGGAAGCCCTCAAGCTGGGGCGACGCGGCGAGCCGATCCAAATCGGTACCGACCGCATAGTAGATCGCCGTCTGGTTTTCCTTCAGATCGGCGATGTACTCCTTAATCGACCGCCAAGCGCCGTTAGAACCGGTAGTCTTGAATCGCGACAAGCCCAGCAGCGTCTCGCGTCGCCCATAGTCCTCGTATAACCCCTCCTTCAGAACGGGACCGAAATTTTCCCATATCTTGAGGTAGCGCTCAGCATCGTCCGTGGAGAGCTTGCCCAGTTCGGATAGGATGCGGTTCGTCACCCCCTTCTTGATGGCGGAAAGGATGGGGCTCTCCTGGATCATCTCTCGGGAGACATTGAGGGGCAGGTCGGCGGAGTCCACCAGGCCCCGCACGAACCGCAGATAGCGGGGCAGGATGTCGGCGTCGTCGGTGATAAAGACCCGGCGCACATAGAGTTTCAGTCGGCCTGCGCGGTCCGGATCGAACAGGTCGAACGGCTTAGTTTCTGAGATGAAGGCCAGCACGGCATAGTCGTGCAGACCCTCGGCGCGATAATGCAGGGTCAGGGCGGGCGCGTCATACTGGCCGGCGAGGCTGCGATAGAAGTCCGCATATTCCTCCGTCGTCACACCGGATTTCGGCTTGGTCCAGAGCGCGGCGCCGTCGGCGATCCGCTGAGGCTCCAAATCCGGCGTCTCGCTGAGCGCCTTAAGATCCACGAGAAAGATCTGGACGGGGACGTGGCCGGACTGAGACTTGATCAGACGCTCCACTGTGTGGGGGTCCGTATAGCCGGCTGCGTCCGCCTTGAGGTGTAGCGTCACCCGCGTTCCGCGCACAGGCGCTTCATTGAGGTCGATGGGCTGGATCGTATAGGCGCCCAGGCCGTCCGAAGACCATTGGGCGGCAAGGTCCTCGCCGGCTCGGCGCGAGACGACATCGACCCGGTCTGCGACCATGAAGGCGGAATAGAAGCCGACGCCGAACTGGCCGATAAGGTGTGCGCCCTCGGCCGCCTTGCTGGCTGCAATCCGCTCCACGAAGGATTTGGTGCCCGACCGCGCGATCGTTCCCAGCGCGTCGACCAGTTCGGCCTGGCTCATGCCTATGCCGTTATCTTCTACCGTCAGCCGCTGCGCCTCGGCGTCCAGCGTCACGGTGATCCTTGGGTCGCCGCCCTCGCCCAGCAGGCTTGCGTCGCTGAGCGCCTCATACCGCAGTTTCTCGCAGGCGTCGGCCGCGTTGGAAATAAGCTCCCGCAGGAAGATGTCCTTCTCCGAATAAACCGAATGCACCATCAGGTGCAGCAGCTTGGCGACATCGGCTTCGAAGGGGCGGGTTTCAGGCGCGGCTTTGGTCTCGGTTGTCATGGGCGGTTTCGATCTCTAGCGGCGTGGCGATGCGATGAGCCAGATGGATGATCTCCCCGCCGCTTTCAAGTCGAGCCCCGCAGCCTTTGAGGCGGCTGGAATAATGGGTCGACTTCGAACGCCGCGCCCCTACCCTGCCCTAACGATCTGTACTGCAGCAGGATCGACGCGGTGGAAGAAGGGGGGCCGGTCATACGGGGCCATACGCGTGACCCGGGCGCCGCCCTCGAACACGTCGTCGGTCCAGCCGTCGCGCCAGGCGGCGCCGGCCGGCAGATAGACCTCAAGCGTCTGAACGCCGGGCTCAACGACCGGGGCCACCAGCATGGCGTCGCCCAGCATGAAGGTATCCGTCGGGGCCCAGGCTTCGACGTCATTCGGAAAGTCATAGAAAATCGGGCGGATCACCGGCTCATAGGTCTGGCGATATCGGGCCAAACATGTGGCGAGATAGGGCGTCAGCCGGCTGCGCAACGCCATCAGCCGCCGAACATCGTCCAGCACGTCGGGATGCATCCAAGGCGCATTCACCGAACCGTCTTCATTCCACGAGTGAATGGAAAACCGGGGCATGAAAACGCCGAAACCCACCCAGCGTACAAACAACTCCGCGTCCGGCGATGGACCGGCGAACCCGCCCACATCATGGCCGATGTTTGAAACGCCGGAGAGGGCGAGCCCCAGGCCCATGGGGATGTTCCATTTCAGCGAGGCCCAGGAGGTGTAGTTGTCTCCCGACCAGGTCTGGGCGTAACGCTGCATACCCGCCGCGCCGGCGCGGGAAATCAGGAAGGGCGGTTGATCCGGCGCATACGCCAACTGAGCGTCGCGAGACGCGCGCATCATGAGCAAGGTCTGGAGCGGCTTCATCTCATGAGCGGGAAACGGTGCGCCAAAGCCCTTGGCCATGGCCTTGGGGTTGGTCACCTCATACTCGTTATTGTCATTCCAGGTGGAGGCGATCCCCAGCTTCAAGAGCTGGGCCGTCACCTTGGCCTTCCACCACTCGAAGGTCGCCTGATTTGTGAAGTCCAGATAAGCGCCGGGTGCATCCCAGAACTGTTCCAGCGTGGGCGTCCCGTCCAGACCGGAAAGGAAAAGGCCCTTCGCCGCCGCCGCCGCAAAGTCAGGGTGATCATGCAGCAGCACGGGCTTTATGTTTGCGATGAGCTTTACGCCGGCTTCAGCATAGCTTGCGATGAAAGCGGCGGGATCGGGAAATTTGTCCAAGTTCCAATGGAACACATACCGCTTGTCGCCGATGGAGGTGTAACCGGACGACAGGTGAAAGGACCCGCAGGGAATATCGTGCCGCGCCAAATCGGAGAGAAAGCCCGCCATCTGGACCTGGGCGTCCGGCGCGTCGGTATAGGTCATGGTCGAGCCGGAATAGGCCAGAGCCCAGTCCGGCGTCTCCGCCGGGCGGCCCGTCAGCCAGGTGAAGCGGCGCACAACGTCCGGCACGCTCGGGCCGGCGATGAAATAGAGATCCAGATCGCCGTGGTCAGCGACAAACGACCGATAGGGTCCGTGATAATTGCTATGTTCGCAGCCGAAGTCGAAGGTGCAGTCTGAAAGCGTGTCATAGAACAGCCCAAAGGCCAGCCCCTGCTCCGGCTTGCGGGTGATATAAAAGGGTATGTGTTTGTAGAGCGGATCAGATGTCTGGGCGTCATAGCCCATGGCGTCGATATTGTTCAGGCGAAAGCGCCGCCCCTCCCGGTCCATAGGGCCTGACCTTTCGCCCAGGCCGAAATACTGCTCCCCGGGCGTGCGGACCAGGTAATGGCGTACCTTGCCGTCCCACCAGCCGAAGTCATAGGCCTGGGTCGGGCGGTCGCGGGCGGCTTCGATCCATCCCCCCTCGCGTTTGGCGAACCAGGCGCAACCCAAGCCGTCAAGGGCGAGCACCAGGCGCGCCTGATCTGTCTCCACCGTCAGTCGGCCCGGCTCAGCGCTATCGACGGTAAAGGGCGGACAGGTGAAGCCCGCGAGATCAAACCGATCCCGTCCCTCCAACGGACCATCATCAGCGCCCGGGGCGAGGGTCCAGCTCCGGGGATGGTTCAGCGCGCCGGTGGGCAGGACGAGCATGCGCAGAAGGTCTTGTTCCAGCACAAAGATGTGGGCGACAGCGCCAGTATCGCTTTCCAGCGTCAGATGTCCCTCCGCCTGGTCAGCCAGATGAAATACGGGCGGACGATCCAGGGTGGCGCGACGAGTCATAACGAGTCTCCGACAGGGATCAGCCCACGCGACAGCAGGACCAGAACAGCGGCCCCGATCAGGTCGAACAAGCTGAGACAGGCGAACAGGGGGCCATAGCCGGTGGTCTGCACCACCTGGCCGATCAGAAGCGAAAACAGGAGGCCGCCGCCCCACCCGGCAGCCCCGACCCAGCCATTGGCGGCGCCAAGCTGAGTGGACGGGAAGAGATCAGCGCTCAGAGTGTTTATGGTGACGGAGATGATCTGATGCGCGAAGCCGCCGACGCAAAGCAGGGCCACTGCGCCATAGGCGTCGCCCGTGAGAGCCACACAACCCGGAGCGATCATTAGGCCCGCGCCGACGACGACGGACACGCAGCGGGCGTGCAGGAGCTGCATGCCCCTGACGCGCATCAACCAGGGCGAAAGATAGCCCCCCGCCACGCCGCCAAGGTCTGCAGCCAGAAAAGGCGCCCAGGCGAATAGGGCGATATGCTGAAGATCCCAATGGCGGGCTGTCGAAAGATAAAGGGGTATCCAGAAGTTGAAGGTCTGCCAGGCCGGCTCGGCCAGAAAGCGCGGTATGGCCAGGGCCCAGAACTTTTGTGTCGACAGGAGCGCGACTCCATCTGCCCAGCGCACCGGCTTCGCACGATGCAGATGCGTCGGCGACCGATAGAGCCAAAACCAGAGCCCGGACCAGATGACGCCTAGCAACCCTGTCGCCACAAAGGCGGAGCGCCAGCCGAACGCCAGCGTCAAGGCCACAGTCAGGGGCGGCGCGATCATGGCGCCGAGCGACGTGCCCACATTGAACCACCCCACAGCCTTGGACCGATCCCGTGCGCCGAACCATTCCGAGATCGCCTTCATGCCGGCGGGCACGGCGGACGCCTCGCTCGCGCCCAGCAACCCCCGAAGCGCCGCGAGCATGGGCCAGCCATTAGCAGCGGCGTGCAATATACCGACGCCGGACCAAATCAGGGCGAACAGGGCGAAGCCCAGCCGCACGCCCAGCCGATCCAGCACCAGACCGCACAGCGGCTGCATCACCGTATAGGCAAGCTGGAATGCACCGATAATGTATGAATATTCGCGAACGCCGAAATGCAGCAGGCCCTGAAGCTGAGGGGCCAGGACGGCCAAAGCGTTGCGGGACAGGTAGTTGATAATCGTCCCAAGGCTTATCAAGCCGACAAACCCCCAGCGCAGACGGCTAGGATGGCGCACGCGTGGAGGGTCCTGGATTTGCGTCATGCCGACAAGGATCAGATGGCGCCGCGGCGCAGATAGGCGTCGCGACGCGCGGCGGTCTCCAGTCGCGCCTGGCGCACCGCCTCGCTCTCAGTGGCCGCCAACAAGCCGTCGATAACCCGGGTCATATGATCGCGCATGGCGGCGCGGGCAGCCTGCGGGTCGCGCGCTGCCAGCGCCTGGATAATGCGATTATGTTCATCCAGGCGGGGACGGTCGCCGGCCTTACGAGCCCGGGCCAGCATTTCGCGGCAGAGCTGGGAGCGGTACCGCAGGTCCCACAACGTCTCCACCAGGCTGACCAAGGCGCTGTTGCGGGTAGACTGGGCGATCAGGACATGGAACCGGCGATCCGCCCGCTCGCCCGGCCCCTGGCCGGCATCTGTAGAAGACGCCGGGGCTTTCGTCTCTTCGGCCAGGTCGCGCAGGATGGCTTCCAGCTCCGCCACCTCCTCTGCGGTGATCGAAATGGCGGCGAGCGCACAAACCTCCCCTTCCACCACCCGGCGGGCCTCAGTCAGCTCGAACGGGCCGATATCCAGGTCCGCTCCCCCCTCCACCTTGGGGGTAGCGTCCGTGACATAGACGCCAGAGCCATGACGGGCCTGAACGAAGCCCTGGATCTCCAGCGCGATCATGGCCTCGCGCACGGTCGGCCGACTGACACCGAATTTTTCAGCCAGATCCCGCTCGGACGGCAAACGCCGCCCCTTTGGATACTCTCCGGTGCGAATCGACTCAGCGACTCGGGAGGCCACCTGCTGGTAAAGCTTATTCGGTTCTGTCGCCTGGCTCATCGCCCACCTGATCTCCGGCTTCAGTGTTGACATGAAGGTCTGCGAATTGCAAACACTGGTCAGGCCACTTTAGGCGGGGACATTGGACAAAATGGCTAGGCCGCGCCGCCCTGCTGCGGACCGCAACTTTCTCATCGCCCAGGCGCCATGATCCGCGCCATCTGCCTTGGCGAAGCCATGATCGAGTTAAGGTCGGCGGGACCTGATCTGTTCAGCCGCGCCGTAGCCGGCGACGTCTACAATACCGCAGTCTACATGAAACGATCCTTAGGCGCTGCGGCCGAGGTCGCTTTCCTGACTGCGCTCGGCGACGACGCCCTCAGCGGCGCCATGCGGGCGCACTTCATCGCCCAGGGTCTATCGGACGATCTGGCCTATACCGTTCCCGGGGGTCTTCCAGGGCTTTATCTGATAGAACTGGACGCCCAGGGGGACCGGAGCTTTCATTATTGGCGCAGCGCATCCGCCGCGCGGCGCTGGCTGTTGGAATTGATGGCGCGGGGCGGGGCCGCTGTCCTGGCCGGCGCCGATCTGGTCTATATTTCGGGGATATCGCTTGCAATCCTTTCGCCGGAAGACCGCGCCGCCGCTGTGGATCTGCTGCAATCCTTAAAGGGTCAGGTCGGGCGGATCGCGTTTGACCCGAATGTCCGCCCCCGTCTGTGGCCCGACCCGGGTGTGGCCCGCGCAACGGTGGAAGCCATGTGCCCGCTGGCAGATATCATGCTGCCCAGCCAGGCGGATGGGGAGCTGATATGGGGTATAAGCCATCCTGATCGCCAATTAGACCGATATAGCGCGTGCGGCGCCGCAGAAGTCGCCCTGACGCTGGGGGCTGACGGCGTACGCGTGCGACTGGCCCAAGACGACATCGCCCTGGCCGCCCAGCCCGTCACAATCAAGGACACATCAGGCGCGGGCGACAGCTTCAACGGCGCCTATCTGGCGGCGCGCCTGCAGGGCGCCGACACGCGGGCGGCTGCAAAAGCCGGTCTCGCCCTCGCCGCGCGCGTAGTCGCTATACCCGGCGCCTTGCCACCTGAAGCCCTATCCCACCCTTCATCAAGCCCACCGGAGCGCGAAGTCCCATGAAAATCACCGACGCGCGGGTCATCGTCACCTGCCCAGGGCGCAACTTCGTCACCCTGAAAATCGAAACCGATCAAGGGCTTTACGGCCTGGGCGACGCCACCCTGAACGGCCGGGAGCTGGCGGTGGCTAGTTATCTGACCGACCATGTCATCCCCACCCTGATCGGACGCGACCCGCAGCGGACCGAGGACATCTGGCAGTACCTGTATAAGGGCGCCTACTGGCGTCGCGGGCCAGTGACGATGAGCGCCATAGCCGCCGTCGATACGGCGCTATGGGACTTGAAAGGCAAACAGGCCGGTCTGCCCCTGTATCAGCTTTTAGGCGGCGCCTGCCGCGACGGCGTGATGGTTTATGGCCATGCCAACGGCGAAACCATTGAGGAAACCCTACGCGAGGCCGAACGCTATGTTCAGCTCGGCTATCTGGCCATAAGGCTGCAGACCGGCGTACCGGGCCTGAAGTCAACCTACGGCGTATCGAAGGACAAGCTTTTCTACGAGCCCGCTGACGGCGCAAACCCTACGGAACACATCTGGTCGACGGAAAAATATCTACGCAGCGCGCCTGACCTGTTCGCCGCCGCCCGGGAGCGGTTGGGCTGGGAACCCCACCTGCTACACGACGCCCACCATCGCCTCACGCCAATAGAAGCGGCGCGACTGGGCAAGGATTTGGAGCCCTATCGCCTGTTCTGGCTGGAGGACGCCACACCGGCGGAGAATCAGGAACGGTTCCGCATCATCCGCCAGCATACGACCACACCCCTGGCCGTGGGCGAGGTGTTCAACACCATTCACGACGCGCGCACCCTGATTCAAGAACAGTTGATAGACTATATACGCGCCACAGTGGTGCATGCGGGCGGCGTGACGGGGGTGCGGCGGATCATGGCGCTGGCGGATCTGTATGGCATACGCTCCGGCTGTCACGGCGCGACCGATCTGTCCCCCGTATGCATGGGCGCCGCTCTGCATGTGGACCTGTCCATCCCCAATTTCGGCATCCAGGAATATATGCGCCATACCGCCGAGACGGACGCGGTCTTCCCTCACGCCTACACTTTCGCTGACGGTCGCCTGCATCCCGGCGAAGCGCCTGGACACGGCGTAGACATTGACGAGGCCCTAGCCGCCAAATTCCCCTATCAGCGCCGCAGCCTGCCAGTGAACCGGCTGGAGGATGGAACCGTGCATGATTGGTGACGATGAGATAGCGTTACAATGCTAACTCGACATATTTGACACGGATCGATAGTTTGCGAGGGTTGAAATTGGGCGACCACTTGACATCCGACGGACGATTGTGGCCTAACCAATAAATGTGCCGATGGGTAAAACGCCCATATAGAGTGCAAAATTATGGCGCCGCGCCGTTGTGACCGGACGCCTTGGGGAGATGAATATGGCCTTTTCAATTGCGCGCGGGCGGCTGATTGCGGCAGTCTCAAGCCTTTCGCTTATCCTGGCATGCGCTGCCCACGCCCAAACAGCGCCGACCAAGGCCTCCGCCGGTGCGGACAATGCCTTGCCGGAAGTGGTCGTCACAGCCCAAAAGCGGTCAGAGAACGTACAGAAGGTCGCCGCCTCGATCACCGTCGTCAGCGCCGACGTGATGAAGACGAACGGCATCACCAATGCAGAAAACCTGGATGAGGTCATCCCCTCGCTAGAATTCAAAAAGGGTACGGCCAACGTCAACTCCACCCTGTCCGTCCGAGGCATTGGCACCCAGTCCTTCTCCTCCGGCGCAGAGCCCAGCGTATCGACGGTTGTAGATGGCGTGGTCTATGGCCGCGCCGGCATGGCCTTTCAGGAATTTACCGACATCGACCATGTGGAGGTGCTGGGCGGCCCGCAAGGCACCCTGTTCGGCAAGAACGCCTCAGCCGGCGCCGTCAGCATCATAACGAAGTCGCCGAGCTCGATCTTCGGCGGCGATATATCCTTCGGCTATTATGAAGGCGGCGAATATCGGGCGGACGGCAATATCAGCGGCCCGATCACCGACACAATTCGCTACACCCTGTCCGGCGTCTATGGCGACTATAGGGGTAATGTCTATAATACGGCGACTCAGAAATGGACCAACGGCTATAACCGGATTGGTTTCCGTGGCGGCTTGGTCGATAATGTAAATGAAAACCTGAAGATTACTTTGCATGCTGATTGGACGCATGCGGACGACAACTGCTGCGCTGACGTTTTGGGGCCCTATATCCCCGGCGGGAATACGGCATTCAACAATATTCTGATCCCGTCTATTGCACCGGTTAAGGCCTATTTTGGCAGTAAACAGGTCGACAATAACCTCACGCCAGGCACGCTGGACAGCAATGGCGGCACATCGGCGCAAGTCGACTATAGCTTCGGCGGCTATACGCTCACCTCGATCACCGCCTGGCGCGACTGGCGCAACAAGCAGATTCGCGATGGCGATTATCATGCCACTTGCTGTAACTATGTGACGACGACAGATATCGACGATAGGGATTTCGGCGCGCTGAACTACAACCAATATAGCCAGGAATTCCGTATCGCTTCACCCTCGACGGGCCGGTTCAACTATGTGGTCGGGGCCTTCCTCTGGTATACGGACGAGAATGATTGGTTCACCCGCTATGTGACCGAGTGCACGTCCTCCACCCTTGCGGCCGACGCCACCACCTTCAAGCCTTGCAGCACGACGCCCGGCGTGAGCAACATTGTTACCGCAGACGCCCCGGCGCACTGGAACACCAAGTTCTATAATGGCGCCTTGTTCGGGCAGTCGAACTACAAGATTACCGATAAGCTGACCCTGATCACCGGCCTTCGGGGCAGTCATGACCGGGTGCAGTACGATCTCGGCAGGACTGACGTCTTCCCGGCCGTCGGCGCGGCCAGCTATCCGGGGCTCGGCGCTACCTTCAACTATCATGAGCATGCGGAGGCCACGGGCATCACCGCCAAGGGCGGGCTGGAATACCAGGTCCAGCCTGACAACATGGTCTATTTCACCTATTCGCGCGGCTATAAGGGTCCCTCGCTCAACGACTACTATTCAGAGGGAGCCGGCAATGTGGGCGAAATCGCGCCAGAAACTTCCAATAACTATGAATTTGGGACCAAGAGCCAATTCTTCGGCCGCACCCTCACCTTCAACGCCGATGTCTTTTACGAACAGTTTGATAACTTCCAGGCCAACAGCTTCGTCAACCTGAACGGTCTGACTGTAGTGACGCTGAAGAACGCCGGTACGGTCCGCTCTGAAGGGGCGGAAGCTATGTTCACCTGGCGGGCGACGAAGGACATATTGTTCAACGGCGGCTATACCTTCGACAACGCCCGGATCGTCAAATATAATTGCGCGCCCGCCGCCACCATCGGCGCCGCCAATTATGAAACCTGCATCCTGCACGATGGCCATACCTTGCCGTTTGCACCGAAGAACAAGGTCAATATCAATGGCAGCTATGACACCGGCCTTGCGACCGTCACGCCTTATGACCTTCGCCTGACGACAACCTATACCTACACCAGCCTGATCAATTTCGATATCGACCAGACGCCGTTGGCTCAACAGCCTGGTTATGGCCTCTGGGACGCCGCCGCCCTGTTCTCGACCAAGGACGGCAAGTATAGTCTCGGCTTCTACGTCAAGAACATCACGAACCAGTACTACACCACATTCATCACGCCTTCAGGCAACGGGATTGCGCCGGGCTCCTACACCCGTCTGCAGGTTCCGCGTGATGCGCAGCGTTATGTGGGTTTGAAACTCGGCGCCAGCTTCTAGATCCGCCGACCACCAGGCCCGGCGCATACCCGGGCTTGGTGAAGTCTTTTAAGGCGTAATCTCTTTGAGATAGAGGCCGAACGATCCCAGGGTGCTTCCGGAGCACTGGAAGGGTCGTTCGGCCTTTACTTTTTTGGGCGGGCGGCGAACGCAGTTCGGCGCCCGCCTCGACGATCTCTTTGCTGCAAGTCCGTTTGACGGCGTTTGTATCCGTCGATCAGCGTAGACGCAGATATGCGCGTCACCGCCGGGGAACTTGATGACGGGTTTTGGTGTTGTTTGAGCCAGCGCCTCCAATGCCCCCAGAGTCGCCCCAATCGTAGGATTGCAGATGTTGGCTTCGCTGCGCGACCACGACTCAGCCGATGGCGTGGCGAATGGCGTAGACGACGGGGCGAGGACGACGGCGGATATCGCATGGCGGCCGGACCAGGAGGCGTCGACGGCGCGTTCAGCCGCGCCTGTATCGGATGCGTCGCCATCTGAGTCGAAAGCCCCCAAGGCGGAGGCCGACAAAGCTCCCCCCGACGATGACGAGGGCGGCGAACCGGCGGAGCACAAGGGCCTGCTACAGCGCCCGATCCTGCTGATCTCCTGCGCTGTCCTGCTGCTGCTCGCCATCATAGGCGGCCTGATTTTCTGGCTGAATGCACGCAATTTCGAGACGACGGACGACGCCTTTATCGACACCCATATTGTGCGCCTGGCGCCGCAGGTCTCCGGCCGAGTCACCAAGGTGCTGGTCAACGACAATCAGCAGGTGAAGCCCAATGAGCTGTTGGTGGTGATCGATTCCGCCGAGCTTCAGACCCATGTCGCCCAAACCAACGCCCAAAAGGCTCAGGCTCAGTCACAGGTCGATAACGCGCGGGCTGAGATCAAGGTCAACCAGTCCGCCTATCAGCAGGCGCTGGCCGAGGTCGCCGCTGCGGTGGCGCCGGCCGAAAGGGCCGCGCGCGACCTGGACCGCTATCGCGCCTTGCAGCAGGTCAACGCCGCCGCCGTCGCTCAGCAGCAATTCGACCAGGCCAAGGCGACGGCGGAGCAGACGACCGCCCAACTTCAGTCCGCAGTCAAGGCTGCCAAGGGGCGGGCGGATATGATCGCGGCGAGCCGAGCCGCCGAGGCGTCCGGCGAAGACCAGGTGAAGGCCGCCCAGGCCCAGCTCAACGCCGCCGACATCAACGAGGGCTATAGTCAGATCGTCTCGCCAACGGGCGGATATGTTGCCCAGAAGACGGTGGCTGCAGGCAATTATGTCGAGGCGGGAACCCAGCTCCTCGCCATTGTCCCGTTCAAGCTTTGGGTTACCGCCAACTATAAGGAGACCCAGCTCGCCCTGATGCGCGCCGGGCAATCGGCCACCGTGCATGTCGACGCCTGTCCAAAGGCGAAGTTCACAGGCCATGTCGATTCTATTCAGCGCGGCGCGGGCCAGGCCTTCGCTATCCTTCCGGCAGAGAACGCCACCGGCAATTTCGTCAAGGTGGTGCAG
>Ga0116226_10002971_pt1 | contig 14915 bp, 12 predicted proteins | sample S1TSphfallax_FD_89692 | JGI IMG/M metagenome (GOLD analysis project Ga0116226, IMG submission 89692) | Host-associated microbial communities from peat moss isolated from Minnesota, USA - S1T2_Fa - Sphagnum fallax MG | ecosystem: Host-associated > Plants > Peat moss > Unclassified | place: USA...
AAGGCCGCGAGGCCCGGGGCTTGATAGCCATCGTCATTGGAAAGCAGAATTTTCACGAGATAGCAGAATAGGCCTGATGATGGCGGGTCGCGCCACGCGGACTATACTGTAACCCTTAAATCCCTGCACCGATCGAGTCCGCCATGGCCAATCCCCGCAAGTCCGGGCGCAGCGCGCGCCGACCCACACCGGCCGCCGATAGGCCCCCGGCGGACGGACCCCACGCCGACGAGGCGGCGGTGTTTCGCGCCGCGGTCAGCGATGTCAAGCCGCTACGGCACACGCCCCGCGTCGCCGGCCAGCCGAAGCCCAAGTCTCGCCCGCGGCTGCGGCCTGCCGAATCGATGGCGGTGGATCTCGATGCGGCCATGCCGCTGATCGCGGACGCCGGCTCGAGCGACATCGCGGGCGCCGATGAGATCACCTTTCGGCGTCCGGGGGTGCGCACCCAGGTGGTCCGCCGCTTGCGCCGGGGACTGATTCCGATCGAGGCCGAACTCGACTTGCATGGCCTCACCCAGGCGGCGGCACGCGAGCAGCTGGCCGATTTTCTGGACGCGAGTCTGGCGGCCGGCCTGCGCTGCGTGCGCGTCATCCATGGCAAGGGCTATCGGTCCGGTGCCCGCGGTCCGGTGCTCAAAGTGGCGGTCGACGGCTGGCTGCGGCGCCATTTCGATGTGATGGCATTCACGTCGGCGCGCGCGGTCGACGGCGGCACCGGCGCGGTGTATGTCTTGCTACGGGCGTAGCCGCTACGGGGGTAGCCGCTACGCGCCGCTCACCGCGGCGTATCGAGCAACACCGCGGCGCTGGCGGCGAGTCCTTCGCTGCGGCCGATGAAGCCGAGCTGCTCGGTGGTGGTGGCCTTGATGTTGACGACGGCGGCCGGCACGCCGAGATCCGCCGCCAGGTTCTCGGCCATGGCGGTGCGGTACTTCCCGATGCGTGGCGCTTCAGCGAGGACCGTGATATCGGCATTCACGAGCCGAAGCCCCGCCGCCTGAATTTTCTGTGCCACTTCGCGCAGGAACACGCGGCTGTCGGCGCCCCGGTAACGCGGGTCGGTGTCGGGAAAATGTTGACCGATGTCACCCAAGCCGAGCGCACCGAGCACCGCATCACACAGCGCATGGATCACGACATCACCGTCGGAGTGAGCCACGACCCCACGGGAGTACTCGATCCGAACGCCGCCGATGACCACATGATCGCCCGCGCCGAAGGCATGGACGTCGAAACCCTGTCCGATTCGCATTCGCGTCTGCTCCGCTCCATTCAAGATGGTTTCGGCCATCGATAAATCCTCCGCCCGCGTCACCTTGATGTTGAACGCGGAGCCGCGCACCAGCGTCGCGGGAAGCCCCAGTCGCTCCATGGCCTGTGCTTCATCGGTGACCGCGAGTCCGCGGCGCACGACCTCGTCGAGCGCTTGATGCAGTCGCGCGTAACCGAACGCCTGCGGCGTGAGCGCGCGCCACAGACCCTCGCGATCCACCGTGTCGACCGCGCTACCGGCGCGTTCGCGCTTGACCGTATCGACCACCGGCGCCGCCAGCACCACGCCGTGTAACGGCACCTCGCGCGGGCTCTCGAGTGCGTCGATCAGCGCCGTGAGATCGACCGCGGTGAGACATGGCCGCGCGGCATCATGCACCAACACCCAATCGTCCGGCGCCGCGTCCGGCGCCAGCGCCCTAAGCCCGCTCAGCACTGAGTCCTGACGATTGGCGCCGCCGTAGGCCACACGCAGCTGGGGCGCCGCGACGACGCCAAGTTCCCCGAACCGGGTATCGTCGGCGGCGATCACGACCACGATTCCCGCGATGCGGGGTTCGCGCAAGAACGGCGCCAGCGACCATTCGAGCACGGTCGCGCCACGCAGCGGCGCATACTGCTTTGGGCCTCGAGCTTGCGCGGACTCGAACCGTGAACCACGCCCGGCGGCCGGTATGACCGCCCACACCCGCCGCGGCGTCACTGGGCGCGGGCGGTGAGAGGCACGTGCGCCGCGGCCGTGGCGGCGGGCGCATCCGGGGACGGAGCTGCGGTCACGACCTGGTAGAACGTTTCGTTGTTGCCGACCATGCCAAGATCGCTGCGTGCGCGCTCCTCGATCGCCGTCAACCCGCCTTTGAGGTCATTCACCTCCGCCACCAACTGCCGATTGCGCCCCCGCTGTTCGAGGTTCGCGGCGGCTTGGGCGTCGACGGCGGCGGTCAGCCGCTCGACTTCCCGCACGCCATGGTCCGAGAGCCAGAATCGGTACTGCAACAGGACCACGGCCAGGGCCAACAGGATAGCGAAAAGCCTCATAAGGACAGGAGCTTAGCATGAACACTTAACGTCAAGAAACCGGTACCGACAATGCCTGGCGGCCGGCATACAGGGCCTTGGCGCCCAATTCACCCTCGATCCGCAGGAGTTGGTTGTACTTCGCGATACGGTCGGAACGGGACATGGAGCCGGTCTTGATCTGGGTGGCGCTGGTCCCGACCGCGATATCGGCGATCGTCGCGTCTTCGGTCTCGCCGGAGCGATGCGACACGACCGCGGCATACTTCGCCTTGGCGGCCATGTCGATGGCGGCCAGCGTTTCCGTGAGCGTACCGATTTGATTGGGTTTGATGAGAATGGCATTGGCGATCTTCTTCTCGATGCCTTCGGCGAAGATCTGGGTGTTGGTCACGAACAGATCATCGCCGACCAGCTGAACCTTGCCACCCAACTTGCGCGTCAACGTGGCCCATCCGTCCCAATCGCCCTCGCTCATGCCATCCTCGATGGTCACGATCGGATACTTGGCCACCAGTCCCGCCAGATAGTCCGCGAATTCGTCGGCACTGAAATGCCGGCCCTCCGACTCGAGATGATAAGCACCGTCTTTATAAAATTCCGTGCTGGCCACGTCGAGCCCCAAATAGATGTCGCGGCCGGCACGATAGCCCGCCTTGTCGATGGCCTCGAGGATGGTGGTGAGCGCCGCCTCGTTGGAAGGCAGATCGGGCGCGAATCCGCCCTCATCACCCACGGCGGTGTTGAGCCCCTTACCGTGCAGCACTTTCTTCAACGTGTGAAACACCTCGGCGCCGTAGCGCAGCGCCTCGGACAGCGACGGTGCACCGATCGGCAGAATCATGAATTCCTGGATGTCGACGCTGTTGTCCGCATGAGCCCCACCATTGATGATGTTCATCATCGGCACCGGCATCGTAAGCTCGCCGGTCCCGGCGAGGTAGCGGTACAAGGGCAGCTTGCGATCGCGGGCCGCCGCATGCGCCGCCGCGAGCGACACCGCGAGAATGGCGTTGGCGCCGAGCGCCGACTTGTTGTGGGTTCCGTCCGCCGCAATCATCTTGGCATCCAGGCCGCTTTGATCCGCGGCATCGAGTCCAACGACCAGCGCTTTCAGCGTCGTGTTCACGTTTGACACCGCATTGCGCACGCCCTTGCCGAGGAACCGCTTCGGGTCGGCATCGCGTAGTTCCACCGCCTCGCGCGAACCGGTGGACGCTCCCGACGGCACCGCGGCCCGGCCGGTCACGCCCGACTCGAGAGTGACGTCGGCCTCGACGGTGGGATTGCCCCGGGAATCGATAATCTCGCGGCCACGAACATCGACGATACGGCTCATAACAAGGACTCCTCGAATGGTTTTTTCTTGACGGCCAGATCCAGCTCCACCAGCGTGGACAGCAGCGACGCCATCCGCTCGAGCGGCCAGGCATTCGGGCCATCGGACAGCGCGTGGGACGGATCCGGATGGGTTTCCATGAACAGCCCGGCAATGCCGGCCGCGATCGCCGCCCGGGCGAGCACCGGCACGAACTCACGTTGACCGCCGGACGCGCCGCCCAGCGCGCCGGGCAGCTGTACGGAATGAGTGGCATCGAACACGACCGGGCAGCCGGTGGCGCGCATCACCGCGAGCGAACGCATGTCCGACACCAGATTGTTGTAGCCAAACGAGAAGCCGCGCTCACAGACGAGGATCGCCTGATTACCGGTGGAGCGCGCCTTGTCGACGACGTTTTGCATCTCCCACGGCGACAGGAACTGGCCCTTCTTGATGTTCACCGGTTTGTTCTGCGCCGCGACGTTGACGATGAAGTTGGTCTGACGGCACAGAAAGGCGGGCGTCTGCAGCACATCGACGACGGCGGCGACCTCGGCCAGCGGCGTGTCCTCGTGCACATCGGTGAGCACCGGCACACCGATCTCGCGACGGACCCGCTCGAGCGCCTTCAACCCCGCTTCGATGCCCGGGCCGCGAAAACTCCCGCGCGAGGAGCGGTTGGCCTTGTCGAACGAGGCCTTGAAGATGAACGGGATGCCGAGCGTCGTGGTGAGTTCATGCAGGCGCCCCGCCACCTCCAGCACCAACGCCTCGCTCTCGATGACGCAGGGACCGGCAATCAAGAAAAACGGCCGCTCCGCGCCAACCTCGAAAGGGCCGAGTCTCACGTTCGTGGCACCCGGCTCACGCCGTTGCGCGCCCCGGTCGCAGCGCGGCGCGGTATTCGCGGGCCGCGCGAATGAAGCCTGTGAACAGCGGATGCCCATCGCGCGGTGTCGAGGTGAATTCCGGATGGAACTGACTGGCCACGAACCAGGGATGGTTCTGTAACTCGATGAACTCGACCAACCCATCGGCGGAGAAACCGGAGAACGTCATGCCGGCGTTCGACAACTCGTCGAGGTAATGATTGTTGAACTCATACCGATGCCGGTGCCGCTCGAAGATCGACTCCCGGCCGTACAGCGAATGCACCAGGGTGCCGGCCATCAGGCGCGCCTCCTGGGCACCCAAGCGCATCGTGCCGCCGAGTTGGGACTTTTCGTCGCGCACCTGCTGGCCGCGCGCGAGGTCCTGCCACTCGGTGATCAGCGCGATGACGGGATGGGTCGTGGCGCGGTCGAACTCGGTGCTGTTGGCGCCCTTGAGACCCAGCACGTTGCGCGCATACTCGATGATCGCGAGCTGCATCCCCAAACAGATGCCGAGATACGGAATGCGGTTCTCGCGTGCGTAGCGGATCGCCTGGATCTTGCCCTCGATGCCGCGGTCACCGAAGCCGCCGGGCACCAGGATCGCATCCATGTTGGCGAGCGCCGCCGAGCCGCCGCCGTCGATGTCCTGGGACTCGAAATAATGGATGTTGACGCGGGTCCGGGTCTTGATGCCGCCGTGCATCAACGACTCGTTCAGGGAAATATACGAGTCGCGGATCTGCACGTACTTGCCCACCATGCCGATGTCGACGACGGCCTCGGGATTTTGCTTCGCGGCGACGACCGCGCGCCATTCGGACAAATCGGTGGGCGGCACTTCGAGGCGCAGCTTGTCGACGACGATGTCATCGAGGTCCTGTTCGTGCAGCAGCATCGGGATCTTGTAGATGTCGTCCGAGTCCACCGCCGAGATGACCGCGCGTTCCTCGACGTTGGTGAACAGCGCGATCTTGCGTCGTTGTTCGTTCGGCAGCTGGTGCGCACAGCGGCACAATAAGATATCCGGCTGGATGCCGATGCCGCGCAGTTCCTTGACCGAGTGTTGAGTCGGCTTGGTCTTGATCTCGCCGCCGCCGCCGACCACGGGCACCAGCGTGAGGTGCATGTAGAGCACGTGATTGCGGCCGAGTTCGACACCCATCTGCCGGATCGCTTCGAGGAAAGGCAGCGATTCGATGTCGCCCACCGTGCCGCCGATCTCGACCATGCAGACGTCGGCATCGCCGGCGCCCATGCGCACGCGGTATTTGATTTCGTCGGTGATGTGCGGAATGACTTGCACCGTCGCGCCGAGATAATCGCCGCGCCGCTCCTTCGCGATCACGCGCTCGTAGATGCGGCCGGTGGTGAAATTGCTGTTACGGCCGGTGGTGGTGCGGACGAAACGCTCGTAATGCCCGAGGTCGAGATCAGCCTCGGTTCCGTCCGCGGTGACGAACACTTCGCCATGCTGGAATGGGCTCATGGTGCCCGGATCCACGTTGATGTAGGGATCGAGCTTCACCATGCTCACTTTGAGTCCGCGGGCCTCGAGAATGGCGCCCAATGAAGCGGACGCAATGCCCTTGCCCAGCGAGGAAACCACGCCGCCGGTGACGAATACGAATCGAGTCATGATGGGTCACCGCCGATTGAAGATAATCTCGCGCGCTGGGCACGCGAAGGATTAAGTAAACGCGTTGGAAATTACTGTAATTCGACGGGAATTCAGGTTACCAGATTGGGGCTCGCGCGACAATCGGGGCGCGCGTGACCATTGGCGCGCGCACGATCGCGCCTACAGCAAGGCCGGGGCATTGCGCCAATGACAGCCCATGCCGGGAGCACCGGGAGGTACACACCAGTCGGCATCAGTCCAGAGATCACCCACCGCGATCAGCGCGTCGCCCGCATAGAGGAGCGGCAACGCATCACGCATCCAGGGCAGCACCCCCCAGGCTTGGCAGAGGTGCTTGAGGGTCTGCGTGCGGCCGCGACGTTCGGGCCTGAGCGCTTCCCCGCCGCGCCGCCGGCGCACGCCCACGGTGGCGGGCAGACGCTCGACGTCCAGCCCGCCAGCCCGCGGTGACCACTCGAGGCGCCCCAGCGTTTCCCCTAAGGTGATGGCCTCGTGCGCGACGGCCCAGGCGCGCGGCTCGCCGATACTCGGCGCGTGCGCCGCGGTCAGGAACACCCGGCCGCGGTAGCGGCGCAAGGCATGCTCGGCCCACGTGATCGTCGGCAGCTTGCTGGCGTCGGCCTCGATGATTTGGCGCAGCGCCTCGCGCAGGCGCGCCGTGGACGGCGGTAGCACGGCGCGCGCCGTGATCCAATGATGCAGCACGTGCAAGCGTTCCGCGGCAGACAGCGCGCGTAACCTTCGCACCGACAGCGAATCGCCATCGCGCAGCCGCTCGAGCGTGCGCTCGGCCGTTTGCTCCAAGAGCGACTGGGCATCAGCGCAGTGCGCGGCGGCGCGTCCCACGGCATCGACGGCGCCGGGCCAGCGTCGGTCGATCTGCGGCCATAGTTCGCGCAGATAGACCCGGTCGAAGCGGGTGTCGAGATTCATCGGATCGAGCGTCGACGCCACGTTCGCGGCGGCCGCAAAGGCGCGGAGCTCGCGCCGCCTGACCCGAAGCAGCGGGCGCAGATGCCAGCCGCCCGCCCACGCGCGTCTCTGTGGCATCGCGCACAGACCCTTGAGCCCCGTGCCGCGAAACAGCGTGAGCAGCACCGTCTCGGCCTGATCCTCGGCATGATGGGCGGTCAACAGACACTCCCGCGCCTGAAGCCGCGCGCCGAGCGCCTGATAGCGCGCCTCGCGGGCTGCCGCCTCGATCGACTCACCGGTGTCGATCGCGACGTCGACGCGAATCACCTCGAGCGGGATATTGAGATCGCGGCACAAGCGCTCGCAGCCGCGGCGAAAGTCACTGGCGGATGCCTGGAGCCCATGATCGACGTGCAGCGCGCGCACCGGCAGATCGCGAGATGAACCGGCTGCCGGGCAGGCCAGCGCGGTCAACAGACTCGCCGAATCCGCACCCCCGCTCAGGGCGACGACGAAGCCCGTGGCATCCGCCGGAGTCAGCTCATCAAGAACCGCACGCAGCGAGGCGGCCGAGAAGCCCATGACGACGACGGGGGCCGCGCCCGCCCGTCTATCCCTCGCGAAATACGCCGAACCCGCGCAGTCGCGCCTGGCGCGCATCCAAGAGGCTGGTCACCGGCTGGTTGCAGAGTTCGCCGAGATGCTTGAGCATGCTGAGCTTCAGCGTTTCCGCCATGGCTTGTGGATCGCGGTGCGCGCCGCCATGGGGTTCCTTCAGCACCTCATCGACCAAGCCGAGCTTCTTCAAGCGCTCCGCCGTGCCGCCCATCGCATCCGCGGCGACCTCCTTCTTCTCGGTGCTCTTCCACAGAATCGACGCGCAACTCTCGGGCGAGATGACGCCATAGACGCTGAATTGCAGCATCAGCAACCGGTCGCAGACGCCGATGGCGAGGGCGCCGCCCGAACCGCCTTCGCCGATGACGATGGATAGCACCGGTGCGGCGAGCGCGGACATCTCAAACAAATTGCGGGCAATGGCCTCGCTCTGCCCGCGCTCTTCCGAACCAATGCCGGGATACGCGCCGGGCGTGTCGATCAGCGTGATGACCGGAATGCGGAACCGCTCCGCCATGCGCATCAGGCGCAGCGCCTTGCGATAGCCCTCCGGTTTCGGCATGCCATAGTTGCGGCGCACCCGCTCCTTGGTGTCGCGACCCTTCTGTTGCCCGATGACCATGACGGGCATCCGCTCCAGGCGCGCCAATCCGCCGACGATGGCCAGGTCATCGCTGTACATGCGGTCGCCATGCAGCTCATGCCAGTCGGTGAAGATCATCGAGATGTAATCGAGTGTGTACGGCCGATGGGGGTGGCGCGCGAGCTGGGTGATCTGCCACGGCGAGAGATTGGCGAAGATGCTGGTGGTGAGCGCGCGGCTCTTCAGTTGCAGCCGCTTGACTTCCTCCGTGATATTCACGCTCGCGTCGGTGCCGAGGAACCTGAGCTCTTCGATCTTCGCCTCGAGTTCAGCGATGGGTTGTTCGAATTCAAGAAAATTCATTGCCATGAAGAGCTTTCCTCACCATGAAAATCACTGCGCGGACCATACACCAAATGCCAGCCGTCGCGCCCCACCAAGGCCGATAATTTATCCAGTAATTCCCGGCTGGGACGTACCGACCAGGCGTCGGCCAGATTGAGCCGGCCCGAATAGCCAGCGCGGCTGACCACGATGCTCACGCCGCAAGGTCCGCGCAGATAGGGCCGGAGCAGCTCCTCGAAACGATTCATGCCCCCCACCCCGTCGAAGGCGGCCGGCCATTTGAGCCAGAGGCGCCGCGCATAGCGCTCCCGCGCCCGGTCGATGTCGAGCAGCGACTTCGCCTGGAGGCGCCAGGCCTCGATGAAGTCGTCGTAGCGCAGCGAGCCCTCGATGACCAGGATGGCATCCTTGACGATGATGTCGCGGTGCTGCTGAAAGATCTCCTCGTAGAGGCTGACTTCGAGGCGGCCGGTGCGATCATCCAAGATCAGCGTCACCCGATTCGGGCGGCGTCGGATCTCGAGCACCAAGCCGGCGACCGTGGCCGGCTTCCCGGCGGTCCAGGTGCGCTCGCCGTTCGCGTTGACCTTGGCCGCCGGGGGACGCGGGCCGCCCACGTCGACGAGCCGCGCGCCCACCAGGAATTTCAAGTCCTGCTCATAGGGCGTGATCGGATGACCGGTCAGGAAGAGGCCGAGCGTTTCACGCTCGCCGGCGAGACGCGCAGCCTCGCTCCACTCCGGCAGTGCGGCATCCTCCGCAGCGGCCAGACCAAAGAGGTCCACCTGCCCCACACTCATCGCGCGGGAATTTTGTTCGCCCAAATGCACGGCCCGGTCGAGTTGGGCGGTCAACGTGGCACGATTCGCGCCGATGCGATCCAAGCTTCCGGAGCGGATCAACGCCTCGAACACCCGCCGGTTCACCCGTTGCAGATCGACCCGTCGGCATAGATCCGGCAGGCTGCGATAGGGCCCGCGGGCGGCGCGTTCCTCGATGATGGCCGCAACCGCCGACTCGCCCACCCCCTTGATGGCGCCCATCCCATAGCGGATCTGTCTCGGTCCCGAGACCTTGAAGGCATACGCGGACTCGTTGACGTCCGGCGGCTCGATCACGAGCGGCATGCTCGCGCATTCATCGATGAGGGTCACCACCTTGTCGGTCTTGTCCATGTCGGACGACAACACCGCGGCCATGAAGGCCGCCGGGTAATGCGCCTTGAGCCATGCCGTTTGGTAGGACAGCAGCGCATAGGCCGCCGAGTGCGACTTATTGAAGCCGTAGCCGGCGAACTTCTCCATCAAATCGAAGATCATCGTGGCTTGGTGCTCGGGCACGCCGCGGGCCACCGCACCGCTCACGAACACCGAGCGCTGCTTGGCCATCTCCTCGGGCTTCTTCTTGCCCATCGCCCGGCGCAGGAGATCGGCGCCACCCAAGGTGTAGCCCGCCAGGATCTGCGCGATCTGCATGACCTGTTCCTGGTAGAGAATCACGCCGTAGGTGGCCGCCAGCACGGGCTTCAAGTCCGGATGCAGATAATCGATGGTCGCGCCGCTCGTGTCGTGCTTGCGCGCGATGAAGTCATCCACCATGCCCGATTGCAGGGGACCGGGACGGAATAGCGCCACCAAGGCAACGATGTCGCCGAACCGGTCCGGTTGCAGGCGGCGGATCAGATCCTTCATGCCGCGCGATTCCAGTTGGAACACCGCCGTGGTGCGGCAGCTCTTCAGCAGCTGATAGGTGGGCACATCGTCCATCGGCAGGCGCGTCATCACGAGTGGTGGCTCGCCGGCGCGCGCCCGCTCCGCGTTGATGTCACGCACCGCCCAATCGATGATGGTGAGCGTGCGCAGGCCCAGGAAGTCGAACTTGACCAGACCCGCGGCTTCGACGTCGTCCTTGTCGAACTGGGTGACGGGGGTGGTGCTGCCTTCTTCGCAGTAGAGCGGCGTGAAATCCGTCAGCACCGAGGGCGCGATGACCACACCACCGGCGTGCGTTCCCGCGTTGCGTGACAAGCCCTCGAGCGAGCGGGCGAGATCGATCAGCTCGTGCACGGCCTCGTCGCCTTCATACAGTCGGCGCAGTTCCTCCTCCTGCGCCAACGCCTTGTCGAGCGTCATGCCGATCTCGAACGGAATCAGCTTGGCGATCTTGTCCACATAGCCATAGTTGTGGCCGAGCACACGTCCCACGTCGCGCACCACCGCCTTGGCGGCCAGCGTGCCGTAGGTGATGATCTGCGACACCCGCTCGCGACCATACTTGTTGGCGACGTATTCGATGACGCGGTCACGCCCTTCCATGCAAAAATCGACGTCGAAGTCCGGCATCGACACCCGCTCAGGGTTCAAGAACCGCTCGAACAACAAATCGTGTTCGAGCGGGTCCAGATCGGTGATGCCGAGCACGTAGGCCACCAACGAGCCCGCGCCCGAACCGCGACCCGGCCCCACCGGAACGCCGTTCTCGCGCGCCCAGCGGATGAAGTCGGCGACGATCAGAAAGTACCCGGCGAAGCCCATGCTGATGATGACGCGCAGCTCGAGGGCGAGGCGCTCTGCATAGGCCTTGGTATCGCGTACGGCGCCGGCAGGCGCCGCCGCCGGCGGCGCCTCCGCCAGGCGTTGGTCGAGGCCGCGCTGCGCCTCCGCGCCCAAGAACTCATCGGTGGTGATGCCCGGCGGCACCGGATACGCGGGCAGCATCGAAGCACCCAATTTGATCTCGAGCGAACAGCGCTTGGCCACCTCGACGGTGTTCTGAAGCAGTTCGGGCGCATCCGCGAACAGCGCGCTCATCTCAGCCGGAGTCTTCAAATACTGTTCTTCCGAGTAACGGCGCGGGCGGCCGGTGTCGGCGAGCAGCGCCCCGTCATGGATGCATACCCGGGCCTCGTGCGCCTCGAACTCGGCACGCGTCAAGAACCGCACGTCGTTGGTCGCGACGGCCGCCACCCCGCGCTCGTAGGCGAGATCGAGCACCGCCTCGGCGTAGACCTGTTCGCCGGCACGGCCGGTGCGTTGGACCTCCAGATAGAAGCGGTCGCCGCACAGCGCCTGCCACTCGCCGAGACAGCGCAACATCTCGTCGTCCCGACCGCGCGCGATCGCCTGGCCGATGTCGCCTTCGTGACCGCCGGACAACACGATCAGGCCGTCGAGCATGTCACGCACCAGCCATGAGCGGTCGAGCATCGGCGGCCCGCGCTGCTGGCCTTCGAGGAAGGAGCGCGTCACGAGCTGGGTGAGATGACGATAGCCGGTCAGGTTCTGACACAGGAACACGACGCGGGCCCACCCCGCGCCCTGGGTGCGGACCAACGCATCGACACCAATCAAGGGCTTCACGCCGGCGGCCAGCGCCTCCTTGTAGAACTTGACCATCGCAAAAAGGTTGCTCTGATCGGTGAGCGCGATCGCCGGCATGCCGGCCGCGGCCACGGCGGCCATCAATTCGGGGACCCGCACGATGCCGTCGACCAACGAATACTCGGTGTGCACTCGCAGGTGAACGAACGGTTCCATGGCTTCAGCTCAGCGGCGCGAAGGACCGGCGGTGTAACGGACAGGGTCCGTGCTCGGCCAGCCGTCGTCGGTGCGTGGCGGTGGGATAACCCTTGTGGCGGGCGAACTCATAATGGGGATAGTGGGCATGCATGTCCACCATGTATTGATCGCGCGCGGTCTTCGCCAGAATCGACGCCGCGCTGATGGCCGCTTCGATCGCGTCACCACCGACGATGGCGCGGGCCTCGAGCGGCACTCCCAAACCGCACAGCCGCGGCAGGCGGTTGCCGTCGACCAACAGCAGCTCGGGCGGGCAGCTCATCGCGAGAATGGCGCGCCGCATCGCGAGGAACGTGGCATGCAAAATATTCAGCGAGTCGATTTCCCGGGGATCCGCCCAGCCGATACCGAAGCACAGCGCGTGCCGTCGGATGGCGATGGCGAGCCGCCGGCGTTCGGGCGCGGCGAGCACCTTCGAATCGGCCAGACCCCGGATGGGCCGGCCTTCCCGCAAGATGACGGCGGCGGCAACCACCGGTCCCGCCAGCGGTCCCCGCCCGGCTTCATCGACGCCGGCAATGCGCCTCACCCGGCGCTCCTCTGCCGGGCCGCCAGCGCGAAAACGGCGCGCGCCGCCCGCGCGCTCGCGTCGAGTTTCAGAGCGGCATGGATCTTGGCGAATTCATGCTCCAATGCGCCGCGCCGGGAGCTGTCGGTAAGCCACATCAAGAGTTCCGCTCCGATCGCTTCCGGAACAATGTCCTCTTGAAAATACTCGCCGACGACGCGGCGATCCGCAAGTAAATTCGGCTGTGCGAAGAATTTGATTTTCACCAGATCGAGGCGCCGCACCAGCCAGGCGGTGAGCCAGCCTAAGCGGTACACGACGACCATCGGGCGTTTGCAGAGCGCGCACTCGAGGCTCGCGGTTCCCGAGGTTACCATCGCAACATCGGCGGCGATCAGCGCCATTTGCGCCTGCCCGTCGATCATCGTCACCTCGAGATCCGGGGCGATGCGCCGCAGCGCCGCGCCAAAGATCGCCCGCGCCGTCGATGTCGCCATGGGCGCCACGAACTCGAGGGCGGGTCGCTCGGCCGCGAGCCACCGCGCCACGCGCGCGAAATCCTCGGCAAGCCGGGTCACTTCACCACGGCGGCTGCCGGGGAGCAGAGCCACGATCTCAGCCGTCGCGGGCAGCTCGAGCGCGGCGCGCGCCGCTGCCCGATCGACGCCCATCGGGATGGCGTCCGCCAGCGGATGGCCGACGAATTCCGCGGCGATGCCCTGACCGTCATAGAAACTTTTCTCGAACGGCAGCAGGCACAGCACCAGATCGATGCTCCGGTGCATGGTGCGTGCGCGGCGCTGCCGCCATGCCCAGACCTGTGGACTGACGTACTGCACGGTGGCGATCCCGGCCGCGTGCAAGGTGTGCGCGAGCCGTAGGTTGGTGTCCGGCGCATCGATACCGACGAACACATCGGGCCGCGCCGCCACGAAAGAGCGCTTGAGCCGCGCGAGCAAGCGCGCCAGGCGCGGCAGGTCCTTGAGGATTTCGAACAATCCCATGACGGCCAATGATTCGGACGGCTCCCACACCTCGCAGCCGGCCGATCGCATCTTGGGTCCCGCCACGCCGAAGAACTGCGCGTCGGGAGCGAGTTCGCGCAGCGCATGGATCAAGCCCGCGCCGAGTGTGTCGCCCGACGCCTCCCCCGCCACCAGTCCGACGCGCAGCGGCATCCGCTTAACGAACGATGCTGCGGGATGAGCGCCTGATGAAATCGACGAACGGACGCAGCTCAGGTTGCGTGACCGCCGCCTTGTCGAGTTCCTCCAATGCCGCCGCGAGCTTCAGACCCGAACGATAGAGGATGCGATAGGCGCGGCGAATGTTCAAAACCTGCTCGTTGCTGAAACCGCGGCGCTTGAGCCCGACGGTGTTCACGCTATGCGGCTCGGCCGGTTGGCCCACCGCCATGATGTAGGGCGGCACGTCGCGGGTCACCGCGGCATTGTTCGCGATGAAACTATGGGCACCCACCTTGGTGAACTGATGCACGGCCGACAGGCCTCCCAAGATCGCGAAATCGCCGATCTCCACATGTCCACCCAACGTCGCCACATTCGACAACACGATCTGGTTCCCGAGCCGGCAATCGTGCGCCACATGCGAATAGGCCATCAAGAGGTTATCATCGCCGATCCGGGTCACGCCATCGCCGTGCACGGTTCCGCGGTTGACGGTGACGAATTCGCGGATCACGTTCCGATCGCCGATCTCGAGGTGCGTCAACTCGCCGTTGTATTTCTTGTCCTGCGGAACTTCGCCCACCGAGGCGAATTGGAAGATCTTGTTGTCGACGCCGATGCGGGTCGGTCCATTGATGACCACATGAGGCCCGATCCAGGTTCCGGCACCGATGGTCACAGCGGCGCCGATCGTGCTGAATGGCCCGATCTCGACTCCCTCCGCGATGTCCGCCTGCGGCGAAACCACCGCGCGCGCATCGATCATCCCGCCTCTCCGGTGGCGGGTGGGGCTTTCGCGGCGGGCACCTTGGTCTCGGGTGCCACCATGATCTCGGCCGAGGCCACCTCCTGATTGTCGACTTCCGCGATGCAGGCGAACTTCCAGATCCCCTTCAGCGCGCGCTTCAGCACCACTTTCAGGATCAGCTGGTCGCCGGGCTCGACCGGTTTGCGAAATCTGGCATGGTCGATCGCGACGAAATAGAAGCGCGTGTTCTCGTCGGGCACCGCTCCGACCGTCTTGAAGGCGAGGATCCCCGCCACTTGCGCCAAG
>Ga0116226_10002972_pt1 | contig 14914 bp, 12 predicted proteins | sample S1TSphfallax_FD_89692 | JGI IMG/M metagenome (GOLD analysis project Ga0116226, IMG submission 89692) | Host-associated microbial communities from peat moss isolated from Minnesota, USA - S1T2_Fa - Sphagnum fallax MG | ecosystem: Host-associated > Plants > Peat moss > Unclassified | place: USA...
AAAATTCAGGGCAAAACCACCACCATCAACCGAGCCCTCAAAAACGTCTCCAGCCACGACCTTGGCAGCACAGCCCTGCCAGCCCCAAACGTCCTCGCCTTCGACGACTTCTCCGCCACCGTCCCCCGCCTAGCCGCCTCCAGCGACGAAGAATGAAATCCGTTCCATCCGTTTGATCCGTGCTAAGGTTTTTGGCCTGACCAACTCCAGAAAAAAGTGCCCCTCGCCAAACGCACGTTAAGGGCCAAACTCCTCCCATACCCCTATATCGATTTGTATCCAACTCTCATCGAATGAAGAATTTAGCTATGGCCATAGGGGGGGGAGGGGGGTAAGCCTATTTTTTCTCCAACTCCAGCTTCTTCGCCGCCTCATCCAACGCTTCCTGGGTCTTGAAGAACTGCTTCCCTGGGTTCGAGCCCGGAAAGTACGTAATCACAATCTCCTTCTCATCCACCGAATCATCAATCCCGTTCTTCAGCGGATAACCCAGCGCCTTCACCAGCGCGAGAGAGCCCTCAGCCCCGCTCGGATTCCCCGAATCCGCCACAATCGCATACACGAACTTGCCCGTCCGACAGCTATACACCGTCGCAAAGTCCCCCATCGCAACGCCCGCATCTGCCGCAACCTTCCCCTGAACGACATAGTTGATCTTGGTCGCGTCCACATACCGTCGCGGGTCTTCCATGCGCTTGTTGCTCAGGTCGGCGAAGTCGGTCTGCGACACGTAGTACCCCGGAAACGGATCACCCTTCCGCTGTACCGTCGGCGGCCCACCGTCGTACTCCGTCATATACCCGACGATCTTGCCCGCGTCGGTCGTGCCCTTCGGGGCCCGCGCATGCTTCAGCACATCCAGCGTCTTCTTCCCCCTCGGCCCATACGCGTTCGGAGCCCCATCCACATCCACATCCATCTTCACCACCACGGTCACCGCCTTGCGCCCATGCCGCATCTCCACCCGCCCACTCTCCGGCACCTTCGGGCACGGCGCAACCCCCGCCACCTGCTTGGGCACCTGCCCCCCCGCCACCCCAACGGCGGTCGCCAACAGCATCCGAGTTAACCGTCTCATTCGCATCCTTCGTACTCTCCTCTCAGCGAATCTGCCCGCTTGCTTGCTTCTGATGGAAACCCAATCGGCGGCAACAACACTCGCTTCTCGCTTTAGAATCGATTCTCCCGCCGCAAAGCGAGTGGAATCGGGCCCATTTGATTTACACTCACCAAGGTACCTCTTTCTGTTGCACTGCATCCAGATCATCTGGAAGGTGCAAACATTTGAGGCGGACACAGGAGATAAGAACATGGCAGCAGTAGACGAGAAGGTCAAATCAATCATTGTTGAGCAGCTTCAGGTGGATGAAGCTGAAGTCACGCCAGGAGCTAGCTTTCAGGAGGATCTCGGCGCAGACTCGCTCGACGTGGTCGAACTCGTGATGCAGTTTGAAGAGGCCTTCGATATCACGATTCCGGACGAAGACGCAGAGAAGATCAAGACGGTCAACGATGCCGTCGATTACATCGAAAAGACCGTCCCGAAGACCGCTTAAGAGTAGAAGGAAATCATGTCAGAAGCTATCCAGCGAGCCGGCGGACGCACCGACATTCCGCCGGTGCCGTATCCGGGCCAACAGTCCGGGCAACGCCGCGTGGTCGTCACCGGAATTGGCCTCATCTGTGGCGTCGGCAAAACCGCGCCTGAGGTCTGGGAAGGAATCCTTGCCGGACGCTCCGGTATGGCCCAGATCGGTGCGTTCGACCTAACCGGCCATCCCGTCACCTTCGCCGCAGAGGTAAAGGACTTTGATCCGTTGCTCTTCGTCGACAAGAAGGAAGCGCGCAAGATGGGGCGCTTCATCCACTTCGCGCTGGCTGCAGCGGCCGAAGCCATGGCGCACTCCGGCCTCATCATCGACGACACCAACAGCGACCGCTTCGGCGTTCACATCGGCTCCGGAATCGGCGGATTCGACGTGATCGAGCGTGAACACTCGGCCATGTTGGCTGGTGGCCCACGCAAGATTTCGCCGTTCTTCATTCCCGGCTCCATCGTCAACCTTGCCGCTGGACATGTCTCCATCAAGTACAACGCTCGCGGCCCCAATGAGGCCACAGCGACCGCCTGCACGTCGTCCGCGCACTCCATCGGCGATGCCTTCCGTATCATCCAGCGCGGCGATGCCGACGCGATGATCGCGGGCGGCACCGAAGCCGCCATCACTCCGATGGGAGTCGGTGGATTCGCAGCCATGAAGGCTCTCTCCACGCGCAACGACGACCCAACGCACGCCTGTCGTCCATGGGACAAGGATCGTGACGGCTTCGTCGTTGGCGAAGGCGCAGGAATCCTCATCCTCGAAGAGCTCGAGTTCGCCAAGGCTCGCGGAGCCAAGATTCTCGGTGAAGTGATCGGCTATGGAATGTCCGCAGATGCCTTCCACATGACCGGCATGGCACCGGAAGGCGAGGGATGCTTCCGCGCTATGACCAATGCGCTCCGCGTAGCAGGAATCGCCCCAGACCAGATTGACTATGTCAACGCCCACGCGACCAGCACGCCACTCGGTGACGCTATGGAGTCAAAGGCGATTGAGAACGTCTTCGGCCAGCGTGCGCTCGACCACGAGCTGCTGGTCAGTTCCACCAAATCGATGACCGGGCACTTGCTCGGCGGCGCTGGAGGACTCGAAGCCGGCATCACGCTCCTCTCCATGCTCCATCAGATCGCCCCGCCGACGATGAACCTCGTTGAGGTCGATCCGCAATGCCGTCTCAACTATGTCCCGAACGAGCCGAAGAAAACCAGAATCGACTACGCCTTGTCGAACTCGTTCGGCTTCGGCGGCACCAATGGCTCGCTCGTCTTCAAGCGCTGGACGGAATAACCCGTTGCACAAACAAAACCGAGGCGACGCGTTCAAGCTGTGTCTCGGTTTTTCATTCCCTAAACTAGCTCATGGCAGCGCCGCCCACGGCCAAAAGCACACTCAGCAGCCACAGCCCGCCGACCACGAACGAAGACTGCGCGACGCTCTTCTTCGCTATGATCGCCATTCCAACAATTGCCAGCCCAAGCGACCAAAGCTCGATCAGATCAAGCCGCGAAAGAAGCGCTCTCAAAACCGGAGAGATATCTGGAAGGTAATAGCCCAGATTCGTCCCAACCGGGTTTTCCTGTAGGAAACTCTCCGTGTTACTCCCAAGCAAGAGCGTAATCGACGTCACCAAAGATCGCACCAGAAACGGCAGCGCTGCATAGCATGCGACCGCAAAGCACTGAAAAAACTTTGTGTCAGAACCCAGTACAAAATTGAACGTCCCCCAAAGAATCAGCGCGTAGATCGCATAAGTGATCACCAGTAGCACCGGGAGACTATAGGTGATGGACTTTGTAATGGTGGCACCAATCGCCAGTTGCCGCGCCTTCTGTTCCGGCGCAGCTTGATTGTACGCATCTTCAGCCTTGGGGCTTTGCGCCAGCTTATTCTCGTAGCATCGGTCAAACCCCACTTGCTGGCTAGTCACATATCCAGTCACCAGAATGAACCCCGAGATAAGCACCAGCGGAAGCAGCCAAAGCCACGCACTCGAGCTGCTCTGAATGGCCTTGAACGCCTTGGTCGGGGCGATGAACGTATCCAACACCAAACTCAATTGGCTCGGGCTCTTGGTCGCTTCGGGTGCGCTTGGCGCTGGAACACCGGTGGTTGCCAAAACTGCTTCAGACATGGGTAAAACTCCTTTCGGTTATCGCTCGAATTTTAGACCCTGCAGCCGAGGATGCAAGCAAAAACGCAAACTCTCCATAAAAAGTTCCAAAAACTAAAACGCCTCCCACTCGGGGAGGCGTCTTTCAACCGCTTGCGACTACCAACTAGTTGACGCCCGTCACACCATGCGTTTTTGCTTCCTTCGCAGCTTCGTTCTTCTTCCGCGAATCCATCGAAAGATTCGCATACTTATCTGCATCCATCAGATCGGCCTTCACTGCTGCAATGTTGCCGCATTCCAAATCCGCCTTACGACGGCTCGTGAGCGAAAGATAGGTATACGCATCTTCATAGTTCGGGTTGATCTCGGTCGCCTTCTTCAGGTATTGCATGCCTTCTGTGACCAGTGGTGTATTCACCGCACTGAGTTTTGCACAACCGGCCTTCGAGAACTTGAGGTTCCCGTCGCTCTTATCTTCAATGCCTTCCGCATGCAGCGCGGTGACAGCATTCTTGTACTCCTGAAGCCAATCTACGACGCCAATGGTATAGTTTGCTTCCGCGTCATTCGGATCCAGCGAGATCACCTTTTTCTCATAGTCCTTGGCTTCATCCGGGTGGCCCGTATTGCGGTCCAGCGACGCGATCTGCTTCAGCGCATTGATATTGCTCGGGTCACGCTGTAAAACCTGCTGGAACCCATCCAGCGCCTGCTGTGCCAGCTTCTTGTTCTCAGGCGTATCCAAGCCAGGAACCACCTGCGATGCGTAGGTGGTCGCCAGATAAATGCGCGGATTCGGATTATCTGGATCAATCTCAATCGCTTGCTGAAAGTGATCCTCGGCCTTTTCAAAGTGGCCGTTCTTAAACTCCTGAACGCCACGGTTGATCTGGTTATTGGCGCTAAGGCGTTTGCAACCGGTGGCAGAAGAAAGAACAAAAGCCATCAGTGCAGCAGTCACCGGAATTCGTGCAGTCAATTTCATCAGACGTATTTCTCCTTGGAAAGAAGCGCGTCGGCTATTCCATCATCATAACCCGAACGATTGGTGGGTGCCGTCGTTCGATTGTAACGGGTCAAACGTGATATGCCTAGTGACGTTTTCTCAAGCGCTTGAGACGCACAAACTGCTATAACAGCTTCACTTACCCAAAATCTGCCGCCGAGCAACCTATACGAGGCGAGAAGAAGGCCGCCAACCGCAGAGGCCTTCCCCTTCCATCCTGTCAACGGCCAAGCCGGATTAGTCCCCAGCCACCGTCTCTTCAATCGATTCAACCACTTCCACGTCCGCAGCCTTCGGCGCAGGAGAAATGCCGCCCAGCCCACCGATCGCGCCAAGCGGAACAAACCCGCCCTGCGGAGCCTGCTCGCCCAGCACCTCCTTACGATACAGCGCCGCCATCTTGGCGTTTTCGGCATCCTGCTTCAGCTTCGCATCGCGGGCACGAATCTTCTCTTCCCGCGAGTTCTTGGCAATGCCACTCTTGTCGAACGTGTCGTTGGCTGCGGCGTTCACGTGTGCGTCGTTCAGCACCAGGTCAACGCTGGCGTCTTTCTCGAGGCTCACCTTCTTGCCGCCAGCGAAGATCTCATGACGCCCATGCTCTTCGTACCACTTGGTCAGGCTCGCGGTCATGTGCATCTTTTCGATAATGTTCCGCCAACCCACGCCTGTGTTGTACGCACAGAAGCTGATCTCGCCCTCCTGCGTCGCATACGGAATGATGCACTGCTCCGTGCGCCTGAAGTCGTAGTTGAACAGGTCCTGAAACCACATTCCCGCGATAAACAAGAAGTTCCAGCGGTCCGCACGCCGCTTTTCGATGTCTTCCATCGTCCGGTCGCCGCCGACCTTGCCATAGTCAATCCCCGATGCGCCAAAGCTCTTATCGAACTTCGCCAGCAGGTCCTTGATCTTGAAGTGCGTCGGAGCGTTCTGCGGTGTGTAGTTCCGCGCGAGCGCTAAAGCTGCGCCGATCATCGTCAGCCACTTGCCACGAGCCGCGTCATTCACACGTGCGATGTCCTTCGCCAACCGATCCGCGTTGATGAAGGCTGTGACCGGGACTGCTTCCTTGGTCTCTTTGTCGATCATGATCGCCATTCCGATTCCGCAGTTCGGGTGACAACCGCAACTCAGCGAACCCCAGTCACGATCCGGACCATGCACCAGGTCCGCCCAGTCAGAAAACGTCGACATAAATGAGATCGGGAACCAATCGCGGATCGGCTCGCCGATCCCGGTCTGGTTCTTCACATCGTGCGCCAGGTGGGACAGCGTATACCGCTGTGCCTGCCGCCGCTCGTCCGAAATCTCTTCGTCACGCCCGGTAAAGCTGACCGGCTGGAACGACAGGAAATTGATCTTCTTCGGGTTATCGAGCGCAAACTCGATAATCCGGCCCACCTGCTCGTTGTTGATGCCGTTCACAATCGTCGTCACTGGAACGATATCCACGCCCGCCTCATGCAGGTTGTGAATCGCCTGTAGCTTCACGTCGAACGCGTTGCCCACCTTGCGGTGCGAGTTCGCGGCATTGCCGATGCCGTCAAACTGTAGATAGGCGTAGCGCAAGCCAGCTTCAGCCGCAGCCCGCGAAAACTCCTTTGACTTGGCAAACTCAATCCCATTCGTTGCTGCCTGCACGCTGTTGTAGCCAACCTTACGGGCGTAGGCAACCGCATCGAGGAAGTACGGGCTCAGCGTTGGCTCACCGCCAGAAAACTGCACCGACATCTGACGCCGAGGCTTGATGGTGATGGCGTTGTCGAGCATGGTCTTGATCTCGTCCCACGTCAGTTCGTGCACGAAACCAACCTGATTCGCGTCCATAAAGCAGGGGTCGCACATCATGTTGCAGCGGTTGGTCAGGTCGATCGTCAACACCGAGCCGCGCCCGTGCGTCACGGTCGAAGTCCCATGATTGTGCAGCTTCTCGTCATTATGGGCACGAATATCGCGGCCCGGGAAGACCTCTTCGAGGTGCTTGAAGAATGCCGTATCAATCGACATCACGTCTTCAAAGTGGCCGTGCAGCGGACAATCCTTCACCATCAGAATCTGCCCATCGCGCTCAATAATCTGCGCCTTGATCTCCCCAACCTTCTCGTTCAGCAGAATCTCATGTGGCAGCTTGCCATCCACAATCTGCTGCCGAATGGCCGGGACGCACTTCGGACACAGCGAATCGGTCGTCCGAGGCCAGCCTAACGGCGGCTTCTCCTTCTGGTAGCTCTTCAGCAGGGGCTTATCGCTCCACTTCGGCGTAAAACTCTCATTCGGGCTAATGCTATTCAACCGGCTAAATACGTTCCAACCAATCTTGGCAAATTGGACAACGCCACGCTCTAGATACTTCCCAGGCTTCTTGGCCATCTCTTTCGATCTCCTAATAGGTTGCTGGTCCCATGCTCAGGCTGGGCCGGTTATGGTGAGGTTGAACTGCTCAATCGTTCTCTTAGATGCACACGTTCCACAATTCGCTTCGACCAGCGAAATAAAACGGAACCATCGTGCCATCTCCCACAACACGCTCACAAACGGGTTACGGCTATCTTCCACGCTAGTGTCGTTTCCCGACGCGGGGAAAGCCACGAACAGCGAACGGAGAAAATTGAAAGCCCAATGGTGAAATATTTATGTCGAATGGATCAAGTTCCAATCGATACTGCCGATAACCTCATGTCCAATCAGTAACCACCTCGGTGCACGGGAGCATTTTGACACACCGGCAGCCGCCTCGGCTGCTCATAATCAAACTTGACACTGCTGGCAATTCCCCTCCGATGACGCGTCGCCTCCCCAATTCGCCCCTCGGCCCCCTGTATTGGACCCTCCCGCTTCTAGCCATACTCGCCGGTTGCCATCACAAGCAGCCCGCTGCACCATCCTCCGCAGCCACCGCACCCAGCGTCCGCGTGCCCCCCTCAGGATCTGCCAGAAGCGAGCGACCCGCAGCGCCCCCCCACCCGCCTATCCGCCCTGAAGACGCCAAAGGGAAACCCGTCCTCACAGAGGTTGGCCTCGCCAGTTGGTACGGCGCGCCCTACCCAGGCCGCAAAGCCGCCGACGGAACCGTCTTCGACCCGAATGCCCTCACCGCCGCCCACCGGACTCTCCCCATCGGCAGCATCGTCCGCGTCACCAACCTCGCTACGAACGAGTCCGAACTGGTCCGCATCACCGACCGCGGCCCCTTCGTCCCTGGCCGCTCGCTCGATCTCTCACTCGCCGCCGCCAAGGCCATCAGCGTCTACCGCATGGGCGTCGCCAAGGTCAAAATCGAAGCCTACGCCAAGCCAGACGCCGACCCCGAAGGCCGCTGGTGTGTTCAGATCGGTGCCTTCCTCGACCACAACGACGCCATCCAGCTCAAAAACGACCTCCTACGCCACTACGCCAACGCCAAGGTGATCGAATTCGCCGGAGCCACCGGCCACTGGGTCCGCATCAACCCCGACCCCCCAACGCGCAAATCCGCCGACCGCATCGCCAACTCCATCCACGTTCCCGACGCCGAACCCTATCTCGTCCGCCTCAACTAGTCTGATAGACCGGATTGGCTAAAATCAACTTACCCTGTCGGCTGGTGCTAAACTCATCTCGTGGACGGCTTCGACTGGGATGACGCGAACCGAACTCACATCGCCGAGCACGGTGTATCCGTGACAGAGGCGGAAGAAGCGTGCTGCGGAGAGACTCTTTTCCTTGACTCGTATGTCGTCGATGGTGAGTTGAGAGTAGAAAGCGTCGGGGCGACCCGAACCGGTCGTATCCTGAAGCTATTGACGACAGACCGCAACCATTCAATTCGGGTGGTCACAGTCTTCGACGCAAACCGAGGTTTGAAGCAACTCTACTTCAGAGAAATTGGTGAGACCTATGAATGAACCACGTATCATCCCCAGATTCGCATCCGAAAAGGAAGAGGCCGACTGGTGGTTTGAAAACCGCGAAAAACATTCTGAGGAGTTTATAGCCGCCGCAGCCGATGGCAGAGTCAAGCGCGGTAATCTAGCAGATCACCTCGATGCCATTCGTCAGGCGACAACTGTACGTCTCGACAGTGAAACTGCATCTGAGGCTCGGGAGCTGGCAAAATTTCGTGGTCAGGAGGTCTCAATCGTCCTCAAATTTTTGGTCCATGAAGCCCTCCAGCGCGAAAAGCAACTGGTCAGCTAGATCAGAGAAGGACCGATGCTCTAATTCCCCGGCGGCGCGTAATACGGCAACTTCTGCTGTTCTTCGGTTGCCCGCTTCACGCCGATATCCCCAAACAACAAACTGGGCGCAATCGTGGTCTGCATCACCGCACCCATCTGCATCTGCACATAAGGCTCAGCCCCGGCGGCTACGACTTCACTCCGCAGACTGCGGTTATCCAGCTCATCAAACACCGCCCCCCGCACCAGTTGCCGCGTGCCATCCGGATGCACCTTATAGAGCAGCCGAGGAGTCAGTTCTCCGCCCAGAGTCTCCACTTCGTAGACATCGCGCCCCTGCTCCTTCGCCATACTGATCAGCTTGGCCCGGAGTTCCGCGTCCTGCACTGGCGCAATCGACGTAAACTGCATCACGCTGGCGTGGGCGTGTGCCGCCTGACCCGGCGCGGCTCTCCCGTGCCCGTTCGATTCAGGAAAGTCCCGAATCGGCGTCCGCGACACCAGATAATTCATCAACTTGCCCCGCTCCACTACCTGCACCGTCTGCGCCGGCACTCCCTCATCATCGACCGCATAGCTGCCCAGCAACTTGCGCCCGTTCAAGGTCTTCAGCCCGGGGTCATCGACCACATTCATAAACTCTGGCAGCACCTTCGCCCGAAAGCTCGACTGGTATGCCCCCCCCGTCCGCGCCGTCGTCCCCATTTCTGGCCGGTCAGCCTCCACATTCGGCACAAAAAGTCTCTCCAGCACGTCCGTCGCGGCATCCGCATCGAACAATACCGGCCCATGGAAATCCTCAGCGTCCGCCACCGGAGCGTTCCGCAACTCTTCAAAGCTCTTCACCATCCCAACGGCCCGCCTATGAAACGCCGCAGCCCCTTCAAGTTCGCTCGCCAGCGCCGCTGTGGTCCCGTTATCGCGCCCCAGTCGCATCCCATCCGCAGCCTGCCCGCCTACGCTAAACGTCGCGTTATAGCCGGCGTAGCCCTGACGCAGTACGGTTCCTTCGGTGTTGACCAGAAACTCATTCACAACCAGCCCACGCGCATTCGCTGAACTGTATTGCACGTCCGGAGCACTCGATGCCAGCGCTGGGTCGGTCAAAAACACCCCACTCGCATCGGCGATCCGACGCTTCCACTCCGGCTTGTCGATCTCTAACTTCACCAAAGGCTCCAAATGGACCACCGCCTTCGCGGCCGCAAAATCCTTCTCCGTTGGGGCCTTTTCAAACCGCTTCAGCGCCGCCTGCTTGCTCGCATACGCCCGCAACGCACCCTTGTAGGCCTGATCGGTCGCTAGCCACAGCGCATACCGCAGCGCGACCGGATCATTCTCCACGGGAGCCAGCTCCACCGAGCCATCCCCCCGTCCCGAGCTCGAATCCACCGTCTCATCGCCAATCCGCACCGTTACCCGCACCACACGCTGGTGGCTCGCCTCCTCGCGGCTCACTGCACCGTAGTTCGCCACTGCATCCCAGGTGTTGTAATCATCCAGCCGATACTCGATGAAATACGGTCGCTGCATCCCAGGCAACACCAGCAGCTTCCCCTCACGATCCAGCTCCAATTGCATCGCCTTCAGCACCGGGTCACTCGCCGCCGCCTTCAGCGCCTCAGGCGAAAACGCACTCTGCGCCATTGCAACCGGTAATCCCGCAAACAGTAGCCCACACAGAAAACTCTTCATTGCTTCACCTCCGCAGAGCCCGGAGGAGGCACAATCGGCGGTCTCGCCGTGCCTTGCTTCTGCCGCTGCGTCTCAATCTTGCTCAGCAGCATCGCCGGAGCGACCGCACTCACTGGTATGCTCCCGCTCTCCGCGCCGCAAATCCCGTTGAACACATCCGGCCTGTCGCCCGTCGCCAAAATATCCTTCAGCGCGGTCTGCGGCGTACCCACGATCGAAACCCCGCGCACCAGTTCATCCGGCCGCCCATCCACAAACACCCGATACACCACCAGCGGAATCACCGAAAACGCCTGCGGACTGCTCCGCGTCGTCACCGCAAACCCGGAGGAAATATCCTCAAAATAAAGTCCATAGGCCTTGCCCTGCTTCTTCGCCTCTGCCTTCAGCATCTCGCGCAACTCGCCATCCGGCACTGTCTTCGATGACGAAACAATGAGATTTCCCTGCCGCCCCGACGGCATATGTCCCACTTCAGCTCGTCCATGGCCGTTGCTCTGCGCGAAGCTCGCAATCGGCAACCGCGACATCAAAAACGTCTTCAGCACTCCATCCTGAATCAAATTCACCCGCCGTGCCGCCTGCCCTTCGTCATCAAAAAGATAGTGCCCGCTCAGCGAAACCCCGCCAAACTCCTTCAGCGTCGGGTCGTCCGCAACACTGATAAAGCTGGGCATAATCGGCTTGTTCAGCATCTTGGTAAACGTCTGTCCTTCCTCGTCGCCGCGTTGCCGCTGCCCTTCCAGCCTGTGCCCCAACACCTCATGGAAGAACACAGCCGTCGCCCGTCCGCTCAAAATCACCGGCCCGTCATAGGGCTCGGTGATCGGCGCAACCCGCAGCGCTTCCAAACTCTTCCCCATCGCCAGCGTCTTCTCCACCAGCGTCTTCTGGTCCGGCAAACGCCCTAGCTCGTCCGCCTCAAACGTCTCAACCCGGTACAAATCCATGCCATCGGCAGCCCGCGTCCGGCCCACAATGACCACCCGCGCCACATGGCTCGGCGTGCTCACCCGCGCCCCATCGCTTGAAACGAAGTAGTCCTCCTCGTTCGAGGCCTGCAAGCTCGCGTCGTTATAAAACACGTCGGGAAACTGCTTGAACAGCCCGGAAAGCTCCCGCAACCGAGCCTCCCACTCCGCCTTGCTCGGCAGCAGCGGAGAGTCCGGCGTAAATCCCTTATCCGCCGGAACTAGCTCCTGCACTGGCTTCTCGGCCGAAAAATCCGCGGACGTATCTTCTTCCTTCGCCCTCACCTGCTGCTCGGTCTTCACCTGCAACAGACTGTTCAGAGCCTTGCCATACCCAGTATTCGTTGCGTACCACAGCGACCGAGCCAGCGCCCCCCTATCGTCGGTCAGCGGAAGCGGAACCGTCGTCAACCCGCTATTGCGGTGCGCCCCATGCGTATTATCCTCCGCCCCGGAGCCCAGCCTCACCTGGACATCGACCATCCGCCGCCGATTCTGATTGCTATCCACCAGTGCCCCAAACTCCGCCGCTATCGATACGCTCTCCGCATCCGAGACCGAATAGCTGATGAAATACGGCTTCGGCTGCGCTGGCCCCTTACCCCCTGCTGGCACCGTCCCACCCAGCGACGTCATCGCCCGCGTCAGCTCCGCACCCATCACATCCAGCAGTGTCGTATCGACCGTACCGCCAGCCGCTGGCTCCCCGCCTCCATCCCCCGCTCTGGCGACGCCCGCCACGCAAAGAACCCCGACAACCGCCGCTATCCGCCAACCGACTCGCGCTCTCTTCAACTCGTTATCCTGCCAATCCAACCACATTTGCCGAGTTTATCTGAATCCAACCACTTGTGAATGAGACGTTTCAAATCTCACTTCGCCGTCTGTACTCTAACGCACACATAGCCCCGAAAAAAACCCGAAAACCCTACCCAACTTTCCCCATATAGAATTCCCCCATGCACCTCCGCACTCTACTCCTCGTACTCATCACGCTCTTACCCATGCCGGTCCATGCCGCTCCCACCCCCACGGAAGCCGCGGCCATTGCCGTCGCCAACCAGAACCACACCGCCTACACCCTACCGCTCGCGAAGCTCGCCATCGCCCAGCACCTCCACTCCATCGGCGTCATCACCCACTTCGGCGGCGAAATCTGGACCATCCTCACCCTCGTCCTCATCCTCCAGTTCGGCATCGCCACCCGCATCCGCAACATCGCCGTCAACCTCAGCAAAAACCGCTGGACTCAGGGCTACATCTTCTTCGGCCTCGCCCTCGTCCTCTATACACTCCTCTCGCTTCCCCTCGACATCTACTCCCAACACATCGAGCGCGTCTACGGCCTCAGCGTCCAATCCTGGCCAAGCTGGCTGTTCGATCAGGCTAAGATCCTCGGCATGACCTACTTCGGCGGCGTCTTCCTGGTCATGCTGCTCTTCTGGCTCATCCGCAAATTCCCCCGTACCTGGTGGATCCCGCTCTGGGCCGCAGTCTCCGCCCTCGCCATTTTCATCTTCTTCCTCTCGCCCATCCTCATCGACCCTCTTTTCAACACCTTTGAACCCCTCGCCAACACCAACCCCCAACTCGTCCAGCAGCTCGAGCAGGTCGTCGCTCGCGGCGATGGCATCCAGATTCCACCCGAGCGCATGTTCCTCATGAAGGCATCGGACAAAACTACTACGCTGAACGCCTACGTGACCGGCTTCGGTGCCTCCAAACGCGTCGTCGTCTGGGATACCTCCATCGCCAAATGCACTCCCGACCAGATCCTCTTCATCTTCGGGCATGAGATGGGCCACTACGTCCTTGGCCACATCCTCTCCGGCATGGCCTTCACGGTCGCCCTGCTCTTCGTCGCCTTCGCCCTCGGCTTCTACGCGTTCCAATTCCTCCTAGCACGCTTCGGCAAGCGCTGGCGCATCCCCACGCAGGATCACTGGGCCGCACTCTACGTCTTTGCCCTCGTCCTCACCGTCCTCAGCTTCTTCGCGGAACCCATCGCCAACACCATCTCCCGCGCTCAGGAGCATGCCGCCGACGTCTATGGCGAGGAGGTAGTCCACACCGTCGTCCCCAACCCCCAACTCGCCGGCCAATCCGCCTTTCAGATCCTCGGCGAAAACAGCTTCTCCGACCCGGAACCCCACCCCTTCACCGCCTTCTGGCTCGGCTCCCACCCACCCACCTGGTTCCGCGCCGCCTTCGCCCAGGCCTACAATCCCTGGCTCCCCGGCAACCAACCGAAATATCTCAAGAAATGAACCCAACCACAGTTTGGGTGGGGATCCGACAACCTCCACCCTCCAAGGAACCCACCATGCCAGACTGCATCTTCTGCAAGATCGCCCAACACCAAATCCCCGTCCCCGCCGTCTTCGAGGACGAGTTCTGCATCGCCTTCCCTGACCTGAACCCGCAAGCCCCCACCCACCTGCTCGTCATCCCCAAGCAGCACTACGCCAACGTCGCCGAAGCCCCCGCCGAGGTTCTCGGACCCCTCACCCACCAGGCCGCGCAACTCGCCCAAGCCAAGCTCCCCAACGGCTTCCGCCTGGTCATCAACACCGGCGACGACGGCGGCCAAACCGTCCACCATCTCCACATCCACATCCTCGGCGACCGCCCCATGCACTGGCCCCCGGGCTAAAACAAAATTAAAGAAACGGATAAGACGGATAAAAACGGATCAACCCAAACAAGACCCCAAAGTCCTATCCGAATCATCCGCTTCTATCCGTCTTATCCGCTTATGTATTTTGCCTGCTGCCCTACTGGTTGAAGTTCGGCTCATCCAGCTCTTCAATGCCGTACCGCCGCAGTAGATTCGGCAGATTCTGCGAGAACGCTGCACGTGGCATCACGGTATCGCAACCAGCCTCAACCGCCTTGGCCTTCAGGTCGCCCTGCAGGTGCGAGAGGAATCCGATAATTGAAGTCGACTTCTTCAACTTCGACTTCAGCTTCGGAATCAGCGTCAGCGGCTTCGCATTCGCGTTGTTCAGGTCAAACACGATCAACCCGGGCTTCTCGCCGTCTTCACTCTCAGTGAGCGCCGCAATCTGCTCCTTCTCATTCTTCGCAAACCCGACCTTCACCCCGAGCTTCCGAGCCGTCTCCTTAATCTTCGCCGTGAAGAAAAGATCCTCGATGAAGAAGTAGATCTTCGTCGGCGTTCCTTCAGCAATCGGAATCACCCGACCCTGCGAGTAGTCAATCGGCTGCGAATCTCCCGCATACGACCTAGCCCGCCCGCCATAGCTCCCGCCACCGCCATTGCCATAGGCATCAATCGTCGCCGGAGGAATATCGAACACATTGCCGTTCGCTACGCGGTAGCTGTGGTCCATCGGTCCAACAAA
>Ga0116226_10002974_pt1 | contig 14910 bp, 9 predicted proteins | sample S1TSphfallax_FD_89692 | JGI IMG/M metagenome (GOLD analysis project Ga0116226, IMG submission 89692) | Host-associated microbial communities from peat moss isolated from Minnesota, USA - S1T2_Fa - Sphagnum fallax MG | ecosystem: Host-associated > Plants > Peat moss > Unclassified | place: USA...
CAAGTTCAAATCACAATATATGGTCAAATTGTAGGGTTTTCAAATTGGAGGTTTCAAGTTTCACCACCATTGGAGCCTAATCATAGATTCAACTTATTTTTAAAATTGAATTAAAACTTGAATAGAAGATTTTGTTCCGTTTTTTAAAAGTTCAATTTGTTAGGACCATAAATGTAATTTTATTGAAAAAAAATGAAGTTGGCTTTGTAGTTTAGACAAATTATTGCATTTGATTGTACATAAGTAATATTATATAATCTTTATTTTGCATGGTGTGCACCACAAACTGACTTTTAGTTTTTTTTGGAAAATTATTTGAAACCAAATTTGTTTTAAATCTAAAGAATCAATTTCAAGATTAAAATAGGGATCAAAGGTTCCTTTTGAAATCAAGAACATAATAAGGGGCTTTGAAATTGCAGGTTCCAAGAAATTTTTTTCCCAGGCTAATGGAAAATTTCTTGATGCTTCAGGTATGGTAAATGTATTGCCCTTTGGGTATTCCATAGACATGACCTGGGAAGCCCATTCTTTTCGCTGGGCTGCAGCAACTTAGCTTTGTGTGGAGGATACCACACAAAACATTGAAAATGGATTTAATGTATGTTTTCTTGTCTTGGTACTTTTGGAGATCAAATGGGCTCTTTTCTTTCTCTCCCCCCACCCCCCGCCCCAAAATGCAATAGAATTATCAATAAAGTAATGAAAACGCAACACCAGAACCCTGAGTTTGGTCAGACATGGGGTGAGATTCAAAACAAACATGCAAAAATGTAAATTAGGGTAAACTGACTCGTGACCAACCACTTAAGCACTCAAGGTAGGCCAGATCCAAGGGGAGGGCTCTATTGTTAAAGCCCCAAAGTAGAGGGGGTCAATAACTCAAATAAATAAACCATTGAATGCGACAAAAGCCAGTTCTTGAACACTCAAAAAATCCGTTATATCTTACTTTGGCGCTATTAGATTTTTTAAATGATTTGTAAAACCTTAAGTGGCCCTCCTATAGCATTTAAAATTGTTTAAAATGAATAAAAAATAAGAAAGTTATGAGATTTGAAAATAGGAGAGGTCAAAATGAAAAAAAAGAAAAAAAGCATTTTACAATTCGAAAATACATACTTTTTTAACTTTCTTTTTTGGCTGATCCTTTTGCTTTGAATTCCAAAGTTGATTTGTAAAGCTTGAGAAGGTGCTCCTATAACATTTTAAATCGCTCAATATGGAGAAGAATTGAGAAAGATCTGCCAAAGTGTTTGGTCATAGGCAGACAATCGGTGATGGGCCAGCTTACCCTAGCATGGAAAGACCATTAAACTCATCAATTTTGGGGCCAGAGTGACCCAACACCCACCAGTGCACCAACGTGGATGGATGGTGCACTGATAGGATTCTCTTTTCTATCCCTGGGCTATCCCTGTGCCATCCCAGATTGACTCTTTTCGTTTGCCCTTTCTCAGCCTTAATCAACGTTGATCTCAAGTTTTTTTTGCAACTTTATTTTCTCACCGCCCCCTTCCCAGTTTTTTTTTTTGTTTTTGAAACTTTTCCCACTCACCCACATACTAACCCCCACTATCCACCACCGACCTACTCACCTATATATTTAAATTAAAAGTAGGCTTTTCCCCATCTACCTACTCACCTATAAATTTTAAATGTGCCACTTTCATCCCCACCCACCTACCCTACCACCAACCTACCTACCAACATTTTAAGTAAGTACCTACCAAACCCCACCTATATGGTTGCCATTGCAATAGACCCCCAACAGTTGAGAATGGTGGGGAAAGAATAAAATGAAGGTATTGCATGGAGCTTGCTCTTGTTCATTCAAACAAATAAATAAGGGGACGATTAAAGTATTTAACACCCCCTATATAAAGGTATTGCAAGTTTTGTTTAAAGAATATTTTCCATGGGGGGATTACAAACCAAGTGGATAATCAAAGTGATAAGAAGCTTTAATTCAATTTAGACACAATTAATGCATGTTATACTAAGTTCATAAAATACTCAATGAACGTGCAATACCCCATTTTAGGTATCCCTGAAATAGTTTGGGTTCCATTTCAACAATTAGAGGGATATTGCATAGCCCTACAAAAACCTAGAAATAATCCAATACCTTAATTGGGTTACATTGTAAACACCATGGGCTAGATTAGTTTGGTGTAAGCTATTAAAGGCTAGTATTCATGCCCAAAAAAAACTCAATGAACATGCAATACCCCTCATGAGGTATCCCAAAAATCCATTAGGCTCCATAACATATTTTTTTGACAAATGGAAGGGTATTGCATAACCTTACCAAAACCTACAAGGAAACTAACACCCTCATGAAGGTATTTAGTAATTAAACACCATGGGTCTACTCTATTGGAAAGGTATTGTTCATCTTCAAAACTACACAATACACTTGCAATACCCCTCATAGGTTATCCCATAAATACATTGGGCTCCATAACTTGAAATGTGGAGGAGTATTGCATAGCTTTATAAGCAAAGTAATACCTTGTTTGGCGTATTTAGTAAACACCACAGGTTAAATTATTTTAATTTAGACTATCAAAAGGGTATTGCTTATGGCAAAGAATATTCAATGCACATGTATTACCCCCTTGTAGGGTATTTTAGAAATACATTGGGTTCCATAACATATCTTTTGAAACTTATAAAAGTATTCCATAGTCATACCAAAACCTACAAGGAAATCCATACTTTCATTAAGGTATTCAATAATTAAACACCATGGGTCTTGTTCATGCTCAAAAATACATAATACACCTACAATTCCCTTCATAGGTTATCCCATAAATACATTGGGCTCCATAACATATATTTTCAAACTTGGAGGGATAATGCATATCCTTACCAACATGGGTTAAATTATTTTGGTCTAGACTATCAAAGGGGTATTGTTCATGCATAAGAATATTCAATGCACATGCATTACCCCTTTGAAGGTATCCTAGAAATCATAACATATATTTTCAAACTTGTAGGGGTATTGCATAGCCATACCAGAACCTAGAAGGAAAGCAATATTTATATAATATTGCGATAAAATTTTAAACCATGAAACAAAAAAATGTTTTTAAAAATAATTATCCTATGCTCAATATAACATGCTTTAAATATTGATTCAAGTAAATGAAGGTATTGCAAAGTTCTTCAGATTGATGGTAGAAGGTCACTTGAACAAAGTTATGGAGTTTAAATACAATATATGCATCATCATGGGATATTTACATTCACCATGAAACATAAAAATATTTTTTAAATATTTGATTTTTCGTTAATATATCATGAAATTCATGTTTTCAAAATTATTTATTCACCTTGCAATATGATTTAACATATATAAAATTGAATGTAATGAAAAATTGGTCACATTGATGGTACAAGGGTTTAGGGTTTAATGTAAATTTTATTAAATCAAAATTCAGAATTTGTCAAAATAAAAAAATAAAAAAAATTCGGGTTGAACATTTTTTCAATGATGTTCATATTTATGTTCTTCCCTCTTAAAGTTGTAAATTCATTTTAAAAAATAAAAACATAAATTCCCTAGTTTAATAAGATTTTAATAAAATCTATTTTTTAATGGTTCACATAATAATAAAAATGGTTTCTCCCATATATTAATCATATGTATGATTGAAAATTTTTTAAAATTTTTTTTGACATGTAATAAATAATTTCTAGCCTAAAATAATTATATAGTAGGTCGATAATATTTTATATTCTATAAAGATATAGCACAAGTCCTTATGTAAATTTTAATTTTTATGATGTATAATATTGGCTTAAATATTGGTCTAAATATATTGTTATTTATAACATATCGAGTAGTACATTATATATAATAAATGATATTAAGATACTATATTGTTGATTCATTTTAATACATATAAATGTCTTCATATTTATTTAAAATATGACAAGAATTGATTAAAAAATATGGCCATAATTAATGGGTTGTATTCCAAATGAGTTGTGAACCAAATTTTTCAAGTACAATTGCAAAATGAAAATAATGCACCATGAAACTAATATATAAATTGTGCAAGTTGTTATTTATAATTTGACAATTTGGAATTTTGTAACAAAGTACTGACAATGAAAATTTATAATTTGTACCAAATGTAACCTTTGATTCTTCCACATTGAGTAATGTCCCACACTAATTGCACAATAGACACACATTTGTCATGTTTCTTTTGATTGTCAAATAAACAATTTAAAAAGGAAATTGCATGTTCTATAGTTTGCTAGAGATTCTTTACCCATCAAACTGATAAGATATTCAAGGTGGAGTTTTTCTAACCATATGATGATGAAGTGGAGGAGCAATGTTGTAAACAAATGCTTGATTTGGTGATGGCAATATAATTAGCTTTAAATAATCCTTCTAGGCACCCATTTGCAAGCACTTGGATAGGCGCTTGCACATTGAACAAGCCCAAATTCTCTTTGTGGTGGAAAACTAGAATGTGGTTTACAAGAGCATGGGAATGTTTTAGTAAATCATAGGGCAAAGGAGGTACATTCTCCATGTCCCACCACACCACTATCATTGCAACAATAGAAAGAAATAACAACAACATAACTAACTTCCTTAGTGTTTTAAAGATGATAGTTATATGCAAGGAGTTAATGTTCAAGTTGTTGTTTGTTCATAGAGGAGGGTTTGTTTTTAAAAGCTTCCAAGAAACCTTCAAATCTCATTTCGGGTATGATTTGGACTAAAAAATAACTAGGTATGAGAATGTTCATAAACTCTTGGAGGCCATGGCAAAGTTTGTATGGATTCGAAAACTATGTGAAGGCCAAGTTGTTATGCAATGATCTTGACACCTTGAGAAGTTGAACATGATTTGACCATGTAGTTCATTGTGTAGATTGAATCCACAAAAAAATGAAACAACACTACATTTATTATGATTATGTTACTACTACATTAAACATGATGATGTTGAATCCTCCAACTTTCATTCAACATAACAATGATTTTGCTGTGAATGGAACTATCTTAAGATGCTCATCACCTAGATATCAAATTGGTGTTGTGATAAAAAAAAAAAAGCATTAAATTCTCTAAGAGAAGACATGGGCATTAGGTAGCTAATCAAATGGTTGGTAGAAATCATGTCCTTCATCCATATGATCTACATGTGATCTCATGTGACTAGACTTGTCTATGATGATCAAAAACTAATACTAGGATCAATTTGGACATTCGATGAATGCGCCCAAGCTCAGTTTTCATGCATCCCAACTTTAGGTGGTTTTGCTTCTCAAATACCTGTGATTCAGTGATGTCATCATCTTGCCCTAATTGAATATAGTCAAGTTGCTACTTCGGTCTTTAGCTTGATAAACCTCTAGGGTTTTCCTTTTCAAAAATAAATTCATCAAAGATGTGAACATCAAAACAATTGTTTTAATAAGAGCAAACATTAGATGTTCCCCCTTCTTTAGGCAATGGTCCATTGCAAATGTTTTCTAATGATCATAAAATCTAGTATTACATAAGGTCATTTGCCAATTACATTCATTGTCTCTTCCTTGTAGAGTTAGGTCCTCCTACATTGTTGAGTTATGATGCCTCCAAAAAGTGGATGGAATTTCTTGTAAGATCATTGATCAATATTGCCAAGCAAGCCATAAGCATTTCTCATCAACCTTAGTATTAGCAAAATCATCCTCCTTGTTTTTGTTGGAACATAAAAAAAATCCTTTAATAAAAACCATGATTTCCTTCAATCAAGGTTTTAATTGACTTTTGAAATATAAGTACCTAATATCATGTACATTTAGTCAATGTGTTTTTTTACTTCTATGTAAAATTTATTTTACAATATATAAAAAAATGATATACTTAATTAATTAATGTGTGGATTTATTATTATTGTTGCATTCTTACACATATAATATCTTAATGATTATTGTTTGTTAGAATTTTAAATAAACATTAAATATAATTGAAAGACATTTTCAAACTCACAAATGGTAAGAATCATTTAATGGATCAATGCAAAATTGTTGGTATATGTAAATGAAGGTATTGTAATATTTACCACATTGATGGTATGAGGTTTGAATTCAACAAAGTTTTGAAATGTAATTGCAATAGCCTCATTTTAGTGATGATTTCATTATCTTTTACCATCAATGTGACCAACTTGATAATACCCTCATTTGTATCATGGTTTAGGATATACTCACAATATGGTGCAAATAATGTATTCATTTAGATTTTAGTAAGGTTATGTAATACCCTTCCAAGCTTCAAGGTGAATGCAAATATCCCAAAATGATACAGGTATTGTATTTAAATTACATAACTTTGTTCAAGTCACGCACTCCCAACTCTTTGAGGGATTCAAATGTGAATCCCAAACAGAGAACAATGGAAAAGTAAGGAGTCGAAGCACGTTCCTTGGCTCACAACATGAAGGGGTGTGCTAGAACTTTGAGATGGGACTAAGAAGAATTGGCAAACTTCACTTATTCACATGGGCCTGCACAAAACCAACACAAGGTGGTTAGTGCGTAGTTATAACACTTTTCATGCTAGGACAAACCACGAGCAATTCAGACACACAAGACTCACCACAACCTGAACTTGGGGAAGCCATCACCTTCCCCCTTATAGTATACTCTGTGGTTTCCCATGGGGCCCACATCCAAATGACTTTTTATCCCAGGACTCCCAAGTGGGAGTCCCAAAATTGCCAAAATTAGGACTCTCGTGACTTTGGGGCGCCATAACCTTGCGAACAAACCTCCGATGGAGATGAGGTCTAAAGCAAAGGTGTAGCCCTTGTCAAGAGCTTTCCAACGGTATATCGCACGCCATCTGCACGTAAGGAAATCGGGTCGATTCCCAACTTTTAGTGGTCGGGAGTCAAATTGCCGATTTGACTCCCGACCTTGCTTTTGGCCATAAGTTGTGTTTCAGATGTGCAAATGAGTGATGGAAGCCCATTTTAGACATCTACGTTCAAGAGCTTTCCAATGATATAAGGAACGTTTCAAGCCATTGAATTTTGACCCGTGCACCTGCCCTTTGAAGCTTCGGGAGTCCACAAGGACTCCATGTCCCAAGTGGGAGTTACCTTGGAAGTGTGAAGGTTCATTCCTTCACACCATCCTACACTCTCGGGAACATACAGCGTGACTCCCGAGTTTCCTCTTGGCCCACAACCTTGCAACTCCTTTGCCTTGGTCGCGAGTCCAAGGCTAAGGTTGTGACATGAAGTGACATTCTACCATCAATGTGAAATCTTTGGAATACCCTTATTTACTTGAATTAATATGTCCAATATGATATAGTGAACATGCAATAAATATCTTCAAAAAAATTCTTTTGTTTCATGGTTTATGATATTATTGCAAAATGATGTGGGTATTAGTTTCCTTTTAGGTTTTGTTAAGGTTATGTGATACCCTTTAAAATTTTAGAAGATATGTTATGGAGCCCAAAGGTTTTATGGATACCCGAAAGGGGTAATGCATGTGAATTGATTAATTATGGGCATAAGCAATACCCCTCTAATAGCCTAAACCAAAATAATTCAATCCATGGTGTTTACATAATACTTTCACGAGGGTATTGTGTTTTTTTTAGGTTTTGTTAGGGCTATACATTACCCCTCTAGGACTTTTTAAATATGTTATGGGGCCCAAAGGAATTTTAATATACCTTAATAGGGGTATTGCATTTGCTTTGAATAATTTTGGGCACAAGCAATACCCCTCTAATAGCTTGGACCAAAATAATTCAATCCATGGTGTTTACAAAATTCCTTATGAAGGTATTATTCTCCTTTTTAGGTTTGAAGTTCTAATTTTTGGGGGTAAAGAAATTTTTTTGCTTTGGGTGCAAAATTATAATCATTTTTTTTATAAATTTATCAAACATACATATAAAAATATGTGAGAATGTATTTTTAACTACTAACACAAGATGGTGCAAAATGAAAGTAAAATGCCTTAAATAAAAAAACATGGGTGAGATGTGTTACAATAATGTGCAAAAAATGCCCAAGTCCAAAACAACCCTGGCCTAAAGTGGGGAACATGTGGTTGCTTGAAAACTAAATTGCTACCCTAAATTTTGAAAACATAAACAACAGCTTAATCAAAAGTGGGATAAACTATGGGATAAACTAATTTATGTCATTATTGAAGGGGGATGGCATCCATTAGCCTTCACATACCGTGCTAATGTAACCTTTGCATCATGGGCGTGATGTTGCATAAAAACCCCGCAATTGGCTATTATTGCATGCACAACATTAACCACAAACACCTCTTTGGTGGTGCTTCAAACCCTAAAACAAATAACACAATACAATAAATATTGCATATGAATTTTAAAACCTAGAATTCAAATAAAATTCAATATGGCATTATTAGAAACTTATTGACCATGAATCATTTTTGAATCATGGTATTGCATAAAAAGCTTAATCTCTTTATGCACATTGTCTTATTTGATGTAAACTTCCAATCACGCTCCATCCAAGCACCTTTGAGCTCCTTTGCATACTTGGTTTGAGTCACTTGAATCACAAGTGCAAGGTCCTCATTGTTTTCCAACTTGGCATGCACACTGAGAAGGATGGCCCCACACCCTATGTTGTCATGCCAAGAACTTGAAGAATGTGGTTAGAGGTTGACTTCACAAGTGTGAGCTTAGGCACCTCAAGTGTGTATTACAAATCAACATGGAGCCTATCCCACTCTAGGAATGCGTGTCTCTAAGCCTTAATAATAGACTTTTGCTCATTGAGACAAAATTGGGCGAAAGTGTTGTTCAACTCCCATGCATTCATTGTTACATGATCTTGAACCCTTGGGCCGTACTCCCAAATAGATGGATACTCGGGCTTACTTAACTCCATGGTAACATTGTGATGTGCCCACAAATGCCGCACCAAGTTGTATTTGGCTATATAGGATGCATCACACCCATCAACTCTACAAGTAAATTTGGGCCCATCCTTTGTTTATTGCACACCCTTTATGGCAACCACATCTAAAATTAAAAAAAAACAAAAACATAAAACCTAATGTGAGGTTCAATATTCTGGATGAAAGTTATCCTTTAAACAATGAAGTTATTGATAGATAGATAGAAGATTATAATAAAATATGAGGGTATTACATAGAAAAAAAGAAAAACAAAACACCAAATGAGGGTATTACTAAACTCTACTATTGAAATTTGTATAAAATGAAGAAAACCCTAAAAATATCAATATCACCTACAAAGCTTAAAGGTATTACTTATAAACTTAAACAAAAAAAAATGCCCCACCCACCTTTTCACATAGAGAAGGAAGGTGGGGCGTGTAGGAGTCTAAACACCATAATTAAAGAAGGTATTGCAATCACAAATTTGACAAAAGAAAACCCCACCCGTCCTTTCCACTTGACAAGATGGGTGGGGTAATAATTATAGTAAGTGAAGTTCAATGGCTATGTCACCTCCATCAATATGTGCATGAGGTTCAACATCTTCATTTGCATTCTCTTACTCTAACAATGGAGTAGTAGGAACTATATTTTCTTCGTCCTTTATCATCAAAATAGTTCTCTCCAAATCCATATCAATTTGATCAACATTTCCTTTAGATGTTTCCCTAACATCTTCACCCACTTCCACTTCTTCTTCGACAATTTCACTTGTAACCAATGGAACCACATTTCAGCATTTGCTTCTTGTCCCATCACCTTAACCTCCAAATGTCCTTCATTCATGACACCTCCCATGCCATTTACAATGTCTATTAAAACTTATTAATCTATTCTGGCATTCATTGATTCCTTTTGAGTTTGCTTCTAATAAAAACATAAACAACATAATATTATTTTAGTTTTTAGTTCATTTTCCACTCCTTCACCAGTTATGTGGATGCAAAATAAATGAACATTATTATATTCATCATCATTCGGTGTGAGATGAGTGTGCATGTTTCTTACTTGGGAAATAATTAAAATGATAATGAGCAATGTTGCTATTTGTCATCATTATCTAACACTTATCCTGCAGGTGAAAAGAAGATGACAAGTTGCGTTCATTGTCTTCTTTCATAGTTATAAACAAATGAAAAAAACGGATGACAACAAGTAGTGTTTCTATTCATTATCACTACCTAGAGCTTGCTCAAAAACTTGAAAAGGATGATGAGTTGCACTTGTTGCCTTCCTTCATAGCTATAATTTATATAAAAAAGAGGATGACGACAAGTAGCATGGTTGCTTGTCATCGTTTTTTCGTTGTTTGAAAAGAACTAAAATGATGACGAACAACAACACTAGTTGTCATCATTTTTGAGTGCTTATTTTGAAACTTGAAGAGGATGACAAATGCAACTCATTGTCCTTTTTCACATTTATAAACAAAAATAAATAAAAAATGACGACGAACAATGTGGTTGCTTGTCATTGTTTTCTCTTTTGGAAAAGAACTAGAACGACAATAAGCAACAACACTATTCGTTGTCATTCCCTAGTGCTTGCCTAGGAACTTGAAAGGACAACAAGTTGCGCTCATTGTCCTGCTTCATGGCTACAACAAAAAAAGATGACAATGGGTAGTGCTGTTGCTTATCGTCATTTTTTCTTTTGGAAGATAATTAAAATGACCATTGATGCTGGTCATAGTTACCTGTGCCTACCTTGGAGCTTGAAGACGATGTCATCCTCCTTCATAGTTGCCAAAAATCCAAAAACAAGGATGACACCGAACATTATAGTTGATCATTGTTGTTCTTTCTCTTGGAAAAAAATTAGAACAACAATGAGTAACAATGTTGCTTTTCATCGTTACTTGTGCTTATTTCGGAACTTGAAAAAGACGACCAATTACAGTTGTTTTCCTCCTTCATAATTGAAAAAAAAAGAAAAAGAAGGATGATGATGAATAGCGCAATTGTTCATCATTGTTCTTTCTTTTGGAAAAAAACTAGAACGATGATGATCAGTGTTGTTGTTTGTCATCATTACCTGCACATGCCTTGAAATTTGAAAAGGCAACAAGTTATGCTTGTTGTCCTCATTCACAACAACATAAAGAAATTAGAAAAAAAGATAATGATGAGTAGCCATGTTATTCATTGTCATTCTTTCATTCTTCCATAACCACAAGAGAATGATGAGCATGAGCTATGCTTTTCGTGGTTGTTGTTTCACGTTTGCAAGAACACATCGAAACAACAACTTGTTCATCATTGGTTTTTTCGCTTACAACCCATAGCAAAATGATGACAAGCAACTATGTTGTTTATTGTCGTTTTTTCTTGCCGTTGTTTTGTTCATAGCAAGACCACAAAAAAAATGACAACGAACAACTATGTTATTCATAAGCATTTTTCATGGTTGCAAAGAGAAGAGGATGACAAAAACACAACAACAATGTTGTTGTCATCTTTTTCACAAAAAAAGAAATTAAAATAAAAGAAAAAGAAGAATGCAGATAATGAAAAAAGAAGAAGAGAAGCTTACCTTCAAGCTCCCACTTCAATTCCTATTGCTTTCACGCTCCTATTGCCACCATGTTAAAGTTCTTGACGACAAGTAACTCTCTTCAAGCTCCTAGCCCTTGAAGTTCTTGTGTACCTGGAACTCCTAAAGCTTGAGCTACTCAAGCTCTCTCTAGGTTGGAAGCTCTAGAGATGAAAGTGAACGCAAAAGGAGGTGAGTGGGGAGGGGCCCAGCAAGATGAGGGAGGTGGGTGGGTTGAAGTAGGTAGGAGCTTCCCAAAAAACACTTGGGGTCAGGGGTGGGAAAAACAAAATTGATAAAAAAATCGTTGTAAGGGGAAAAAAAAAACTGAGCTAGGAAAAGAATCTAGCTGGGAAAAAAAGGAGCGGAAGAAAAATAAAATACTAACCTAGTAACTAAACCCTGGGGGACAGTTTCGTCCCATCCATGAAATCCCAAAACGGGATTTTATGGATGGTGCACTGGTAGGTGCTGGTTCACTCAAGCCCAATTTTGGTGGGAAACTCAGTTTCATCTTGTCTTTCCTTTATTCCGAGAGCCTCCACCGCCGCTACATATATTTTCACTGTTCTTAGCTGTACAACAGTATATTACCCTCGAATATTGTGTTCAACATTCACTACAATTATAAAAATAGAATAATTATTCTCAAACTTTGTGCATTAAACATTTAATAAAATTATACAAATAGAATAATTATTTTCGAACGTTGCGCATTAAAGATTTAATAGAAGTACACAACTAGAATCATTACTCTCAACCCTAGTACATTAAAGATTTAATAAAATTATACAACTAGAATAGTTTCTATCGAACCTTGTGCATTAAAGATTTAGATTTAACAAAATCATTTTGCAGAGCCACGACTTGTCTTCTGCATTCCTGTCCAAAGACTTGATGATTTTTGTTCCTCCAAAATGTGGGTACGAGACCTATCTACATGGCATTGTGGATATCTGTGCATAGACTCTTAACAATTAGTCTGAGATATTGAGTTTTTTGACGCTGGACACATTGAGCAGCTCCGCCTCTCTGGATGAGCTCTTGTCAATAACTTACTATTCCTATCTGAGGACCAAATCAAAAAGTGTGAGATGCACTCGTAATACAATCATCGAAGACATGACATTGTGGGATCGGAGGTATATTTGGTTTGGCATTTTGTATGTTTAATGTGTGAAAAAAGGTCAGAATTGCTTGCCATGTACAGGATGATTGTTACATCTCAATTAGTAGGTATGTATCAAGGTACCTCCTTCTGAGAATGCACAACTAAGATATATCAAGTTGTTTGCATTTCTAACACGTACAGTTTTCAGAAATGTGAAGTGTTGTTTGCACCTCAAGGCATCAGTGCAATCTGAAAATACCCTCAATAATCGGAAACAATTACCAAGCCATCCACCACTTACGTGGCATACTATCATACTTTGGGCAGAGCAGTAGTGCTGCTAAGTGGCAATCATCCTTATTCAGTTATATTCAAGGCCAGATTTAGTTTCAGTTTATTATTTGTTAGCAAGGGTTCTCTATCCAAGAATGTGAAAGTGAGTATCTCCGTGGTCATGTAATGGGTTGCAATAAGAAGTTTCAAGTTGTGTAATCTTCATGACATTCTGTGAGTGAATGCAGACGAGTGAGATAGCATGACGTAAAAGGAGGAGAAGCAGCTTGATAGCTTGTTAGAATCATCTTCTTGTGTGCACTGTGTATGTTGTAGATTAGCGGCATTTGACGACGGGTCTGATGGGTTCTTGGTCTCTTTGTGTTTGCACAATGTTTGTGGGCGGCATTTAGGAGAAGGATCTTGAGGGGTTCGAGGCATCTTGTCGGCTCTCCGTATGTGGGCCACACATGTGGACAAGGAGCTTGAAGGACTGTTGGAATCTTCTTGTGAGTGTACCCAGTACATGGGACCTGTCTAAGAAACTCTCGAACGCATAATTTATGTGTACTACATCCAAAGGCCCTCTCTCAGAAACTCTTGAATATGTAATTTGTGTGTACCATGTACTTTCACCCTATCTAATAAAACTCTCAATCATGTATTTTTGTGCACTCTGTACATGGGGCCCTGTCTAACAAAATTTTGAACAAGTAATTTAAGGTTGAAAGCATCAAACTGAATTACCTTGAGGTCCATATTACTGAAAGATCAACAGTTCAGAAGCAGTTACTTTTTATGTTCTGTGAAATGTTGGACCATGCCAATGATGATGGGATTGGAGGTATATTTGGAATGTCAAAAATTTGTCACAATGTGTACAATTAATCTCTAGAACAACAATCAGAATTGCTTGTCACTGGATTGTTACATCTCAATCTAGGTACATGGTATGGTACCCTTCTGAGGGTGTCCCACTAAGATATGTGTGATCATTTGCATTTCACTGTAGGTGTTGCTTCTACCTTATGACATCAATAAATCTGGAAGTACCCTTCTATATATACTTGAAAACTATTATTAAGCCAATCATCATTTTGGAGCTTATTTCATTCCTACTTTGGGCAACCAGTAGGGCTGCTACATGGCAATCATCCATAGTTAGACATGTTTTGGACCTTATGTGGTTTAAGTTTACTATGTGTTTTCCAGCAAGTGTTGTGTGCGCAAGAATGCGAAATGAGTTATAGTAAGAAGTTTCAAGTTGAGTAATCTTTCTGAAATTCTATGACTAAGGGTAGACAGGTGAAATTGCATGGTGTAGGAGGATTACAAGCAGCTCAACAGGTTGTAATAATCTTCCATCTTCTTGTGTGCACTGTGTATGTACAACAGGAGGGTGAACTATGAGGGCAAAGACCTTCATGGCTTGTACGAATCTTCTTACATGCACTGTGTTGGTGGGCAGCATTCAAGGACAAGTAATCTGAGGGGTTGTCAGAGTCATCGTGTAGGCTCTTCATACATGGGCTACACATTTGGACAAGCAGCTTGAGAGATTGAGAATTTTTTTGTGTACACTATGTACATGGGCCCATCTACCAAACTCTTCAACATGTGTGACTTAATCAAGGTTGAAAGCATCAAACCAAATTACATTAAGGTTCTCAAGTTATATTGAAAGATCAATATCCTAGAAGCAGTTAACCCCTTCGTGAATGGTGAAGTGTTGGACTACCCCAGTACTCAGGCAAAGCACAATGATGGGGTTAGAGGTATATTTGCAATGCCAACAATTTGCAACATTGTGGATAATTAGTCTGTCAAATAAAATTCAGAATTGATTGCCACCTACAGGATCATTGGTACACCTCAATAAACTAATGTGATATTGTACCCTTCTGAGACTGTAGAGCAGTATATGAAAAATTATGCATATTTCTAACATGTACAGTACTTAGAACGGTGAATGTGCAGCAGATCACATGCTTGCCCAACTGTTCTGG
>Ga0116226_10002975_pt1 | contig 14908 bp, 5 predicted proteins | sample S1TSphfallax_FD_89692 | JGI IMG/M metagenome (GOLD analysis project Ga0116226, IMG submission 89692) | Host-associated microbial communities from peat moss isolated from Minnesota, USA - S1T2_Fa - Sphagnum fallax MG | ecosystem: Host-associated > Plants > Peat moss > Unclassified | place: USA...
ATGAGCGAACTCGCACGCGCCGTGGCCTGCACCCGCTTCCATCTCGTGGAGGGGCGCCTCGCGCGCTGGCTGCTGATGACGCGCGATCGCGCGCACTCCAACCAGTTCCGCATCACCCACGAGTTCCTCGCCGCCATGCTGGGTGTGCGGCGTGCGGGCATCACTCGCGCGGCGAGCGCGCTACAGGCCCGTCATCTGATCGAATACACCCGCGGCGACATCAATGTGATCGATGGGCGCGGTCTCGAGGGCGCAGCCTGTAGCTGCTATGCGGCGGATCGCCGTGGCGCCTTATCCAGCATGCGGCAGAACTCTTGAGGTTCTGGCGGACTCGAACCGAATGCATCTCGCCTTGGGACGACCAGGCGATGCTGCACGCCGAACTGTTCAGCGTCGAGCGCCTGGAGCAGCACGCCGCAAGCCTCGCGGTGGAGCAGCAGGTCACGCGCACGCCGCGCGCGAGGCCTTCGCTTGCGGTGCGGCTGCGCGACAACGCCGTGGTGCTGCTCAGCGCTTACCGCTCGATCGCGAGCACGGTCCGTGACGGGCTACCGGTGACGCCGGCGGCCGAATGGCTGCTCGACAATTATCATGTGATCGAGGCCCAGATCCACGATATCGACGCGGACCTGCCGCCGGGTTTCTATCGTGAGCTGCCGAAGCTCGCGAGTGGACCGCTGACCGGCTATCCGCGCGTGTTCGGAATCGCCTGGGCTTTCGCGGCACATACCGATTGCCACCTCGAGACCGAATCGCTACGCCGCTTCGTGCGGGCCTATCAGCGCGTGCAGCCGCTCACGATCGGCGAGCTGTGGGCGGTCGCGATCACGCTGCGGGTGGTGCTGGTCGAGAATCTGCGGCGGGCCGCGGCGCTGCTCGTCGGCGGCCGCAGCGCGCGCGAGGAGGCCGATGCGCTCGCTGACCGACTGCTCGGGCTGAATGGACGGGCCGCCGAGCCCGAAGCGCTGCGTGACCGTCGTCGGGGGTCGGCAAGCCTCTCGCCCGCATTTCTGGTCCAGCTGGTGCAGCGGCTGCGGGACCAGGACCCCGACGTCACGCCCGCCCTGCGCGATCTCGAGCAGGGATTCGCCGCGCAGGGTACCACCGCGGAGGCGGCGGTGGCGGCCGAACATCGTCGCCAAGGCGGCGCCAATGTCACCGTGCGCAACATCATCACCAGCATGCGACTGATCTCGGACACCGAGTGGTCCGACTTCTTCGAGAGCGTGAGTCTGGTGGACGAGGTGCTCGGCGCAGGCAGCCGCTTCACGCAGATGGACTTCGCCACCCGTAATCTCTACCGCAGCGCGATCGAGGAGCTGGCGCGCGGCTCGAAGACGAGCGAGCTCGAGATCGCGCGGGCGGCCGTCGAACTCGCGCGCGAAGGCGCGCGCATTTCCGAGCGGCAGGGCGATCCGGGCTATTGCCTCATAGCAGCCGGCCGCGCCCGTCTCGAGGCCGAGATCGGCTTCAAGCCGCCGCTCTCCTACCTACCGCGGCGGATCGTGATGCGCTTCGGTGCCGGCGCCTACATCACCGCCATTACCGCGGTGTCGCTGCTCGCCGTGGCACTGGGATTGAGCTCGCTCGACTCCGGCACGATCGCGCCGTGGAAGCTCGTGCTGCTCGGAGTCCTAGGAATCATTCCCGGCATCGACGCCGCCGTCGCCTTCGTCAACCGCGCCGTCACCCGCGGCTTTGGCGCGAAAGTGGTGCCCGGCCTGTCGTTGCGCGAAGGCGTTCCGGCCGAGTGGCGTACGCTCATCGCGGTACCGACGATGCTGACGAGCGCCCGCGGCATCGCCGCTCAGGTCGAGCGGCTGGAGATTCATTTCCTCGCCTGTCCGAAAGGCGAATTGCATTTCGCGCTTCTCAGCGACTGGAGCGATGGCCCGACCGAGCGGGCGACGACCGACGCGCAGTTACTGCAGCTCGCGAGCGCCGGGATCGAGACGCTGAATGCGCGTTATCCCGCCCTCGCCGGCGGCAAGCGATTCAGCCTCCTGCACCGCCGCCGGATCTGGAGCCCCGGGGAGCGCTGCTGGATGGGCTGGGAGCGCAAGCGCGGCAAACTACATGAACTGAACCGGCTGCTGCGCGGAGCGACCGACACGAGCTTCGTCGCTATCGGTGCGCCCGCGCACGAAGTACCGACCGGAATCCGCTTCGTCATCACGCTCGACACGGACACGCGGCTGCCGGGAGATACGGCGCGCCGCCTGGTCGGCAAACTCGCGCACCCCTTGAACCGACCGCGGTTCGATCCGGCGAGCGGACGGGTGATGGAGGGCTATGCGATTTTACAGCCGCGAGTCACTCCGTCGCTGCCGCTCGAGACCGAGGGGTCGCTGTTCCAGCGAGTGGTCTCGAGCGCGCCCGGGCTCGATCCTTATTCCGCAGCGGTCTCGGACGTCTACCAGGATCTGTTTGGCGAGGGCTCGTATGCCGGTAAGGGCATCTACGACGTCGATGCGTTCGAAGCGGCGCTCGCCCGGCGCGCGCCGGACGGCACGCTCCTCAGTCACGATCTGTTCGAGGGTATCTTCGCGCGCGCGGGACTCGCCTCCGATGTCGAGGTCGTGGAGGAGTTCCCGGCGCGCTATGACGTCGCCGCGGCGCGCGAGCATCGCTGGGCGCGTGGCGACTGGCAGTTGCTCCCCTGGCTCTTCGGGCGCCCGCACGCCGCGGGCGTAAGTGGCCAACGCGCGGAGCTACCCCTGATCGGTCGCTGGAAGATTCTCGATAATTTGCGCCGCACGGCCTCGGCACCGGCCTGCGTGCTTGCCCTGTTCGTCGGCTGGACGCTGCCGACGGGCGCGGCGCTCCTCTGGACCACCTTGGTGCTCGCCACCATCGCCGTGCCGACGCTGCTGCCCGCGTTGGGCGAGCTCGTGCCGCAGCGACCGGGCATCACACCGCGCAGTTTTTTCCGCGCTCTGGGCGCGGATCTGTGGCTCGCGCTGCGTCATATCGCGTTCCAGACCATTCTCTTGCCGGCGCAGGCGGCGCTGATGCTGGACGCCATCACGCGCACGCTGTATCGGCTGTTCGTGAGTCATCGGCATCTGCTGCAGTGGGTGACCGCGGCCGAATCGAGTCGCGACCTCCGGCCGAGTGTCCGCCGCGCCTACCGCCAGATGAGCGGCGGCATCGTGATTACGCTCCTCGTCGGCCTTGGACTCGGGCTCATCATCGGCCGTGCCAACCCCGCGAACCTCTGGGTCGCCTCGCCGTTCCTCGTGCTGTGGCTCGCAAGCCCGCTGCTCGCGGTGTGGATCAGCCGGGCGCCGGCTGCGCCGCGGCGGCTCGCGCTCGACTCCGCGGATCGACAGGCGTTAAGGCTCGTCGCTCGCCGCACCTGGCGATTCTTCGAAACTTGGATCACGGCGGGTGACCACATGCTCCCGCCCGATAACTTCCAGGAAGATCCGCAGCCCGTGCTCGCGCACCGAACCTCACCCACCAACATCGGGCTATACCTACTTTCGACCGCGAGCGCCCGCGATTTCGGCTGGATCGGCACCCGCGACGCCGCGGACCGCATCGCCGCCACCTTTGCGACCCTCGATCGGCTCGAACGCTTCCGGGGCCACTTCTTCAACTGGTACGACACCCGCGAACTACGCCCGCTCGAACCGCGCTACGTATCCTCGGTGGATAGCGGCAATCTCGCGGCGCACCTGATCACCACGGCGAATGCCCTGAAAGAGTGGGCGGCGCCCGCGAGTCCCCGCTCCTGGAGCGGCATTCGCGACGCTATCGCGCTCGCCCAGGCGAGCCTCGAGGCGCTCGCCGCAACAGCCCCCGGAGCGTCGTCCACCGGCCAAACCGGAGCCGCGCCCGCCCCCGAGCTCGCGCAAACGCTCGCCGCGCTCGCCGGGGAGGCCGCCGAGCCCGGTGCCGACGCGCCCCCCGCGGCTCGGGCGGTGCACCTCGCCAGGCTCGAGACGGTCGCAACCGGCTTCGCCGCGGACATCGAGCACGCGGCGGGCGTGCCGCTACGGCCGGCCTGGATCGAGATCAGCGTTTGGGCGCGCGCGATCGTGGCCACGATCATGAGTTTGCGGCGCGATCTCGCGCCGACCGCGGCGGACGGCCCGAGCGATCGCCCGCGACTCCTGGCCCTTGCCGCCCGCGCCGACACGCTCGCGCGCGAGATGCAGTTCGGATTCCTCCTCGATCCCGAACGCCGGCTGCTATCGATCGGCTATCGAATGGCCGAGGGCTCGCTCGACCCGAGCTGCTACGACCTGCTCGCCTCCGAAGCTCGGCTCGCAAGCTTCTTCGGGATCGCCAAAGGCGATCTGCAGAGCCGTCACTGGTTCCGCCTGGGTCGCGCGGTCACTGCGGTCGGCCACGGCGCGGCGCTGCTGTCCTGGTCGGGTTCGATGTTCGAGTACCTCATGCCGGCGCTCGTCATGTGCGCGCCGGAGAAGAGCCTGCTCGGCGACACCGACGTCCTCGTGGTCCAGCGTCAGATCGATTACGCCCGCGGCCTCGGTATGCCCTGGGGCATTTCCGAATCCGCCTATAACGCGCGTGATCTCGAACTCACCTACCAATACTCGAATTTCGGCGTCCCGGGGCTCGGACTCAAGCGCGGCTTGAGCGAGAACCGGGTAATCGCCCCCTATGCGACCGCCCTCGCCGCCATGATCGATCCGTCGGCGGCGGCCGCGAATTTCACCCGGCTCGGGTTCCTGGGCGGCCTCGGGTCTTACGGCTTCTACGAAGCGCTCGACTACACGCCCTCGCGTATACCCGAGGGCACACCGTTCGCGGTGGTGCGCGCTTACATGGCGCATCACCAGGGAATGACCATCGTGGCGCTCGCCAACGTGCTCATGCAGGGGCTCATGCAGCGCCGGTTTCACGCCGAGCCCTGCGTCCAGGCGAGCGAGCTGCTGCTGCAGGAGCGAACCCCGCGCGATGTGTCGGTCGCACATCCACGCGCGCAGGAGATCCGCAATACGCCCGCGCTCGAGGAACCCTGGGTCCCGCCCGGTCGTAGCTACGAGAGCGTGCACGAGGCGACCCCGGCGGTGAACCTGCTCTCCAACGGTCGCTACTCGGTGATGGTCACCACCGCCGGATCCGGTTACAGCCGCTGGAACGATCTCGCCATCACCCGCTGGCGGGAGGACAGCACCCGCGACGACAGCGGTAGCTATCTGCTGCTGCGCGACAGCGACAGCGGCCGCGTCTGGTCGGTGGGCTACCAACCCTGCGCGAGCGAAGGCCAGCGCTATGCGGCGACGTTCACCGAGGATCGTGCCGAGTTCGAGCGCGAGGATAACAACCTCACGATGACGCTCGAGATCGTAGTGTCCCCGGAAGACGACGCCGAGGCGCGGGAGCTGCGGATCACGAACACGGGCTACCGGCTGCGCGACATCGAGGTGACCTCCTACGCGGAGCTGGTACTCGACACGCCCGCGGCGGACGCTGCCCAACCGCCGTTCTCGAAACTCTTCGTCGAGACGGAATACCTGTCGGAACTCGGGCTGTTGGTGGCGACGCGGCGGCGACGCGACCGGGACGCCGCGGAAATCTGGGTCGCGCATCACGCGGTGATCGAGGGCGCGACAGCGCTCCCCATGGGCTTCGAAACCGATCGCGCGAAATTCTTGGGCAGGGGCCGCGAGCTCGGCCCCCGGGCGGCGGCGCTCGATGGCCGCCCCTTGAGCAACACCGCGGGCACCGTGCTCGATGCGATTTTCGCGCTGCGTCACCGGGTGCGGGTGGCGCCCGGCGCGACGGTACGCCTGACCTACTGGACCTCGGTCGCGGGCAGCCGGACGGCGCTGCTCGACGTCGTCGATAAGCATCGCGACGGCAATGCGTTCGTGCGCGCGACGACGCTCGCCTGGACCCAGGCGCAGGTGCAGCTGCGACATCTCGGCATTACCGGGAGCCTCGCGAGTGTGTTCCAGCGGCTCGCCGGGCATCTCCTCTACGCCGACGGGTCGCTCCGGCCTTCTTCCGAGAAAATCCGGCGTGGCGGCGCGGGTCCCGACATGCTTTGGCCGCAGGGCATTTCCGGTGACCTGCCGATCCTGTTGCTGCGCATCGACGATCTCGACGACGTCAATATCGTCCGACAGCTCTTGCTCGCGCATGAGTACTGGCGCATGAAGCGCCTGGCGGTCGATCTCGTGATCCTGAACGAGCGCACCTCCTCGTATTACCAGGATCTGCAGTCCGGGCTCGAGACGCTGGTGCGGGTGAGTCAGTCGCGCCGGCCGGTGGTGGCGGGCGGTACCCGCGGCGCGGTGTTCGTGCTGCGCGCGGATCTGATCACTGCGCCGACGCGGGCAGCGCTTCATTCGGTGGCTCGCGTGGTCCTCGCCAGCCGCCTCGGCAGCCTCGAGGAACAGCTCGATCGAGCCCGCAAGCCGCTCGGGTTGCCGCCGCGGCGGCGCGCGGTGAGCTCCTATCCTCCCGAGCAGATCGCCGCCGGCCCCACCCCGGGCGAGCTCGAGTTCTACAACGGTTACGGTGGCTTCACCGCGGACGGCCGCGAATACGTCACGCTGCTGCGTCCCGGACAGACCACGCCCATGCCCTGGATCAACGTGATCGCGAACGCGGGTTTCGGGTTCCAGGTGGCGGCCGAGGGCAGCGGCTACACCTGGTCGGGTAACAGCCGCGAAAATACCCTGACGCCACGCTCTAACGATCCGGTCACCGATCGCAGCGGCGAGGCGTTCTACCTGCGGGACGAGGAGACCGGGGAGCTCTGGAGCGCGACCGCGGCGCCGCTGCACGATCCGAGCGCCTTCCACACCGCCCGCCATGGCCAGGGCTACAGCCGCTTCCTGCATGACTCGCATGGCATCGGACTCGAACTACTGATGTTCGTGCCGAAGCTGGACCCGGTGAAGATCTGCCGGTTGCGACTCACCAACCGCGGCGATCGGCCGCGCCGTCTCACCCTCACGGCCTACGTCGAGTGGGTGCTCGCGCCGCTGCGCAGCGATTCGGCCGCGTTCCTCGTCACCGAACTCGATGCCGCGACCGGTGCGCTGTTCGCCCGCAACCCCCGGCGCATTGGGGAGGGCGGGCACGTCGCCTTCGCGGACTTCCGCGGCCTGCAGACCGACTGGACCGCCGATCGCGGCGAGTTCCTCGGCCGGCACGGCACGCTCGCCGAACCGGCGGCGCTACTCGGTACCCAGCCGCTCGCGCGGCGGATGGGCGCGGGCCTCGATCCCTGTGCCGCGCTGCAGACGACGATGACCCTTGCGCCCGGCGAGACGGCCGAGCGCGTATTCCTGCTCGGTGAAGGGGTGGACGCGGACGCCGCCCGCGCCCTCGTGCTGCGTCATCGAGCCGCGGATATCGAGGCGCTGCTGCGTGAGGTGATCGAGGGATGGAACGAGCTCCTGGACGTGGTGCAGGTAACGACCCCGGATCGTAGCTTCGACCTGCTGCTCAACCGCTGGCTCCTCTACCAGACCCTGGCCTGCCGGATGTGGGCGCGCTCGGCGTTCTACCAAGCGAGCGGTGCGTATGGCTTTCGCGACCAGCTGCAAGATTCCATGGCCTTGATGTACGCCAAGCCGGCGCTCGCGCGCGAGCAGTTGCTGCGCGCCGCGGCACGGCAGTTCGTGGAGGGCGATGTGCAGCATTGGTGGCTGCCGCACACCGGCCAGGGTGTACGCACGCATATCTCCGACGATCGGGTGTGGCTCGCATTCGTCGCGGCGCATTACGTCACGAGTAGCGGCGATGTCAGCGTGCTCGATGAGTCGGTGAGCTTTCTCGAAGGCCCGCTGCTCGGGCCTAACGAGGCGGATGCCTTTTTCGTGCCCGGGACGGCCGAAGAGCCGGCCAGCCTCTACGAGCATCTGGCGCGCGCGCTCGACCACAGCTTGAACGTCGGCGCGCACGGGCTGCCCCTGATCGGCAGCGGCGATTGGAACGACGGCATGAACCGCGTGGGGGCGGCCGGCCGCGGTGAAAGTGTGTGGCTCGGCTGGTTCCTGTATGCGACGCTCGCCCGCTTGGTGCCGATTGCAGCGGGGCGCGGCGATGCATTGCGCGCGACGCGCTGGGCCACGGCGCAGACGGCGCTACGTGAGGCGCTCGAAGCGGCGGGCTGGGACGGCGGCTGGTACCGGCGCGGTTATTACGACGACGGCGCGACCCTCGGCTCGGCCGGCGACGCCGAGTGCCGCATCGATTCCATCGCGCAGTCGTGGAGCGTGCTCTCGCAGGCGGCTCCCCCGGCCCGCGCGGCCCGCGCCATGGAGGCGGTCGGAGCGGAGCTGGTCGAGCTCCAGTCGGCGCTCGCGCTCCTCTTGAGGCCGCCCTTCGACCGCTCGGCCGCCGATCCGGGCTACATCAAAGGCTACCCGCCAGGCATTCGCGAGAACGGCGGCCAGTACACGCATGCGGCGACCTGGTCGGTGTTTGCCTATGCCGCACTCGGCGAGGCCGATAAGGCGTTCGAACTCTTCTCGATCCTCAACCCCGTAAACCACGCGCGCAGCGCCGAAGACGTCGCGCGCTATCAGGTCGAGCCGTATGTGGTGGCGGCGGACGTGTATTCGGTGGCGCCGCATGTCGGGCGCGGCGGTTGGACCTGGTACACGGGCTCCGCGGCGTGGCTATATCGCGCGGGTCTCGAAGCGATTCTGGGTTTCCAGCGCGAGGGAGATCACCTGCTGCTTGCGCCATGCATTCCCGCTCACTGGCCAGGCTTCTCGATCGAGTTTCGCTTCGGCGCGGCGGTGTACTCCATCCGCGCGCTGAACGCCGACGTGGGCCGCGCGAGCGCAGGCGCCCGGCTCGTGCTCACGGAGTCAGAGCTCGATGGCCGCCCGTTAGTGGGTGTGCCGGCACGCGTGCCGCTCGCCGACGATGGCCGTCGGCACGACGTGCTGCTCACCCTTAGCGAGCGGAAGGCCGCGGTCGCGGTCGCGGTCGCGATCAGCCCAGACGTTCCGCCGGCTCGCTTGAACGGGACGCACGCCGCGCCATGGCAACGCGCAGACTGACCGCGGACTGATGCTCCCAACACAAGACGAACAGCGGGCGGAAACTGGCGAGCTGGGCTCGCAGCGTCGTCACCTCGCCGCAGACCTCGCAGGAACTCGGCGCGGAGCGGCGTTCGAGACCGAACTCGATTTTCTCCTCGAGCTCATTCGGCATCGCTGTACTCTCTGGGACGGGGAGCGCGGAGTCTGCGCTTCATGGGCTGGAATTGATACGCCAGCCCCTTCTACATAGGAAATTTACCTTGCAGATTCGATTGGGCTACGAGCTGATCTACCGCTGCGTCCAGCCGACGCCGATGATCCTGAACCTGAATGTGCACTATTCGCGTGCTTCGGATCTGCTGCGGTCAGACCTGATGCACACCGATCCGGTGGTGCCGATGAGCATGTATCGCGACGGCTTCGGCAACTGGTGCACCCGCATCGTCGCGCCGCCGGGGCGGCTCACCCTCAGCGCCGACGGACTCATCAACGTGCGCGACGTCCCCGATCCTATCGTTCCCGACGCGCGCCAGCATCCGGTGGAGGAATTGCCCGAGGAGGTCCTGGTGTACCTCCTCGGCAGCCGCTACTGCGATACGGAGCTGCTGTCGGAATTCGCCTGGAAGCAGTTCGGCAGCACGCCGCTCGGCTGGCAGCGGGTGCAGGCGGTCTGCGACTTCGTGCATGCCCACGTCGAGTTCGGCTATCACCATGCGCGTCTGCGCACCGCCGCCGAGACTTTCGCCGAGCGGCGCGGCGTGTGCCGCGATTTCGCGCACCTCGGGATCGCGCTCTGCCGCTGCCTCAACATTCCGGCGCGCTACTGCACCGGCTATCTCGGCGACATCCGCATCGCGCCCTCGCCGGCACCGATGGATTTCGCCGGCTGGTTCGAGGCCTACCTCGGCAATGCCTGGCATGTGTTCGATCCGCGGAACAACGTTCCGCGCGTCGGCCGGGTGCTGATCGCCCGCGGCCGCGACGCCGCCGATGTGGCGATCAGCATGACCTTCGGCCCGAACGTGCTCGAGAGTTTTCGCGTCTGGACCGATGAGGTGGGCTAGGCGAGCTGGGCTTGGCGAGCTGGGCTTGGCGATGCCGCGCCCGCCGTCAGCGAATGACGGCCGCGAGACTTTCGGCGATATAGCCGACGTTGCGGCGGCTGATGCCCGCGACGTTGATGCGCCCGTCACCGCTCATATAAAGGTGATGGGTATCGCGCAGCCGCGTGATCTCCTCCGCCGACAAGGGCAGCAGCGAGAACATGCCGCGCTGGCGGGCGATGAACGAATAGTCGACGTCGGGGCGTCGCCGCGCAATCTCGGCGACGAGACTCGCACGCAGGGTTTCGATACGCGTGCGCATGGACTCGAGTTCCGTGGTCCAGCTCGCCCGCAGCGGCGCGCTCTCCCAGACCCGGGCCACGAGTTCTGCACCGTGATCGGGGGGCATGGAATACATGCCGCGCGCAATGCGCTGCAACTGGGTCATGGCGATGGCGGTGCGTTCGCTCGAGGGCGAGACCACCACAATCGCGCCGGTGCGCTCGCGGTACAGACCAAAGTTCTTCGAGGACGACACCGCCACCAACAGCTCGGGCAGCCGGCGCGCCAGCAGCCGCGCCCCGAACGCATCGGCGTCGAGACCGCCACCCAGCCCTTGGTAGGCCACATCGACGAACGGGACCAGGCCGCGGCGTTCGCAAACGTCCGCCACCGCTTCCCAATCGGCCGCCGACAGATCCGCCCCAGTCGGGTTATGACAGCAACCGTGCAGCAGCACCACCGCTCCGCGCGACAGCGCCTCGAAGTGAGCGAGCATGGCCGGCACATTGACTCCGCCGGTGGCCCGATCGAGATACGGATAGCGCTCGATTCGCAGCCCCGTATTACCGAGCAGCGGCACGTGGTTAGCCCAGGTCGGGTCGCTCACGTGAATCACGGCCTCGCGATCCGCGATGCGCAGCAATTCCGCACCAATCCGCAGCGCCCCGCAGCCGCCCGGCGCCTGCAGCGCCTGGACCCGGCCGCTCGCGAGGATCTCCGACCCCGCGCCAAAGGTCAGCTCGAGCATGGCCTGGTTGAAGCGCGGATTACCGGCCGCCCCGACATAGACCTTGGTGGTGGAGGCGCCAAGCAGCTCTCGCTCGGCCGTCTGGATGGCGGCAGGGATCGGCGTATCGCCGTCCTCGGTCTTATAGACTCCGACCCCGAGATCGACCCGGCGCGGGTCAGCGTCGCGACGAAACGCGGCCATGACCCCGAGCAGCGGATCCTCCGGCAGCCGGGCAAGTGTTTCGAGCATTGCCCATTATCGCACAGCAGCGATGGGATTTTTCACAGCTCTATCACCCCCCCGGAGCTAGCGTGGCGCCTGAATGGCCCGGAGAGTCGCATGTCCGACCTTATCTATCTCGTCCTCATCACCGCGCTTTACGGGGTGACGCACGCCCTCGTGTGGGCGCTCGAGCGGCTGCGGGTCAGCGCGTGAACGCCATGTACTGGCTGGGAGGGATCCTCGCGATCGGCCTCCTCGGCTACCTGCTGTACGCGCTGCTGCGTGCCGAGCGGTTCTGAGCATGAGCGCGAATCTGTCGTTCCAGTGTCTGCTCGGTGGTTTTCTACTGCTGGTGCTGATCGCTGCGATACCGCTCGGCGGCTATATCGCCGCCGTCATGGAAGCCCGAGCGCCGCGCGCCCGGCGCCTCGGCGGTCGACTCGAAGCGCTGCTCTATCGGTTAGGGGGTGTCTCTCCCGATGAGGAGATGAGCTGGCAGCGCTATGCGCTCGCGCTGCTCGTGTTCAACTTCGCTGGAGCGCTCATCGTCTATGGCCTGCAACGGCTGCAGGCATGGCTGCCCCTCAACCCGCAGCACTTCCCGGCCGTGAGCGCCGACTCGGCGTTCAACACCGCCGTGAGCTTCATCACCAATACCAACTGGCAGGGCTACGCCGGCGAGTCGACCCTCGGCTACCTCGCCCAGATGGCCGGCCTCGCGGTGCAGAATTTTCTCTCCGCGGCGAGCGGACTCGCCGTCGGGATCGCGCTCATCCGCGGCTTCGTCCGGCATAGCGTCGCGACCATCGGGAACTTCTGGGTGGATCTCACGCGCTCGACCGTGTACCTGTTGCTGCCGCTGTGCTGCGTACTCGCCGTGGTGCTCACGAGCCAGGGCGTGATCCAAAACTTCGACCGGTATCGCGACGCGGCCACCCTCGAGCCGACTACCTACCAGAACCCGAAAACCGATGCCGCCGGTAACCCGATGAAGGATGCCACGGGTACCGCGCTCACCGAGACCGCCACCACTCGTGTCCAGACGCTGCCCATGGGCCCCGTGGCCTCGCAAGAGGCGATCAAAGAGCTCGGCACGAACGGCGGCGGATTTTTCAATGCAAATTCCGCGCACCCCTACGAGAATCCGACCCCGTTGACCAATTTGCTCGAAATGTGGGCGATTCTCCTCATCCCCTTCGCGCTCACCTTCACCTTCGGCCGCATGGTGGGGGACGCGCGCCAAGGTTGGGCCGTCCTCGGGACCATGCTGATCCTGTTCGTGGTGCTGGTGGAAATCGGCTATCGCAGCGAGGCGCCGGGTAACCCGCTGATCGCGCAGCAGGGCATCGATCAAGTGGCGAGCACGTCGCAAGCCGGCGGCAATATGGAGGGCAAGGAAACGCGCTTCGGCATCGCCGCCTCGGCGCTGTTCGTAGCGGTGACGACCGCGACCTCCTGCGGCGCGGTCAACACCATGCACGACTCGCTGATGCCGATCGGCGGTCTCGTGCCGCTGTTTCTGATTCAACTCGGCGAACTCGCTCCGGGCGGCGTGGGGACGGGTCTCTATACCGTGCTCATCTTCGCGATCCTCGGTGTGTTCATCGCCGGCCTCATGATCGGCCGCACCCCTGAGTATCTGGGCAAGAAGATCGAGGCCTTCGAGATGAAGATGGCCTCGGTGTTCATCCTCACGACGCCGTTCCTGGTGCTGATCGGCACCGCTGTCGCGGTGGTCACGACGGCGGGCATCGCCGGCGTCGCCAATCCCGGTCCGCACGGCTTTACGGAGATCCTGTATGCCTTCTCGTCGGCGGCGAACAATAACGGCAGCGCCTTCGCCGGCCTCGCCGCGAACACGGTGTTCTATAACGTGGCGACCGGCCTCGTGATGTGGATCGGCCGTTACTGGCCCATCGTCGCGGCGCTCGCCATTGCCGGCTCGCTCGCGGCGAAGAAGCGCGTTCCGGTCACCCAGGGCACGATGCCGACCCACGGCCCGCTCTTCATGTCGCTCCTCTTGGGGTCGATTCTTCTCATCGGGGTGCTGACCTACGTGCCGGCGCTCGCGCTCGGGCCGGTGGTCGAGCACTATCTACTGCTGCGGAGTCTCCCGTGACGCGCCCCCCGCTCTCGTTGTACGACCGTAAACTTCTGGTACCGGCGCTGCTCGAGTCGGTGCGCAAGCTCGACCCGCGCGTCCAGTGGCGCAATCCCGTGATGTTCGTGGTGTATCTCGGCACCCTCGTCACCGCCCTACTCTACGTGCAGGCGCTCGTGGGTCACGCCGAAGCGCCGCCGGGGTTCATCCTCGCGATCACCGTGTGGCTGCTGTTCACGGTGCTGTTCGCCAATTTCGCCGAGGCGCTCGCCGAAGGCCGAAGCCGGGCCCAGGCGGCGTCGCTCCGTGGCATGCGCCAGAGTGTCTATGCCCAAAAGCTCCTCGACCCGAGCTTCGTGCGCCGCGAGACAATACGCGTCAAGGCCGAGGAGCTGCGCAAGGGCGACGTGGTACTGGTCGAGGCCCAGGACCTCATTCCCGCCGACGGCGAGGTGGTACAGGGCGCCGCCTCGGTCGATGAGAGCGCGATCACCGGAGAGTCGGCGCCGGTCATCCGCGAATCGGGCGGCGATTTCTCCTCGGTGACGGGCGGTACGCGGTTGCTCTCGGACTGGATCGTGGTGCGGGTCAGCGTCAACCCCGGCGAGACCTTCCTCGATCGCATGATCTCGATGGTCGAGGCCGCCAAGCGGCAGAAGACGCCTAACGAGATCGCGCTCACGATCCTGCTGGTCGCGCTCACCCTCGTATTCCTGGTGGTGATCGTGACGCTGCTGCCGTTTGCGCTGTTCAGCGTCGAGGTCAGTAAGTCCGGCCTCCCGATCACGCTCACGGCGCTCGTCTCGTTACTCGTCTGTCTCATCCCGACGACGATCGGCGGGCTCCTGTCCGCGATCGGGGTCGCGGGCATGAGTCGGATGATGCAGGCCAACGTCATCGCGACCTCCGGGCGCGCGGTCGAGGCCGCGGGCGATGTGGATGTGCTGCTCCTCGACAAGACCGGGACCATCACGCTCGGCAATCGTCAGGCGGCGGCATTCCTGCCCGCTCCTGGCGTCACCGAACAGGAACTCGCCGACGCGGCGCAGCTCGCCTCGCTTGCCGATGAAACCCCGGAAGGCCGCAGCGTCGTCGTGCTCGCGAAGCAGCGCTTCAATCTGCGCGAGCGCGAGCTCGGAAGCCTGGTCGCGACCTTCGTGCCGTTCTCCGCGCACAGTCGGATGAGCGGCGTCGATATCGGCGAGCGCCAGATCCGTAAAGGCGCGCCGAGCGCGATCGCGCGTCTCCTCGAGGCGCATGGGCGCGTCTTCCCGCCGCCCGTCGATGAGGCGGTACAGCGGGTCGCCCGCAAGGGCAGTACGCCGCTCGTGGTCGCCGACGGCGTACGGGTTCTCGGCGTCATCGAACTCAAGGACATCGTCAAAGGCGGCATCAAAGAGCGCTTCGCCGACCTCAGGCAGATGGGCATCAAGACCATCATGATCACCGGCGACAACCGCTTGACCGCGGCCGCCATCGCCGCCGAGGCGGGCGTGGATGATTTCCTCGCCGAAGCGACCCCGGAGGCGAAGCTCAAGCTCATCCG
>Ga0116226_10002976_pt1 | contig 14907 bp, 5 predicted proteins | sample S1TSphfallax_FD_89692 | JGI IMG/M metagenome (GOLD analysis project Ga0116226, IMG submission 89692) | Host-associated microbial communities from peat moss isolated from Minnesota, USA - S1T2_Fa - Sphagnum fallax MG | ecosystem: Host-associated > Plants > Peat moss > Unclassified | place: USA...
CAGGTTATCGTGAGAGTGAGGGTAGGACGGAACGGCTTTTTCTGCGGCAGCAATAGTAGTAGTAGGACGGGACGGAATCCCTGGTACCGGACTTATACTTATACACTGGGACGGCCAGAGTGAGGTACCACGACCTATCCTGGATGGATGTTGTGTGGACAGGAAACATTTTCCTGTCCAGTGGCTAACTTGAGTAGTTAGCTATATGTGTGCCAATCATCCACACGCATCTACCTCCATAGTACCCTCACATTATTTATTTGCCATATATATATGACTTAAGTCTTATATATATCTAGAGTCCATAATAAATTAACAAAACACTAAAGTTGCAACTAAACCAAAAGAAGGTACAAAAGGAAATAGAATGAGATATCATACCTAACTAATTGATTAGAATAGATCTTTGAAATAAATGAAGTATCAAATCGTTTGCCTTCTCTTACCTACTTCTAGAGCTTTAAATCTCTAGCCTTTTAAGCTAGTTCTAAATTATTAAGTACTTTTCATAGGTGTTGTTGAATATTACCTATTTCTCACAAAAAGGTCCAAACACCAAACCACTTCCAGCATTACAGTGTTGTAGCTCCAAAAGGAGAACCCTAGTGAATACGTAGTCCTTCCTTCCTTAGTCCTTACCAAAAGGCGTGGGCCAATAAAGTTTGGAAGATTTACAACTATACTAGAGTGCACAACCCTCATGCCGAGACAAGGGGCCACACTATCAGGGGGAATACTTAAAAAGAGCAGCTGGTGAATAACTTGGAGAGACTGTCTTGGACATCGGCACCCACCAGTACACCATCCACTGGATGCTTGTTATACTCAGTTGCGGATGAACCTCAACTTGAGTTAATATTTGGCTTCACTTTGGTAACCAATTCTGTAGGAGAAAGGTATCATATACAGGTAGATAGCTAAGAAAATAGATAATTACTAGCTAACTAGATGGTTTACGCAGAGGTAAAGGCTATTTTTACTAGCTAGCTACTAACAACCTGTTTGTGAGTTGTTAGTAGATAGGTTTAAAAAAGAAGAAGCAAGTGAGCTAACCACCATGGTTAGTTAGCTAGGGAACTGAAATCCAACAGAAAACTGTTTCCTGACCTCTTACCATTCATCCTTCATGGTGTGCTGGAGGGGTGCTGGTTCACTGTGGCAGAAGCGTCTTTGCTTCAGATGAAGAAAATGACCCTAATCCAAATTGAGACCTTTTTTTTTTTTTTTTTTTTTTCTATACTTTTGTACATTTTCCGAAACTGTGGTGTGTTTATAATTTAAAGTTTTGCAAGGTTTTAATAAATTGATTCCTTTTGTCGTTGCTGATGAGATGAAGCTGAGTTTTCATTTCTCTCATCAACAACGATAATCATCAACGGTTAAACATAGCTTATTTGACATCTTTGGTCAGGCAAAAGGTAAGGAATACCATACATTGTCCTAGTTGCTAGTTAATTATTTATTATGTTTTAATCAACTGACCTACCTATTTTAAGATGTCAATATGAACAACCCGGTTATGAGGACAACTTACCCTGATAAAAGCCAATAAATGAATGCCATGTGAGCAAAACCATTGTGAATTGTCCCAATGTTGTTCAAAACCCGCACATCTTGCACTGGAGACCTTGAGGGCCAAGGTATTCTGTATTTTGCTAGCTTCACATAGGAGCAGGAACGTTTTTTTTTTTAATCAATAGTAAAAACTGATGTGTTTTGGAGGTTTTTTATTGCCAGAAGTCAGAAAAAATAGTAAAAATGTTCAGATTTTTATATTTGGTTTTCAGTGTGTAGCCAAAAATATAGAAAGATGATCAACAATTTGCACTTCATATCTGGTAGGCGCAGCTGTTAAACCTAAAAAAGTCCTAAAAACAGAATAAAAAGGGGCCCTAGCTTGAGCACCATCTTATTTTCTGGCTCTCCTTCGTGCTTGATGTTGCTTTCCTCTGCATGCACTGCTGCTCTCGTCTTCATGCGCATTCTTGCGAGATGAACATTTGGACATGTAACTTTATCTGGTTATATTCTTGAAGAAAAAAAAATTCTATTTTGTTATTCAGAATGCTAGGATATCCAGTAAATACTAGTGTTGGCAAATATCTGCTCATATTAAATTTTGGCATTAGATTTTTTTTGATATCCTTAGAGGATATTACAAGGGAATTTTTAGAAACAATAATAATAACCGGAACTTATGGAGAACAAATAGGCGAATCACTGAAACTGAAAGATATCAAAAAAAAAATTACATCTGCCCAACACTGGAACAGACCCCAATGGTTATCCGGGTGCTTCTTAGGGTTCATAACCATGGTTCTCAGAAATCAAAGAACCAATTTTTTAATTAACCACAATTTCTCAAGAAATTTCAAAAAAATCAAATAATCGCTTTATTAACCACCAGTTCTTTCATGAAATCCGTTGTTTGTTTGGGATTTTTGAAATGACTGGAGCCACTTGTTTTTATTTTTCCCCCAAAAAATGAAACCATCGATTATCTGATTCTGATATACCGTAGTACCTTGGCCATTTCAACACATGTCTGTCAAATAATTAATTAATTTTGGGAAATTCATTTCAACAAATGGAATATTCCAAAATATTCACTATTATCCATCACAATATTTTTTGATTTGGGAGAAATAATTTTTGAAAATTTCAACATTTTTGAAAATAATATAGTTAGCATAAAATTGGCCAAGGTATTATAATATTGCGAAGACCAGAACCAGCCATTATTAACAAAATCAAATACAGGCCCAACACTGGTGGATACTTTCCAACTACTATATTTGAAGCCATATGTGGTTGGCCAATCTCCCCCAATGGTTAGCCATAGGTACGTGCATTGCTATGGCGATCAAGTACCCAGTGACCCTCCATGGAAATAGGTGGGCTATTATAATGATATTTAACAAATCTTTAGAGGTTAATCCCAAACCCATAACCGAGGTTTCTTCGATATTGATTTTTTAATAAAAAACCTGGAACTAGAGTTATAGCAAAACCAAAGAACCCCCACAACACTTGTACACACTACACACACTAAAGACACATTGCTAGCTAAGGGTGGCTCCAGGTTGAGTTCCAAGTACTCAACTGGGTACTGCAGTGGCAGAAGTGCGCATCCAGAGAGTTTATTGTTTGTTCATGCAGTCTTTACTGACGATGCATGCTCTTAAATGCTCTCGTCTTCAAGAAGTGGTTTTTAGTTGCTGTTACCATGTCACCCAGATGATGATCTTCACGAAATAGAGTAGCTAGGGTAGAACTGCCCATCACTGATCACTACCCTATTACCGAGTATTTATTTAGATCTTTGTCATCTGTGCTTCATTTTGAGTGATTTAAGATGTTAAGGGAAATCATCTTTTTAAGTGCAAAGGAAAATGAGTAATGAAAAAATAGCAAGAAATATTAAAAGCTTTTCAACTTTCAAAACGTGTTTTTTTTCTTTTTTCTTCTCTTTGGACCCCTCCTACTTTCAAAGCTTATAACTTTCATATTTCTTGTTTATTTTAAATGATTTAAAATTTTGCAGGAGCACCACCTTGAGTTTTACAAATCATCTTGGAACTCTAATAGCAACAGAGAAACATACAAGGAATTCTTTGTGTGTTCAAAAATCGACTTTGTAATGTTAGGTGGTTTGTTTTTTTGAATTCTCACCCCATTACTTTGGGGGTTACAACTTTCTCAATTCTAATCCATTTTTGACAATTTTGGTTGTGCTAGATGCATCAACAAGATTCGCCAACAAGAAGGGTTCAAGTTTTGTTTGGACACCAAAAACAACAAAGCCCTCCCCTTGGATCTAGCATGCCCTGAGCGCTTAAATGTTCATTCACCAGCCGTTCTACCCTAGTGTTCCCTTTTAACTACCTGATTTGAATGAGGAAGGGAATTTCAACTTGTGACTTTACAAGTGTGTTCTCCATAAGTTGTTATCACCCAATATCAAAGCAAGCTACTTGTGTCAACTGCTCCGTTATTATAAACAGAGCTTCTCATGGATTTGGCAGCAGGGTTCAGAACTTATCCAATTACATCAATAGTTGCTAAGTAGCATGCTGATGTTGGTGACAAATGTGTAAGGTAACGCCCTCAGCTGCACTCCTTACCCGAATAAGGGCCTGTGCAAGGTGGTGCTGAACATGGCCTTATTCTGGTGAAGCCCACGCTTGAGGGTTTTATTGAGCATAATAAAACATTGGGCAGATTTTTAATTTGTAATTTTTCTTTTAATAGCTACACAATGTATCATCACAAGAAAAAAATTGAAAGCAAGTGTTTCAAAAAATAAAATGCCCATAGGAGGTAACGTTACATTCTTCAAAATACCGTAGTAACTTTTCAGGTTTGGCACCTCAGTGCCAAATAATTAATTTAATTTTCAATTCTTAATTTGACAGTTGAAATTTGTGAAAGTTTCAACACTCTGTATCGAATTCCTTTTAACCAAAGGCTTGTAGAAGAGAGGTTTAGAGGTCTTGTGGTTAAGTGATTAGTAAATTGTTGCTGAAAACCAGCCTGAAAGGTTCTGGGGTCAAATTTAGATGGCTGCATGAGTTTCCAAAACTTTTGTCATAACAAACTATTAATATTCACAAAAATCAACAAATTTGAAAATAATTTAATTTGTTCCGAACCTGAAAAGGCACTATGATACGAACCCTTTGCAGAGGAAAAAGTCCACCCAATGCTTTATGTGACATTTCATTGATCTGGTCACCTCAAAGGACCATATTTACAACACCTTATGTGGATGGATCCTTAAAAACAGAGGAACCTTACTAGACCTTGCACTAAAGGCAGATCAGCTAAGTTGTGATCAGACTAACACCTACTGTGAGCAGGGATGATGTTGCCCACCCCTGTAGCCCTGAAGTTTAGGGTATGGGGGCAAGTATATAACGCTGTCAAAGAATTTCCTTGAAGCCACATTCTTTTGTGGTTTGCCCAAAGAGCCATTTGAATTTTAAGACCTGCCCCTAATATTGTATGTCTTTTGTGTTTTGTGGCAAGTTTCAAACAATTTGTTGTTGCCAACACCTTGATGTTAGTGTGCATATGAATTCAATAATCAACTATGACCCTAATCTATGACCCTAAACATTTTTTAAAAAAAATTGTAAATAATATAGTTTATTATATTGACACACCAAAACCCTTAAAACCTAAAATTCAAAACCTTGAGTTATGACTGAATTCCAATTATCCCATATGGAAAGTATCATCCAAGACATTCACATTTCAATATCAACAAGACCTTTTTTAGGGTTATGGTGTGAGGTGCCCAAACATGTGATCATATTGTACCTAATCTTGTCACCATCGTCCAATTAAGATATAATGTTTAAAAACTACATGCAATGAATTTTTTAAAATTTTGTGATTGAGATATGGCATACAATTGAATGTCTAACCTAACTTGCCTAGGAGAAATAAGTATTATGCATGAACAAATAATGTTCTATGTGAAAATGCACTATGTTCAAAGATTAATTTTGTACAATATAAAAAATTAATGATTGGATTTATGATGTTATGGATTGGCAAAGGCTATGTTCTTTGTAAGTATCAATAAATGAGAAAATGCCATGTAGAATTTTCAAAATGCAACTTGCTATGTGTGTAAAACATGATCACGAACACAATAAAGGTTTTCACATCCACTTACTTAAAGCACTACTCCACAAAGAAATTATAATGTTCAAGTAGAAGTCCAATTCCTAGACATGGAAGGGGGATTTGATCACTAATTTTCCTTCTATTAATATCATTTTTGCACATAGATTTTTGTGAATGACAAATAATATGCATAATTATCTTCTTTGAAAATTTGAAAAAATTGTATTTCAATTTTTGGTTATTATTGTTTCAAATAAATACTTTTTTTTGTTGTTCAAAAAAGGAAATATATTATGTAATTGTCAACCAGTTTTGTTTCCCATGAAAAAGTAACTTGATGTTCTAATAAAGTATATAACATGTTGGGCAGTCATATTTGGAAGGTTGGATTAGGGATTCAAGAAAACCATCTGCTTTTAGCTCAAAGGTTGGAGGTTGTTATATTTTTTGTCATTTTCATTGGTGTGGAGATTTCTTTTAAGAGGCACAAAGAATGCAACATTGGATACCTTTTTTGCTTATTTCTTTGTATGGTTTTGTTTATGTATAAGTTAAGAAACCTTATTTTTTAAACTAATGATGTGTACAAAATGCATTCAATGGTGGAGGTGGTATGGTGGATAAGATGTGTGGTGGTGGTGAGGTTTTCATTCATAGATCAATAAAATAATGTAAGAAGTAACATAAGGAATTTGAGAATTAAAAAGCCACGTTCCAAAATATTGTGGATTGTGTTCAAAGTGTGGTTTTGTGTGAAGATGGAGCCTTGTTCTTTGTGAAGGTTACAAAATTAGGATGTTAATTAGTTTACATATTGTTCATTTCTTTTCTTCCATTACACCTATGAGAAGGACAAATACTCGACTAACATTTGTAATCAACAAATAAAATGAAAAATGTTATTGGGAGATGATGAAAAATTGAGGATGCTTCAAACTTTAGGTCTATATGCAAAGGAAGGTCAACATGAGTGAACATTTTTTATGCTTGAAACGTGAGGAAAAGAGTTTTGTAGTAAAAGGTTTTGGGAAGATGGAAAGAGAAGTGAATTTGATGAACAATTATAATATTATCAATGCATTTTATCCATTTACTTAGTGTTGGGATAATATTGTCAAAGATATTGTATTACCATCTAAGTCAAGGGAGTAAAATATTGTTAAAATTTGTGAAAGGTGGGACTAGAAAATAATAACCATATTTAAGAGAAATTTAAAACCTAGAGTGCTTGTGCATGTTTAGATCTTAGCAAAAAAAACTAATCAACAACTTAAAAAGGTTATGGCATGTGGGATGTAAAAGCTCAAAAACAAATTGAACATTAAGTGTTATAATCCCAAATGTAGCTTCTAGACTATTGATATTGATAATTTTGAATTTCTATGTGCTGCATTTAGTAGAATCATTGACATGGGGTGTTGGAAAAATAAAGCAAATAAAAAAAGTAGTCTGCCCAAATTTAATTTTAAAATGAAATATTTTAAAAATATAAATACAAGAAAATAAATTCAAAATATCTTTAAATAGAAACATGGAAAAAATGTCATTACATTTTATTTATGGCAAGTTACATACAAAATTTGAACAACTTTGGTATCACAAAAATAGATTACAAGTTTGTTTGAAAATGATTGGTCAATATGATGTTTGAACCTATTTCACATTGAAAATTTAATATATTATGATTATCACATGCAAACTTTGATGATTTATTGAAATAATTTTAAAACCTAAAATTTTCATGAAAATAAAATTGATTTTTTAGCTGATAATTTGATTTTTCAATTTTTTGACAATGTTAATTAGGTTTTTGATTTTTTGATAACCATGCTTATGAATTATATAACCCACCTTGATAACCCCCAAAGGTTTGTTACTTTTTTTAATAATTGCCCAACATTGGTCTTTACTAATGTTGTGAGGGTATCCAATTTCAAATTTGTTAAAAGTAAGGGTTCAAGGTCAAATTCTTATGACCTAAATTGGAATTCACACCATTTTTGTTGGAATTGACAAGAAAACCAAACTTGAAATTTATTAAATTTGAACCTAAAACTAGAACTATGAAAAAACATTCTTGAAAATAAAAACAAATTTTGTAGGTAGACAAATCCTTTTTTAAATTTAAAAGTTGACAAGTAGGTTCAACTTCAAAGTTAAATATAAATCTTCATTTGTTATTGAACTTTGTACCTATGTAGACCTTGATTTTAATATGTTAGATATTTTATTTATACAAAATCTAATGTAGGGGAGTGTATAATGTGTACAAGAAATTGGACTTGATTTTGAATTAGGCACGAAGGTTCTTGAATTTGAAAAAATGTGTCAAAACCAAAATTGCAATTTTTTGAAAAGAAAAAGAAAAAAGAAAAATCAAGCACAAACCTACACCAAATAACTTTTCAATTTATTTTTAAAAAAAAAGATTTGAAGGTTTTCTTAAAAAGGAAGAAGCACACAACATTCGTCCTTACCCTACATAATTTATGTTTATTTAATCCACGAGGGTTACTAGTTAATGTTTAATCCCAACAACAATTAATTGGATGTCAAGGACACAAATTGTGATGTTTATGGTTGACATGTCAAATTTGTTATGTCTATAACAAATGTTGCCAACCAATTAGGAAAATAATAGAATTGAGCGAACTTACCATGGAATAGGAGCTAGATTGATTGATAAAACCAACTCCTAACTAAAGTGTTTCTTTTCCCTGCAACAAAAGTGTTAAGGAAATATGATTAGGGGAATTAAAGAATATTTCTTTGTCAAAGCACAACAAAGCTAGTTAGTTATTGGATATGTAACCTTTGACATGAAAATTGAGAAATTCTATGAGAGTACAAATGTTGGATATGAAAGAAGTTGTAGCCTTAAAATGAGCTTTTTCTTTTGCCCATGCCTTACGTTCCTTTAACAAGCTAGCAACACATCTAGTGTTCATTTGCATCCTATGTAGGATGAAATGGAATGGGATATGTTTTCATCGAAGTGAATACCACTAAGATGAAAAGCAGATTGTGTAGTTGAAAACAAAAGGTGACAAGGGAATGCATAGTTGATGGAGTTTTTACCTTTTTGGCGTTTGTATGTGTGTTTGTTTGATGTAGGTTAATGATGTTGGGAAAGTTGTGGTGTTGCATTATTTGAGTTAATCCAAAGCAATACATGAGTCAAATTTTTATTTGGTGTTCTTGATATTTTTAAGCAATGGTGGATTTTATGAAATGTGTTGGTTATGGGACCTATGGAATGGGTGTGTAATAGAGAGAATAAATGGATTGTTTGTTAAAAAATTAAACATCTGATTTTTGATAGAGAAAACACTCCATTTGTGGAGACAAGTTTGGTGTTGTTTCTTATTGTGATGATCATTTAGGAAGAATGCCCATGGTCAAATCATTTGGTTTTCTTTTCTCGATTCCAGTTCATTTCCACTATGCACTAAGGTTGATAGATCATATTTATGTGGAATTGCAAAAATGAATCAAATATGTGGGTCTAGTGGAAGTGATGAATATGTGAATAGCCAACAAAATTTTTAAAAATGAAAACCATATAGTTTGCCAATCAAATTTGATAATGGTTTTTACTTTAACATAGGAATATTGTTTCCATTTTAGGGGTGGTCATTTTCTAAATCACCATAACGGGCCAATAAAGTTGCCAAATCTTTCCCAAGGTTTGATTTTTAAATCCTTAAATGTTTTTTTGGCAATTAGTTGATCATAAATTAATTGGGTTGATTGCAAAGGTGATAATTAACACAACTTGGGGGAATTAAACTGAAAACAACTTGCAAGATGATGTTAATCCTAGTCACTTGAGTCAAAACATGTAATTAAAAGCCAAAAAGGACATCAAACGTGGGATTTAATTAATCAAAATCAAACATTTTTTTTCTTATCATTTAAGACCATAATAATCATGGCAAGTTAGTATTTTTTCCTTTATATGAATGTCAAAGAACTTAGAGTAAAAATTCATTTGATCCAATTTTAAGTTTCAGTGTTAATTTAGGATGTTTGAAAATGTACACCTATTGTGTCAAAATGAGTCAATTTTGCAAAGGAATATTAAAAGGACTCATATAATAAAAGAATTTTCATTAAAAAAAAATAAAAAATAAAAACATATTAACCACACTCAAAAAACCCAAATTAAAAAAAAAAAAAAAGGAATTTTAAAACTTTGGAAATTCAAATGATGTTTCAAAATTATTAAATTTCAAGAGTCTTTTACCACATATAAATGGGAACTATAATGTACATGATGTATTAGGAAAAAATATATTTTAAAATAAAATAAAACTAAATAATGTGAAATTTTTTGATGATTTGAAAATTTATCGTTTTTCAAGATGAAACATTGAATCTATAAAGAATCTACACAATTTAAAAAATTCATAATTACTCAATAATTACTAACAAAAACACATGTGATGCATTGGGGAAAATTTAAACATTTTTGAATTAAGGTACAAAAAAATTCAATCAAAAATTCATTTGCATGTGTAAAAGTTATTTTTGAGAAAAAAACTTGTAGTCCTTTTGGCTTTTAGTCACATGTTTTGACCAGTGTTGATTGGAAGTTCCACAAATTATAAAGTTGGGTAAGAAACAAACCAATGGTTCATAATGAAAAGAAGAATCAACATTGAACTGAATTGATGGTTTTAGGATTTGGAAAAGACAAGAAGAAGTGTTCTAATGGGTTTGTTTCAACATTTTCCAATTCTAGTTTTAGGTCAAGTATAATTTTGTGAACACGATTTTGTTGTTACATGGTCATATTTTGTGAGTTCCATTCTACTTTGACAATGGCATCCTGGGAGGTTTGGAGTTTCATTACACAAAATTTGTAGTGTCGCGATAACCCACATGATGATCAAACATTTCTTTCGCTTGGTAAATGTCCTATCTTTGTCATATTCATCGTTTTCTTTCATGAAGTCCACTTTGCCTTCTGTGTTTTACAAGTTTATTTTGCTTTGGTTTCCTTATCAAAAAATTTCCCCCTTTTTTTTCTCTTTCTTCTGCTTGGTCTTTTTCATCTTGGCTTTACTTTCATGAGTGCAAAATAGAAAATAATACATTATTATTTTTGTTTTTACATATCTTTATCCTTCTTTTCCTCCTCCACCTTGGTTTCTTTCTTCTTGGAATCTTATTTATCTGCTACCATGGTTGTTAAAAAAATGGATACTTGGACAATTTGTTTTATGTTGTTTTTTAACATCTTAAATCTCCTCCTTATTAACCTTTGTCTTTTTTTATTTATTCCTCTTTGTTTTATTCATATGGTTGCAAAAAAACTCGATGGAAATCCACTGTTTTCGTTTTTATTTTTTTCTTTGTTTTTCTATTGACCTTAAATTTATTCTTTTGTGTTATTCTCATTGTTATAAATTGCGTGTCTTACTATGCAAAAAAACTTGTTAGTAAAAAAAATTAAAGTGAATAAAAACTTATAGAAGGCTTTTCAAAAAAATCTTACTTATATTTGTGAAATGAAATAAGATTTTTGATTTTGGGTTCAAAAGGGTTGCTTTGAGGGCTAGATGCAGCTATTATTATGGAAAATTTCCATGGTAAGTCTTTTGTTTTGCCCTTTTGGTATGTATGTGATAGCTTTTTATTTTATGCCTATCAAAAATCCTAGGATTGCAGGAACTTGAATAAGTGAGTAATTTGGTAGGTGTCATTGCCCATTCATTCACTTGGGATCCTTTGTTTAAGTTGGGACAAAAAATCAAATGTGGGGAATGCAATATCAATCATAATTAGACTAATGGGTTGTGTAATTTTTTTCATTTGAATGTTGCGCAAAGAATGACCTCCTATAATTATCCCATTTCTTGGAGCAAAGATTCTGCTACCTCTTGTTCACCTAAATTGAAAGGAGATTATCAAACAATAAGACTTTCAATTTACTATTCAACAAGTCTTTAATATTTTCCTACTTCATTTTAAAAAATGTATTTATCTAATTTACATTTGTGCTACAATGTTTCTAGTTCTTATGGCTTCAACAAATGTCGACCATCCTATTTCTTTTTTGAACAACATGATCTACATGATTGAAAAAGAAGGATTCTTTGATGATGATGTTTAAGGTTAATATCAATCAATTTTACAAGGTAACCTTGTGTGTATGTTCAATCTTTGTTATTGTGGAGGTCATAGTTAGTTTGTTGTGAAGATGCTTTAAATATAAAGAATTGGTAATGGGTTTTTTGTTGGCTTGCATTGCTGCATGCATCTTTTGTTTCCTGGCTTGTTCTAGGATTATTTTAATGATCTTTGACTATTGGTTAGTTCTAGGATTTTTTTCATTATCAACACATACTTGAATGTGTCTTTCCTTTCCACCACTTCTTTAAATTGCCCACTACTTTGTGTAATGAAGTTATTGTGATTTGTGTGGAATGAAATTTGGCAGGTTCAGGTCACTAGCTACTTTGTGTTAAAAGGTTAATTGAAGCAACGAAATTTGCACTCTTCTGTGGAGTGCACATATCAAATTTACAAGAGTGTTATATGACAACTACTTGGAAAATATACTTTAAGTTCCTAAGCAACAACAACAAACTATTTTTTAAATAAATTCCAATTTTTTGTTTTCATCTTTTTCATTTGGGTGGCTTTGGAAAATTAGCTTCAAGCATGCATTGCAACAAGTTTGTTGAAAGAGAAATCCATATTCATAGGGAAACAATATAATATTTTCTTCCCATGTTTTTTAGCTATGCAACATGAGGCGGTTCAAAATATTAAGAAAATTTGGAACTTCTTGTTTGTGTTTTGTAAAACCATATGGGAAAATAATCACGAAATAGATTGCACAAAGGATTGATTCAAGAGTTACAATATTCAAGCTTAATCTGGACTTGGAATTATGGGTTTCTATCTATTACAAAACCGTGAACTAAAACTAGCATGATTTAAAAAAGAAAAGAAAATTAGAATCAATGGTTTCATTTCTTAAAAATAAAGTTTTAAATTGGAACTGAAGGTGCTCCTTACACAAAGAATATCCCCTAACCGGAACTAATTGGAACCAAAGATTATAATCAAAAGCTGAAATTGGCCAACATTGCTTTTGACTCACTTGTACAATTTGATTATAAAGGTTCCAATGTAAAGGAATCAAACTAGGGTAAAGCTACTTTATGATTTTAAGGAAAAACTATTTGTAAGATACATCAATACATTGTTAAATACCTACAAACATTTGCACGTTATGTTATGTATATGGTTCAAAATCCAAACTTGTAGCAAAATTTGCCATACACACCATTAAATGGTGTCTTACAAAACATTTCAAGTCCAAAATACATCTTTTGTTCTTTGTGAAACAAGGCTCCAATTTGACTCCAATGTGGGCTCCAACCTCAACAATGTACTTATTCTAAGTTCATTTAATTTTTTTTTTGTCAACTTGCATAATGAAATCTCCCCATGAACCATAAAAACATGAAAATCAAATTGCACTATCACACTTTAGAACAATTTTGTAGAGCATCATTGCATTGTAATAATTGAATATTATTTTCTATAGCAAGGGTTTTTTTAGTTGGGAATTATGTTTAATACTAGGTTAAAAATGACAAAATAACCATTTTGGAATACATTCTTAAGATGTACGTAAATATGTGTGGCACCAAGCATGCATATACATTCATTCAATCTCCCATGTAATGATGGTGGGTAGAATGTGATAACTTTCACTAAGAGGTCATAACCCATAACCTACATTGCCAATTGAAAGAGTTTTGTTTTCTTGTTCACCAATCTCTTTAAGTTTTTGGGTTTGATTCTTGGAGATAGTTTTAAAGCTTCAATCATGTCCTATGTCCTTAAAACATGATTGAGATTAAAAAATATTTTGCCCCTAAATTCTATTAAAAGTGTATGGAAAAAAAAAAGGTTGAAATACTACTCAACCCAACTAAATCTAGGTGACAAATTGAAAGTTTCTTTTTCTCTTCACCAAATTTCTTAGATTTGATTCTTTGAAATTGGTTTAAAGCTTAAATCATGTCCTCAAGACATGATATAAACATTTCCCTAACTTGTCAAAAATTCATCAATTTTGCAAAAACAAAGGATTGAACAAGAAAACATTGATCACTATTCATGAGTCATAAGGTGTCTTACATAAATTTCACCTTAGTTTTTCCAGCATCATTTCCTTTGTAGAAAGATAAATAACTTATTTAAGGCCAAAATTTGATGAAAGATTGCCAAAATATAAAACATTAACAAAAAGTTAATTTGATTGAATGGTATAGCAAGTTTTGAAGAATGCACTTAATTCATAATTAAAATGAAAAGCCCCATGACTAGGAATGCAACTTCATCTTGCATTTTGTTGAAGTTGTATCAATGGACTTGTATTTCCTTTGGACTTTGTCTAAAATATTTCCATCTCCGTTACATAGTTCATAATGAAACATAGAAAAAAAAAAACACAGAAAATTACAAATAAATGGAATCAAAAAAGAAAAAAAAAGAAATGAAAAAAGGCATAACAAAAACTTATTGAAATTGAAAAAAAGAGAAAATAGAAACTAAATGGAATGCAAAAAGGAAAATAACAACTAAATGAAATGAAAAAGAAAAAAAAAGAAAAGTAATTGAAGTTCAACAAAAAAAAGAAAAAAAAAGAAGTGAAAAATGCTATCACAAGTTGGTGACAAGAGGCTTACATAATAATATTCACAACATTTACAAGCATTCTGAGCCAGAATGTGCAGATGTTAACATTTACGGATGTCTTATGTTTTCAGGAGGGTTTTATGCAATGTGGAATGGCCAAGTCCCTGCCCATTATGTTGTGTAAGGCAACATGATTGGCTTCTCTGGCACATTACCCCAACATAATGTGCAAGGGGCTTGATCACTCCACAGATTATGTCATTTTCTTGACCACATTATATGACATAACCTTCTGGTGAGGATCATACAATTGTTCATAATAGTGACCAAAATGTAGCATGGAATGGCCAAGCCCCTGGCCCATTATGTAATGTGGTGAAGACAAATGACATAATGTGCCATTCCAGACATTATGGGTTTTTAGGATGTGTGGGCTCTTTGTGGCTGTTTTTGTTGCATCCTTTGCTGGCAGAGGAGACCTCTATGATGATGATCAGAAGATTATGTCATATAATGTTGTGAAGAAAAATGACATAATCTGCCATCCCAGACATTTGCTGGAGGAGGAGAAGATTATGTCTTATAATGTGGCGAAGAAAGCTGTCATAA
>Ga0116226_10002977_pt1 | contig 14903 bp, 14 predicted proteins | sample S1TSphfallax_FD_89692 | JGI IMG/M metagenome (GOLD analysis project Ga0116226, IMG submission 89692) | Host-associated microbial communities from peat moss isolated from Minnesota, USA - S1T2_Fa - Sphagnum fallax MG | ecosystem: Host-associated > Plants > Peat moss > Unclassified | place: USA...
GACGAAATAATGGCCTCGGCTAATCACCCTGTCCACCCTTGCGGGCATCTGCGGAGCAGATATGCCGTTCGCTGCTGCTGCTAGTGTTCTTACCGATGCGTTCTGGTTCTCAGCGGTGCCTTAGTGTTGCGAGTTGGTGGTATGGTGAAAGTGTCGCAGACTGAGGTAACCGATTGACTCTAAACGGGACGGATGGCCCCCTCAGTCCCTGTTTGGCCCTCATCGCGCACTTTATTGGACGGCTATTGGACGGGGATCTTCCCGCCGGAGGTGATGGTGCAAATGGCCTTGGGTCGGTCCGCGGACACTTCGAATTCAGCCTGTTCGCAAGAGCACAGCACCGCGTGACGGTTTGAAGAATGGCTTACACCTTTGCCTCAGGCGGGTCGACGAGCGCGACTTGCGATAGTTGTTCGGGAAGACCTAGGCGCGCCACCCCGATTCGATTGTCGGCCATACCGTAGTAGATGTCGAAGCGATCGGGCAAGCCCAGGTCGTCGCGGCGGTCGATTCCGGTGGGAAAGACAACGTTGGCAATTGTTCCCTGGCGCTCCTGCGGAAGCAGTGGCGCCAACACGGGCTGAGCTGAGCGATAAAGAACCACCTGCGGGTGTTCCTTCGACAGAAACATCAGGCCCGCTGAGTAGCAAAGATGATGCTCACCGCTTTTCGATTGCCCGACCTCGCTGACGCCGTGGTAGAGGATGAGCCAGCCGTGCCGCGTGCGAATGGGCGGAGTGCCGGCTCCGATTTTCAGCCGCTCCCACGGCGACGCTGGACTCGCCAGCCGGTGGTGCGACGTGAAGTGTTCGAATGTATAATCGACCTCGTCGAAGTCCATTCCATTCGCCGGAACAAACTTCGCGAGGCCCAGTCGTTTCCAGTGAAAGAGATCTTCAGAAGCGGCCAGGGCGATTCTCGGCCCTCGCGGGGAAAACGCGGTGTAACTCAGGCGGCTGAGCACAAGTGACCAACATTTCCTGCATGTTTTCGCGATAGTCAGTTGAGAAAGCTGAGAGATCGCTGGCATGTGTCCGTTCGCTGGACTCATGATAGGCCCACCACTTTCGGTAGATCCCCCTCCCATGGCATCTTTGTAGCGAGCAAGTTTATGAAAGCCGCCGTCTTCAAATCGGGGCAGACAGCGCCGGGCGCATTCCTTCACATCGAGGATGTCGACCGGCCGGACGCCGCTGCTGGTTACATCTTGCTCCGGGTGGTGGCGTGTGGAGTCTGCCGCACCGACCTGCACATCGTCGAAGGCGATCTACCGCCCATCAGGCCTCTTCTTATTCCCGGCCATCAGATTGTTGGAGAAGTTGCCGGTGGCGCCACCTTGGCGTTGCCGGTGGGAACGCGAGTGGGCGTCTCATGGATCGGCGGAGTCGATGGCAGTTGCTGGTTCTGCCATCATGCGATGGAAAACTTATGTGACCAGCCTACGTTCACCGGCTATACGGTGGATGGAGGTTACGCAGAGTACGCACTTGTCCGCGAAGACTTCGTGCTCCGTTTGCCCTCAGGCCTCGACGATGCGCACGTCGCGCCCTTGTTGTGCGCCGGCATTATCGGCTTTCGCAGCCTGAGAGTCGCTGGCGTCGAGCCCGGCGAGAAAGTCGGGCTCTTTGGTTTTGGCAGCTCCGCGAGCCTGGCGATCTCCATTCTGCAATCGTGGAAATGCGAAGTGTATGTTTCCACGCGAGGCGAAACCCATCGAAAGCGGGCGGTTTCGCTGGGGGCGACCTGGGTCGGTGCCGAAGATGAAATGCCGCCGGTGAAGCTGGACCGCGCCGTCACTTTCGCGCCGAGCGGTAAAGTGGTGGTCGGCGCGCTCTCCAGCCTGCGTAAGGGCGGAGTCGTCGCAATCAACGCGATCCATCTAGATCAGATGCCTGCCTTCGACTACGACAGCCTGCTTTGGGGAGAGCGGCAAATCCGCAGCGTGGCGAACATGACTCGGGACGATGCCCGAGACTTCCTGAAGATCGCCCATGAACTGGACATTCGCCCCATGGTGACAGTCTTTCCTCTTGTCGACGCGAACCAGGCACTCTTAGCGGTCAAGAACGAAAGTGGCCTGGGTTCCGCGGTGATCGTCCCGTGAAGGTGTGAACGCTCCAGAATCCCCGTTGCGCCCTGGGTACCAGCGCGCTTACGACAGTTAGTGAGAAGATTTCAACCGTGCCAATGTCAAGGGCGGAGTAAAACCAGTTTTACTCCGCCCTTGACACACGCGATGGCGAGATCGACTTCCTCGCCGAGTCCGAAGCTGCCTTCGCCACACTGAAACCCAAGAAGGAAACGGCACAGGAGAAGGCTAAGACCCAGACGGTCACTACCGCCGCAAAGAACAAGGCCGCAAAGAAAAAGAAGGTTGCGACCTGAAATGTGGCTGGACGGGAGCCTGTTAGCTCCCGTCCAGCCACATGACGGATCAAGTGGATCAGTTCTACAGTTCCTGTCTTTTGAAATCCGACCATCTGAACTGCGGGGTCTTGATTTCGCAAGCTCAGCACGTCCCTGTGCTCAACTTGGTACATGGGAACTCTTAAACAGCTCCACTGCGCGCTGAAGTCTAGGCGGCCACACGACGTAGAACGGAGAACGCTGCTGCCCCAACATCATTTGAGCTTGCCAGTTCTTTAGATTAACAAGAAACTCCCCGTAAAAGAGTTCACGTGCCTGAGCAGACATCCCTCTGAAGACCGCTGCAGTTGTTTCTGCCTCAATCGCTAGATCGAGTGGAAACCCATGATCCCCCATAAGCGACATCACTATAGGTCGAGCTTGAACTTGATTCAGAACAATCAAAACATACCGCTCGCCTGTTGAAGCCCGCATATCGTTAAACACTTCGTATTTAGGCTCAGGAGAAAGGTACTTCGCTAGGATGGGAGACATCGTAGCTGGGTCGAAATCATCGGCATTGGAAACTTCTTAGAAGATAACCCGCATCCTCAGGCCGAGCAGCGCCGTGTTGTAGGCCTTGCTTGCATTCGCCGGATGCATGGATATCTCGAGGTCCGGGCCGATCTCAACATTCTGGGTTAAGCGGAGGCGGTAGAAGGTTTCAAATACACTTTCATGGCGTGTTCCCCTGGCTGTCGGAACCGTGTAATTGAACGCAGCGCCGAACATATCGCCTCTGCGGCCAAAGGGATGAACCTGTGCGAGGCCGAGCGAATCGGCCTGCTTGATCAGCGTTCCAGTATTGGTAGCAAGGGCAAATCTTCCGAAAGGCGCCCAGCCGTTGATGAATTCGTGCTCAAATGCAGCGCCGCCCCCTGCACCACTGCCCAGGGTCTTTGTGTCGTCATGCCAGAAACCAATGCGATAGTCCCGGTAGCGCTGTCCCGGGGCGCCGGAGAACCAGCCTAGCTCAGAGGACTCCATGAATTTCTTATTCGCGAGCGTGCCGATGCCGCTCTGCTGGGAGCCCTCCGTGTCGATGGCAACCGCATGCAGGTAAACATGAGGCGTCGCTTGAATCTCAAGCGCAGCGCCGCCGGCATAAGCTCCATTGGACGCGAAGGCAAGGTCGCCGTCATCCTGTCCGTTGAGGAACTGGGTGCGCTCGTCATTATTGAACATGCTGAGCGCGATAAATTGATTTGGGTGAAGCTTGCCGAGATAAAACGATACGCGTCTTTCGAGGAAATCCTCCCGCCAGTAAAGCACATTCACGCTGATGGGCTCCTGCGCGCCACCGCCCTGGAGACAGTTGAGGTAGAGCCCTGAGCCCAGACCACCACTTAGATTGAACTGCTGACTCGTGCCGATGTTTGTCCCGGATCGAACAAGAAGGCTGATCGAGCCTGCGGTGCTCTCGTTGTTGTACACAGAGTACGCTGCACTGAAGTCAAGCCGCCCGCCGAACTGATTATGGCGCAAGGCATCGGGCGTCACTGTCGCGTATTGATTGAGCAACGTGTAAGTCGCGCCTAACTTCAGCTTTGTCGATCGGGCCAGGCTATCGTTAAGCGTATTGATTCCATTGAAGAATGGTCCAAGCGGGCCAGGCTTCCACAGTGGATCTGCAGGAATTTCCGAGAGCGCCATTGCGTCGACATCGAGCTCTTGTCTGAGTTCGCTGGGGACTGCCCTTGGCGCACTCAGAGAACCGGATCGACTCTCGATTTCGTGCGTCGGAGGTGAGTTCTGACCAAGCGACATTTTCTGGCCGATCATAAGGAGACTGGACCAGAATAAAAGAACAATCCCATAATTTTTCATACGTACCGCGATTCCTGCTGCATGCTGGAAGATAAATGCGAGAGCGCTCAGCGGCCGCGCAGAGGACGAACTCCGTCGGTCCACGCAAGCTGATGGCGCAGCTCGTGCAATCGCGTGTCTTCATCAATGCGCACAAGTTCAATCTGGGCGATCTCCGCAAAGTCCTCCAGGTGCTCCATCGTGAGTGGATGGCTGAACGCGGTGTGATGCGCGCCGCCTGCATAAATCCAGGCTGCAGCAGCCACCTTCAGGCTAGGTCTCGGAATCCACACTGCGCGCGCGACGGGGAGATTTGGCAGAGGCTCACTCGGGGCGACGACATTGATCGCATTCGCGATCATGCGGAACCGTGTGCTCATATCCACAATGCATGCCACGACCGCGGGACCGGCTGTCGCCGTGAAGACCAGGCGCACAGGATCGGCTTTGCCGCCGATGCCGAGCGGATGCACTTCAAGCGATGGCTTGCCGGCCGCGATCGATGGGCAGACCTCGAGCATATGTGCGGCGAGTTCTCTCGGAGTCCCGGAAAAATCATACGTGTAGTCTTCCATGAATGAGGTCCCGCCTGGCAGGCCTTCGGCCATCACTTTCATGACGCGCAGCAACGCAGCGCTCTTCCAATCGCCCTCCGCGCCAAAGCCGTAGCCATCGGCCATCAGGCGCTGGCAAGCGATTCCCGGTAATTGCGCGATGCCATGCAGGTCCTCGAAATTATCGGTGAATGCGCCGAAACCGCCCTCCACAAGAAAAGCGCGGAGACCAAGCTCGATCTTTGCGGCGGCCACAAGTGAGTCTGCACGGTCGTCCTTCGATGCGATGGTGTAAGTCCCGCGATATTCTTTGACTAACTCGTCGGCCTCAGCGTCTGTGAACTGATCGATGCGTTCGGTGAGATCGCCGATGCCATATGCAGAAACAGAGAAGCCAAAGACGCGCTGCGCCTCGACCTTGTCCGCCTCGGTCACGGCAACGTCGCGCATATTATCGCCGAAGCGCGCAACCTTGAGGTGCTGCGACTCGTGCCAGCCTGCAGCGGCGCGCATCCACGTAGCAACCTCGCCAACTACCGCTGGGTCCTGCCAGTAGCCGACGACCACTTTGCGCGCGAGGCGGAGGCGGGCAGTGATAAAGCCGAATTCGCGATCGCCATGAGCGGACTGGTTAAGGTTCATGAAGTCCATATCGATGGTCGACCATGGCAGGTCTCGATTGAACTGAGTGTGCAGATGCAGAAATGGCTTGTTCAATAAGCTGAGTCCTGCGATCCACATTTTGGCCGGTGAAAATGTGTGCATCCAGAAGATCAGACCCACGCAATTGTCTGCGCCGTTTGCTTCGAGACAAAGCCGCCGGATGGCATCTGCAGTCGTGAGGACGGGCTTCCAGACCACGCTGAGCGGTATGACGCTCGCGCCATCAAGCGAGGCCGCAATCGCCTGCGAGTGCTCGGCTACTTTGTCAAGAGCATCCTTGCCATAGAGATGTTGACTCCCGGTAATAAACCATACTTGCAATCGCTTCAAGCTCATCCTTAAACCCCTTGCCTATGCAACGCGCTCGTGGATATCCCGCAGTATTTATCCCGCAAACATGCTCATGCGAAACGGTTTCCTAATTCCAGCGCAATTATCGAATGATTATCCATGCATAAACTGTGCATTCCGGCTCACCGGATAATGTTCTGGAGTGGTCACTCTTGCTCAGACCTTCACTGCTGCGGTCACAGAAACTTAGCATGACTGACGCTTATGGCAGACGCAGGCAGGGCCCGAGGACCGAAAGAATGCTAGAGCAATTGCGGAGCGAAGTTCTCGAAGCGAATATGGAGCTGCAGCGACGTGGGCTGGTTGTCTATACGTGGGGCAATGCGAGCGGTATCGATCGAGAACGCGGGCTGATCGTCATCAAACCAAGCGGCGTTGCTTACGAGAAGCTTACGGCCGAGAACCTGGTCATTGTCTCGCTCGAAGGGACGCGCGTCGAAGGCGATCTGAATCCATCCTCCGATCTGCCCACACACCTTCTTCTTTATCAGGCGTTTGCAGCTATTGGCGGCGTCGTTCACACGCACTCCGAATTTGCCACATCGTGGGCGCAGACAGGCCAAGCGATTCCTTGTTACGGAACAACGCAGGCAGACTACTTTCGCGGGGAGGTTCCGGTGACCGATCCTCTGTCCGATGAAGAGATCGAATCGGCCTATGAAGAGAACACGGGGAAAGTGATCGTGCGACGCTTTAGCGACCTGGATCCCGTGGCCATTCCGGGCGTCTTAGTGGCCAATCACGGGCCGTTCGTGTGGGGCGGGACGGCTACCGAAGCGGCATTTCATGCCGTGGTCGTCGAGTACATCGCGCGCCTGGCTTACCGCACGGAGTTGATCGATGCAAAGAGCCACCCTGTGTCTGCTGCTCTGCTGCGCAAGCACTATGAGCGCAAACATGGCCCTAAGGCCTACTACGGTCAAAAGCCAGGCTTGAGGAATATGGCGATTGCAGAAGAGCTCCACGCAACATCACGGACTTGAGGAACTGAATCATGGCGCGGCTGTTTCTTGGAACTCACATTCTTCAATCAGGTCTGGCTTTCTTTCTAGCGTCCAGCATATTAGTTCACCTCTCGGTGATCGACATCCTCATCATTGTCAGCTACTTTGCAATGGTGGTATGGATTGGTCTCTACCTCAAGAGTCAGTCCAATACCAGTGTTGACTTTTTCATGGCCGGGCGGGAGATGTCGGCATGGATCGCCGGCCTGAGCTTTCTTTCCGCCAATCTCGGCTCTCTGGAATTGATGGGTTGGGCCGGATCAGCCTATCAGTACGGTATTTTGGCGGCCCACTGGTATTGGATCGGCGCCATACCGGCCATGCTCTTTATGGGCCTGATCATGATGCCGTTTTATTACATATGCAAGACTCATTCAGTCCCAGGCTATCTACATCTTCGCTTCGGACAATCCAGCCGAGTGTTGGCGGGCGTCTGTTTTGCCTTCATGACTATCCTGATGAGCGGCGTGAACATGTTCGCCATGGCATTGGTGATGAAGGTCGTTCTCGGATGGAATATTTCCTTCAGCATTCTTATGTCTTCGGTAGTCGTCGCTATCTATGTAGGACTGGGCGGCTTGCGTTCGGCGATCTTTAACGAGGTGCTGCAGTTCGCACTTATATGGTGCGGCGCGCTGCTGGTTCCGATTCTCGGGCTGATCGAGGCCGGCGGCTGGCGTAACCTGCAGGCGAAGATCTTGATGAACTATCACACTTCCGAATACACCCATCTCTGGAAAGGCTTGGGGCACTTCTCTACCAATGCAATGGGAGTGCAATGGACCGGCATCGTGTTCGGCCTGGGATTTGTCATCTCCTTTGGGTATTGGACGACGGATTTCCTCGTTGTGCAGCGCGCCATGGCAGCAAAGAACCTGCGCTCCGCCCAGATGGCGCCCATTATCGCGGCCGCATTCAAAATGGCCATTCCCTTCTTTGTGATCCTCCCCGGCCTGCTGGGCCTGGTCGTATTGCACAATAACGATGGAACGCTCATGCACCTGGTGGGACAAAATGCAGTCAGCAATGTAAATCCGAACAGTTATAACGAAGTTCTCCCCTTGATGATGGAGCGATATCTTGCCCCCGGCCTTCTCGGCCTTGGCATCACGGCTCTGATTGCCGGATTCATGTCGGGCATGGCGGGCAACGTAAGTGCGTTCTCCACTGTATGGACTTACGACATTTACCAGGCCCTGTTCAAGAAAGATGGCACGGACGCACACTATGTAGCAGTAGGCCGTTGGGCCACAGTCCTCGGCATCGTGGTGAGTATCGGTACGGCGTACCTGGTCATGCAGGCAGCCGGAATTATGGATTACGTCCAGGCGCTGTTCAGCTTTTTCATCGCGCCATTGCTGGGTACGGTGCTCGCGGGAATGTTCTGGAAGCGGGCGACCAAGGCCGGCGGCTTCTGGGGGCTACTTGTCGGCACCGTGACTTCTGTCGCTATGTACGCATGGGTCAGAGTAGATCCAAGCGCGATTCGCTACGTGGCATTTTCTCCTGACGCGAAGGCCATGGCAGCGGATCTCTACCGTGCGCTTTGGGCTTTTTCGTCATGCGCCCTGGTCACTGTCATTGTCAGCTACTGCACCGCTCCTAAGCCGGTCTCTGAGCTGGCTGGACTCGTGTATGGAGCCTCGAAGCTTCCGCAGCAGGAAGCCGTGCCACTGTTCCAAAATCACTGGTTCTGGGCGGCAGTCTTAATCACCGTCTTCTTCATCCTCAACATCGTCTTCTACTGAGGCCCGCTCACAGGAGCAGCAAAATGCAAGTCACAGAAAAAATATCTATCTGGTTCTTCATCGGTGTTCTTATGGCATTTTATGGGGCACTGATCTGTGGATCGGGGATCTATGATCTTATTACCGGAATTCTTCCTGACGTGGTGCTCGCGCAACTGCATGCTCCTGTTTGGTGGGGCGCAATGATGCTCGCACTCGGCTCGTTTTATTGCATTCGTTTCATGCCGGGCAGGGCCGCGGCTATTCCAATACCGCTTCCACTAAGTATTAAGCGAGAGAAATGAGTGAGCAGATGACGATTGTTGCTGGGGTTGATTTCGGAACTTTGAGTGTGCGCGTATCAATCCTCGATAGCAGCGGGAAGAGGCTGGGCGCGGCGACTTCGGGATATCCGCTGCATCGCCAGCGAGAGGATCCAGATTTCGCAACCCAGTCCCATGTCGACCAGATGAGCGCGCTTGCGCTCGCGTTCCGGGGAGCAGCCAAGGACGCGGGGATTAAGGGATCGGAGGTGGAGGCGATTGCACTCGATACTACGGGATCAAGCGTGATTCCTGTCGATGAGCATCTTCAGCCACTTAGCGAATACTACTTATGGTGCGATCATCGCGCCTCGCATGAGGCACAGGAGATTACCGAGGCAGCGCATCGAGACAAGCTCGAGGCGATTGACTGGTGCGGCGGTGTTTACTCGAGCGAGTGGGGGTTTGCGAAACTGCTCCACTGGCTGCGCCACAATCCCCTCAAGCGTGACAAGCTTGCTACCGCGCTTGAAAACTGCGACATGGTGGCGGCGACATTGTGCGGCGTCACCTCGCCCCGCGAAGTGAAGCGGAGCATTTGCGCGATGGGCCATAAGTGGCTCTGGAACCCGCGCTGGGGCGGATTCCCACCGCAGGCCTTCTTCTCAAGTATCGACACACTGCTTGACGGCATCGTCGACAAGCTGGCCGGCGATTACCACACCTCCGACGCTCTTGCTGGTCACCTCTGCGAACACTGGGCCGCGGAACTCGGCCTCCGCGCCGGCATTCCGATTCCAGTGGGCGCCTTCGATGCGCATTGGGATGCAATCGGCGCAGGCTGCCGTGAGGGCGATGTGGTCAACGTCATCGGCACATCTACCTGTATAATCGCCATGGCCAAGCATCCGGAACTGGTGCCGGGCGTTTGCGGCGAGGTCCCGGGCAGCGTCGACCCGCATTGCACAGGAATCGAAGCGGGTCTATCGGGAACAGGGAATATCTTCGAAGCAGTTGCAGAGCGCGCCGGAACCAATGTCGCTCAACTCTCGCAAGGTCTGCAAGATTATCGCGCAGGACAGACCGGGCTGTTGCGCATTCCCTGGGACAATGGCGACCGCACCGTGCTGGTGAACGCCGATCTCGGCGGTGTCATTCTTGGCTGGAACCTGGTCTCCACCGCACAGGACGAGTTGTTCGCGGCGATTGAAGGCACGGCCCTCCACACTCGGATCATCCTCGAGCGCATGGCGCAGCACAATGTGCCTGTGGAGCGCGTGATTAATGCCGGGGGAGTTCCGCAAAATAACCATGTGCTCAACCAGGTTTACGCCAACGTATTGAATAAGCCTGTCCTAGTGCCTGCCGGCCTGCCCACGAGCCTCGGTTCGGGCATCTTCGCACTGCTGGCCGCCGGTGCTTTCCCGTCGATCGAAGCGGCACAACAGGTAATGTGTCTACCAAATAAAACCTATACTCCCGACCCGGAGGCAGTGGCGATCTATGAGCGACTCTATCCGCTCTTCCAATCGCTCTACTTTGCATTGGGTGAGCCGAACGCTGAATCAGCGCGGTTAGGAAATGTTCTTCCGGAGCTACGAAGGATTGCTTCAGAAGTTCAGCAAACCCCTAGGTCAGCTGAGGCGCTCACGCAGTTCGCTGGCTCGCATCAAAAGTGAAGGTCGTGGTTGAATGCATCGTCTCTCCCGGCTTCAATAGCGTCGTCGGAAACTGCGAATGATTCGGCGAATCCGGAAAATGCTGCGTCTCCAGGCATAACCCCTTGTGCCTTGTATAGCTGGCACCGTGGCGTCCGGTATATGTTCCATCGAGAAAGTTGCCTGAGTAAAACTGAACTCCTGGTTGTGTCGTCGCCACGGTCATCGAACGCCCACTTCGAGGATCGTAAAGCTTCGCGGCTAATTTGAGTTCGCCATTTTCGCCATTCAAGACAAAATTATGATCGTAGCCTCCAGCAAATCTGAGTTGTTCGTGTGCATCGTCGATCCGCAGGCCTACTCGCGTGGCTTCGCGGAAGTCCAGCGGCGTTCCCGCAACTGCGGCCAGTTCTCCAGTCGGGATCAACTCTGCATTTGTCGGGGTGTATCGATCCGCGTTTAGAAATATTTCATGGTCCAGAACATCGCCGGCGTCGTCGCCATTCAAATTGAAGTAGCTGTGGTTGGTCAGGTTCACGATGGTCGCGCGGCCGGCGCTCGCCGAGTAGTCCAGTCGCAAGACATTGTCCGTCAGGGTGTAGGCCACCTTTGCGGTGAGAGTGCCCGGGAAGCCCATGTCACCATCTTCGCTCACCAGCATAAACTCGACAGAAGTTGGCGTGATGCGTCCTGTCCAGGTCAACTTATCGAAGCCGACAGGCCCTCCGTGAAGGGTGTTTCCGTGATCGTTCACCGGCAGTTGGTATTTCTGGCCGTCTATGTCAAAAGAACCATGAGCGATGCGATTTCCATAGCGTCCGACAATACTGCCCAGAAATGTCTTCACATCAGCCACGTATTCCTCGAGTGAGTCGTAGCCCAGGACCACGTCGGCCACATCACCGTTGCGATCGGAGGTCTTCATACTTACGAGTCTCGCGCCGTAGTCGGTAAGCCGTACCTCCATCCATGGGCTCTTGAGCGTATAAAGCATTATGCTTTCACCGCCAGGGCGATTGCCCCAGTCCGCGATTGTTATCCCCATCTTTGTCGATTCGCTCACCATTTATGATCTCCGATAATTCACCTGTATAAGTCTATGCCCACAAGGCCGCGCAAAACAATACACCGTGATGTCTGCAGAACTTGACGCGCCCAGCCTGATCAAGAGCGATGTGCTGAAATGCTCAGACTCCCATGATCGATAGTGCGAGAGTGGAGGGGTACTGAAGGATGCGTGCATCCTTGAAGGTAATTCATCATGAGAACGAATGGCTCGTTTCCCGCTCTGATATTCATTGTGATCGCAGGGATAGGCGCGTGTTTTGGCTTTGGTCTGCACACAGGCGGCTACGACTATCTTGCATTCATCGTCTTCGGCATAGCCATATTCGTGGCTGCAGTCACTTCGTCCGCCATGCGAGTGGCGGACCAATGGAGCAAGGCCGTCGTCCTGCGGCTTGGAAAATTCCTTGCGTTGAAAGGCCCTGGGCTCTTCTTTATCGTTCCTCTTATCGACACGATTCCTTACTGGATCGATACGCGTGTCCTGACAAGCTCCTTCAAAGCGGAGAAGACCCTCACGAAAGATACCGTTCCAGTTGATGTCGATGCCGTGTTGTTCTGGAAGATCGTCGATCCGGAGAAGGCGGCCCTTGCTGTCGCGGACTACCAGACCGCGATCGGCTGGGCCTCGCAGACGGCTCTCCGCGATGTGATCGGCAAGACGATGCTGTCTGACATGCTGGAGGGTCGAGACAAGATCAGCGCGCTGCTCCAGAGCATCATTGACGCGCGGACCCAGCCCTGGGGCATCAACGTGCAATCCGTCGAGGTGAAAGATGTCTTAATTCCAGCTTCGCTCGAAGATGCGATGTCGATGCAGGCGCAGGCCGAGCGAGAGCGGCAGGCCCGCGTGATCCTTGGAGAGTCAGAGTTGCAAATTGCAGAAAAATTCGGCGAGGCCGCCAAGACATATGCCAACAATCCGGTGGCGCTCCACTTGCGCGCAATGAATATGCTCTACGAGGGCTTGAAGACGAATTCCACTATTGTGATTGTTCCAAGTTCCGCTATCGAGACCATGCAGCTCGGAGGGCTCGCGGGTCTTACTGCCCTGACGATGGGGCTTGGGCAGGACAAGGCGCTCGCAGCTGCCAACAATCAGCCGCAGATGAATTACACCTCCGAGCCGCTGGCCGTAAACGGCGTCTCGCCACACGTCGCGGTTTGAGGCGATTCGAAGAGTGAACCGGTTTCGCGCGAACCAGGGAGTTCCCAGTGTCGAGTACTAGTAATACCGCATTTTCTGCCTCGAAACTTCTAGTGCCGATCGATTTCAGCCCGTCGTCTGAAGCCGCTCTGGAGGCGGCGGCCGGTGTGGCTCAGCAGTTTCATGCCGCCATCCACCTGGTCCACGTCATCTCGGAGACTCCAAACTTCAACGGCTCCGACTTCTTTCCCGTCACCTCACTTCTCGAGGAAGACAGGGAGACGATAGAAGAGCAGCTTGATGCCCGCAAAAAGCAACTCGCGCTCAAAGGTGTGGCCGCGTCCGTCAGTATCGAGGAGTCCAACGACATCGTCGGGAGCTTGATGCGCGTTATTCAACGTGAGCACGCGGACATGGTTGTTATCTCGACGCATGGCGTGTCCGGCTGGCGCCCATTGATTCTCGGCTCCATTGCGGAGCAGGTCATCAGGAAAGTGAGGTGTACTCTGCTGCTGCTTCAATCAGCTGAGTACTTACCTGCTGCCGACCAACCCGCCATTGAAAACACGGAGCGCTCTCTTCTCCCGCAAGTTGTCGAGGCGCGGAGTTCTGAAGCAGAGGCATCAGCGCAGTTAACCATGGACTGGCTCGCAGACGATATGGCTGAACGAGCCGGTAGAACCGAACGACGCTTCGATCAGGCTCGCTCGCTCTTCGCAAAGTAGATGGAACGGATCGGCACAAGTGAAAAAAGCCATCCCCATTACGACGTTGTTTATAGATGTAGGCGGAGTATTGCTCACCAACGGCTGGGACCACCTTGCGCGCAAGCGATCAGCCAAACACTTCAAGCTGAATTGGGCGGAGATGGATCAGCGTCATCGTCTCGTCTTCGAAACACATGAGGAGGGAAAACTCTCGTTCGAAGAATATCTCGGATGGGTGGTGTTCTATGAGAAGCGGCCATTTACCCGGAACCAGTTTCGCGACTTCATGTTTGCTCAATCAAAGCCGTACCCACTGATGCTTGAGCTTGTCGCCCGACTCAAAGCGCAGCATGGCCTGAGGGTCGCCATCATTAGTAATGAGTCGCGCGAGGTCAATGCTTATCGCATTCGCACGTTTGGGCTCGACCGGCTTGCGGACATGTTCATCTCTTCCTGCTTCGTTGGTATGCGGAAGCCCGATGTGCAGATCTTCCGGCTCGCTCTTGACCTTGCCCAGACGGCCCCGGAGCACGCTCTGTTTATCGATAATACGGCGATGTTCGTTCAGATTGCCGAGCGCCTCGGGATGCGCAGTATTCTGCATGTCGATTGTGAGTCCACCCGCGCGAAACTAACTTCACTGGGCTTGCACACGACTGACGCAACCTAGCAGTATCACCAGCTTGAAGAGGAGATTCAGAGATGTCAACCGATATGCTCACCACCGAAGAAGCGCTCCACGAAACGCCCGCTGCGATCGCAAAAGAGGAGTCACTCAAGGGCGGCGCAACGCTCACTCCGGACCTGCTTCGCCGCATGAACGCTTATTGGCGGGCAGCCAATTACATATCTGTCGGCCAGATCTACCTATATGGAGATCCACTCCTGAAGGAACCGCTGAAGCTCGAACACATCAAGCCATTGGTGGTTTCACACTGGGGCACAACGCCCGGGCAGAACTTTATTTACGTGCATCTGAACCGGGTTATCAAAAAGTATGACCTCAATATGTTCTACATCGCCGGGCCCGGACATGGCGGCCCCGCGATTGTGGGCAACGTGTACCTTGAAGGCACCTGGAGCGAGGTATATCCGAACGTCACCCAGGATCAAGCGGGCTTAAAGAAATTATTCAAGCAATTCTCGTTTCCCGGCGGAATCTCCAGCCACGTCGCACCGACGACACCCGGATCGATCCACGAAGGCGGGGAGTTAGGTTACTCACTCAGCCATGCGTTTGGCGCCGCATTCGACAACCCGGACCTGATCGTTGCTTGTGTTATCGGCGACGGCGAGGCAGAGACGGGGTCGCTCGCGACATCCTGGCAATCGAATAAATTTCTCGACGCCCGGACCGATGGCGCGGTGCTGCCGATCCTGCACCTGAACGGATACAAGATCAGCAATCCGACTGTGCTCGCTCGTATTGAGCATGAGGAGCTGGATCAATTTCTCAAAGGATGCGGGTGGACGCCGTATTTTGTAGAAGGCGATGATCCGGAAGCAATGCACGAACTTATGGCTGCCACCATCGATAGAGCCATTGAGGATA
>Ga0116226_10002978_pt1 | contig 14894 bp, 11 predicted proteins | sample S1TSphfallax_FD_89692 | JGI IMG/M metagenome (GOLD analysis project Ga0116226, IMG submission 89692) | Host-associated microbial communities from peat moss isolated from Minnesota, USA - S1T2_Fa - Sphagnum fallax MG | ecosystem: Host-associated > Plants > Peat moss > Unclassified | place: USA...
AACAAATATTTCAATTAAAAGCAGAGTCAAAAGGAATTCAACTCATCTTGGAATTAGCACCTAATTTACCTCAATCCATCCATACAGATGAAATTAAACTGCGCCAAGTTTTAGTAAATTTGTTAAGTAATGCTCTGAAGTTTACGATGACTGGTAGCATTATCCTGCGAGTGTCAGTAGTCACGAATGAAGAAGAAACAACAACTGACGATGATGTAAAACTGACACTTAACTTTGAAGTTTCAGACACGGGATTTGGGATTTCACCACAAGAACTGACAAACTTATTTCAACCCTTTATTCAAACAGAAACTGGTCGGAATTCTCAGGAGGGGACTGGGCTAGGATTAGCCATTAGTCGGAGTTTTGTTCGGTTAATGGGAGGAGAAATGACTGTTGAAAGTCAGGTAGGAGTAGGCACAACTTTTAAATTTAATATTCAAACTTATGCAGTTATTACCGAGCAAATCGAGCAAACAGCACCTAGCCGACAAGTGGTAGGACTGTTGGCGGGACAACCAACCTATCGAATTTTAGTTGTTGAGGACAAACCAGAAAATCAGCAGCTAATGATGGAGTTATTAACACCCGTAGGTTTTGATGTGTGTTGTGCAATTAATGGACAAGATGCAATTAACATTTGGCAAAGTTGGTCTCCGCATTTGATTTGGATGGATATGCGAATGCCTGTGTTAAATGGATATGAGGCTACCAAACAAATAAAAGCCATAGGTAATCCAGCGACGATTGTGATTGCACTCAGCGGTAGTGCTTTTGAAGAAGACAAAATGACGGCATTATCAGTTGGTTGTGACGATTTTGTGCGTAAGCCTTTTCGCACAGAAGTCATCTTTTCAAAGATAGCGCTGCATTTAGGAGTAGGTTACATTTACGCCGAAGATTCTAGGAGTAGCCATAGAGAAAGCCTTATGACTGCGCCTGTTGACTCCCTCACTCCTCAAGACATAGCTGTGATGCCTAGTGAGTGGGTAGCACAATTGCATAATTTTGCACTCAAAGTTAATGCCAAGCAAATTATGCAATTAATTACGCACATTCCTGAGCAAAATGCTTATTTAGCTATGGCTTTGACTAGTTTGGTAAATAATTTTGAGTTTGAGAAAATTGTCGAATTAACTAACACTTAACTAGGCAGTCATAAACAATTATTTTCAAACATTCTCTCCGGCTAAAAAAATCGGGAAGTTGTAGATGCAACCTCCCATAATTTTTCTATATATTAAAGTTTCCTATTCTCGGCGGCCACCCGAACTTGGATGTAACACAATTAATTTTTAGAAGTGATAATTACGAATACCTGCTTGTTGATTGTTAAAGGGTGCATTGGAACCCCGCTTCTAGTAAGGGCTACCCTACGGGTTCTGCTCCCGCAGTACAGCCACAGCCCTGCTTTTATGCAACTTAAATGTTCATTAGCTTACTTCCTGTCTCACCACGTCTCTGATGTCTACATCTGAATTGGTGAGAATTTTTGGGCGGTTGAAAGATGATTCAAAAACTAGCCCCAGAATTCGCTGACATTTTTGATGTGACAGTTCTAGGTGCGGAATGCGGCCACCCAAATACCTTGCAGCCAAAACTAGTGACAAATGAACCCAGAGCCAGGTTGCATTATGGATTTGCGGTGACGCAGATTGCTGAAACACTGATCTGCCCTGCTGTAATCAAGTTGGCGGTAGTGTTTGCAAAGGCTATCGCCCACTGGGTATCAGAAACTGGACCAGATGTATCTACATACCAACGACCTGATGCGTTAAAGATAATTCCACCACCCCCAACAACCTTCTTGCCAGATGGACAGGATACAAATCGAACTGTTTCTCCAAACGCATTCAGTTGCTCATTGACCGTTGTAATAACAACTCGTTCATACCCACTCACACCAGGTATTCCTTGCGCTCCTGGTGTTCCTTGCGCTCCTGGTGTTCCCTGCGCTCCTGGTGTTCCCTGCGGTCCTGGTACTCCTTGCGGTCCTGGCAGTCCTGGCAGTCCAGACGGACCAACCTTATTCCAATTGAGCGGTTGCTGGTCTTTACGGCAGGCAGTTGCATTGGGAACAATTTTGAGTTTACCATCACGATCAACACACGCTTGAATCACATTAGAATTAACTATGTTAGGGGGAGTCTGGGAATAAACAGCTTGCATTCCTAGTGGTAGACTCATACCTAGAAGAGCAATTCCAAAAGTCGCTTGCTTTGCGATCGCTTTTAGGAAAGAGTTACGGAATTGAGATGGTTTTTGAGTAGACATGGTATTAGTTACTTGATTGAGTATTAAGTCAGATGAGTGACTTCGATATTCTTAAAGTATCTGCAAAGAACTCTTGACCACATCGAATAAATGTCATGTCCCAACCATTACATTTGTCATAACAGGAATAAATGTAATGGTTTGTTATCGGCAGACTCATCTCAAGCTTGACCATGTAATTCCCAACATAAAAGAATAGGGCTAATTTCATGAATTAGTCCTAACAGACGTTTTATCACTCCGAATCATTGAGCATCCCCGTCAATAATTCTGACATCTCCCACAGGTCTTTATTCCGGTTATCATCATAAATCATCAACGTTCTGGGGTCAGCATGACGGCTCAATTTCTGCACCTTTCTGATATTCCCATCAGTAGCATCAAGTGCCGCCGTAATTGCCGAATGCCTGACCCTGTGCGGTGACATCGGTTTCTTCACCCCCACTGCCTTAAAAGCAGTAGCCACTATTTTATAAATGGCATCCGTAGTCAATCTATGCCCAAAATTATGAAAATCTAACGCTGTAAATATCGGTAAATTGCCATTCAAATCCCCTCGTGCAATTAACCAATCAGCAAGAGCATGAGCCACATCCTTGGACATATCCAAATATTCTTCATTCGTTCCCTTACCCTTCCCCAAAACCCTCAACTTGCGTCCATAAAAATCAAAATCCCCCACATTAAGATGGCATATTTCCTGGCGACGCAACGCTAAACCCCACAGCACCAGAAAAATTGCATAATTGCGTTTACCAATCAAAGTTTCTCTATCAAACTGCTGAATTACAATAGATATCGCTTTGCTATCAACACCCCGCGTATCCCGATATGCCTTAACCTTCTCCCCCGACACATCTTCCAGGGAATAGTTACACACCCCTAACTTTCGTCCCATCTTCGCCAACGACTTAATCGCCGCCAACCGCCGATTGATTGTCGCCTCCCGCAACCCAGATTTAATCAACATCGCCTTGTATTTCAACACCACCATCACTGCTTGCTCTCGCTGCAAGTGCAGAAACTCCAGCACACTATCACCACTCGGCGGTAATAAAGTCATCTTCAGAAAAAAATCCTTCAAATCCTTTTCATAAGCCCGTCGAGTATTGGGGTTACGCTTATCTGCCAACAGTTGCGCCAACACATCTGGATCTTTGTCAAGTTGTCCGTCAAAATATCTGGCGATCGGAGCATCTAAACACGCTTCCAACTCAACTTTAACTAGCTCTCCCCAAATTGGCTCGTTAGGCATAAGTGCTTACTAGCTCGTTCTTGATAATGTAAGTTTCCAATAACGACCATCATAATCCAGTATGTATGGGCATTAATCAAAACATGGAGTAGAGAGCAAAATACTTCTTGCGGAAGTTTAATGGTGTCAATTAGTAATGGTATGTCTGTAATTTCCTGTTTTGATATCAAAATTGATAGCAAACACTGGGCATCTGGTGCAGCATATATTGAAACACACCAGCCGCGTCTAGGCATGGGCGATGACCTTTGGTCGGGCGTAGCCCATCGCAGTAGTCAATACAAGCCTGGATAGGTTTGTATATACGCTTCGTCTGTACCAGCTTCTATACAGTTTGGGGGGAAAGCGATCGCCTGTTAAGTTAGCAGAGATTAACAATAGGTTTAAAAATCATCCATGTTTAACTAAGCTATTCACTCTTAAATGGTCTATATAACGCGAATCAAAGCATAACGATAGTATTTTAGTTATATTTGGACTAAGTAATTGCTCCACAAAATTGATTCTTGGTTCTGTTGATTGAAAAGAGGATACCACTTCAAAATTAAGCTTTTTTCTAACTCTAAGCGATACTTTTCTTCCAGAAGAATAGGTAAGTCCCAACGGGCTATATAAATAGATGATGAAAATCCGTAATTTTGATTTAATTGTTGATAGGACTCAATTTGTTTTTTGCGATGATGAGCGCCACTCGAAGAATAATTAAGTGTACGCAAACGCTTACAGCAGTTTTTGCTTTGACCTATATATAAAATTAACGGAAGTGCTTTATCTAAAATAAAATAAATGCAAGCGTTATCAAATTGATTAACTTCTGTAGCAAAATTTAATGGCTGGAGCGGTAAAGTCAAAGGGTTAATAGTATCAGGATCTAGCTGACATTCGCAAGGGAGAGATGTCAGATCAAACAGTTTTGTTTGTCTTCTAATTAAATTATTTTCTTTTTCATCCTGCTGAAATTCAAAAATTCGTGACTTGCTCTCTAGCAAGACTTTATTACAGTTAATCGGTGGAAGATATCTCAAATTTTTTAATGTGTTTTTTGAGCTAAATTCAGTGTTTGAAAACAAAGTTAACTGCTCGACAGATTCTTGGTGATGCACCCAAATTAACCAAACTATACTTCCTCTGTCATAGCTTCGCAATAATGTTAGGTCAATATTGCTACAGTGTAGAATCGATAAAGATTTAAGAAAAAGGTGTCAATAAAATTATGTATTTATACTTGTTTATAAAGTCAAAAATTTTTCCGCTCTCTCCCAAAGTACATAAAATTTACAACCAAGATTCAATGGACAATGCCCTTACTTCCCGAATCCTCTGAAAGTCGCTGTCGGCTGACACAACGGTAAGACCGTGTTGTAGAGCCACAGCAGCAATCCAAAGGTCATTTTCATCAAAGCCTAAATCAGTTATTTTAGTTTTTCTCCGCAAGCTTTTCTCTTTCGGTGCAAATTGATTGAACAAAGCGGCTTTCAGTTGTCCGTAGATAGTAGCAGTAAATCCATCAACATTATGGATGTATATACCTGTTAGAAAACGGTTAATGAGGACTAAGTTACTTTCCTTGCGTTGAGAACGTTCTGCCATGTCTATCAGTTCGCCTTGAACGATGGCGCAGGTTGTAATCACAGAATTTTCAATATACTCAAGGCGAAGAAGCACATTGGTATTACCAAGAATTGCTTGACTACAGTGATTTGTATCTAACAAGTACATTATTCAAAGGGGTTGTCGTAATCAAATTTGGCTTTGCCACGAGTGGCATAAACTAGCTCAAGACACTCTTGTAAATCATCGCCTGACCATTGACCAATCGTTTTCAAGTGTTCTAAGAGTGAGCGACCTGTGGAATTAACTTCAGTGTGAGTAGTGGATTCTGCTACTTCTGGCGGGGTCTGTGTTTGGGTTGACTTTGTTTTCAGAAAGCGTAAAAAGTCTAGCGTTTCAGCCAAAATGGTATCTGGGGAGGACTCAATTTCGATAAGAAGCAGTTCTTTGATAGTCATATTAGGTATGTCCTCTACTGGAGCGAAGATCCAGGCATAGCTGCATCAGTCTTTTTCATTATCGCAATAGTTTCTTTTAGTTTTACTACACTACGTTCCAGGCATTCAGTCAGGAGTCAGGCTAATGCGCGAATTTCATCTTGGCGTAAATTCACCAATTAGTAAATCTATATTTTCACCTTGCTGCCATTTCACCCAGACGGACATGAGAAAATCTACCAATTCGCTTTTATCAATCTCTACGCCACGCCTTTTGAGTTTGAGTAATTCTTCCTCTACATCTAAATCTGTTGAGCGTTTCACATAATAGGTGCGCCCAATCCAAGCATCATCAGACCGCTTTCCAGTTGCAGGTCTGCCACGTTTACGGGGTTCTTCTTGAATTGGCGCTGTCTTTTCTGGTGTTGGAGTCTGTGTCACGTTACTCTCTGTAGTTGCCTCTCTTGGTTGTTCTGGCTCAAGTTGTGGTTCGTCTTTGGTTTGAAATAACTTTTTAAAAGGGCTAGGTTTAGGGTTGCTCATGACAATATCTCCTTACCCACCTCTTGATACTCGCGCCATGCTATTTTGCTGCTGCGGTCTTTTACTTGGTAAACTGGCAGTCCCTCCAATGCCGCTTTTTCATAAACAGCGAATCGTCTAATCCCATGTTTAAATAGTGGTATTCCCTCTGCCTCTAATGCTTCCCGTGCTTGCTGTCCTGTTAAGCGAGGGGCTGGGGGAATAATTGTGAGCAATACACGATAGCGATCGCTGCCCAATGATTTGAGAGCGCCTACAGTCTGCAACAGTGCATCCATCGCTAAAGCATCAGGGGTAGTAGGCAAAATTAATAGATTACACCCATCTGCGAGTGCTTCTAAATCTTCGTGGCTTGGTCTAGCTGCTGTGTCAATAACCACATGGTCAAAATTACGGCTGTGCATAGGAGCTTGTAGTAAATCCACAACTTTAAAGGGTAATGCCCCTCGCTTTGCCCATCCTGTAGCACTGTGGTTTGGGTCGCCATCAACTAGCAAAGTACTGCCTAGCTGAGATAGAAAGCAAGCAATATGGATGGCGCTTGTCGTCTTAGCTACGCCCCCCTTGAAACTAGCAAGGGTGATTATCACTCTGTGTACTCCAGTAAATGCTGCTAGTTTACTCTTAAAATGGCGAAAATTTGTATTTCTTTATTTATAGAATGTTAGATTGCCGACAATATAAAATTTCGCCAATTCAAAAATATAAAATATCCTAAGTAGCAACCGTCAGCTTGGACGGACTAAACCTGAACAGAAGACAGTTTGACTTTACTCCTGATTATCAGGTTGCTTCGCTCTCTTCGGATGGTCTACTGGTTAGTACAGTCTGCGTAAGCTATTTAAATTGGCAATAACACAAATAGCTAGCAATACAACAATATATATTTTCGACAATTCATATTTTCGCCAATTCAAAATAAAAATAGCACATTTTACTACCTAAGTCTGCTCGCAGTTTTGACGGTAGGGTTGCGTCCTAAGATTCACAGCGCATCTAAGAAAGCATATTTTTGACTTTGGGAAAAAGCGTGAAACCTTCTGCCGAATGCTCCTAAAGCTCAAAAGTTCCCCTACAGTCTCAACATACATTCTTAATTTTTACAGCATATCAATAGTTACAGTCTTGCCACCTCAAGTAAAAGTCCCGGATCAATAGTCTAGAAAATATTTCTAAAATTTAATATTTTTATATATCTAACTCGTATATTTGGCGTTACTATTATAAAAATTCTATTTTTTACGGTAGTGACTGGTGATCAGACTCAATATATCCACACTGGAGCAAATTTCTGCTGGTCTAATCAGGGTTCAAGCACGTCAGGGGAGGCTTTATCCTTACCCTCAAGACTTGCAACTGGGTTACGACAAGGTAGTTTTAGCATTTATAGTGGGGGGTAAAGCAGGAGATGTACCAGATAGTATTCCAGAGTTTTACGAGCTTTGCGAACAGCCCTTTGAAGAATGGGGAGTGGAAATTGACGACGAAATAGACTCAAGCGACTCTTTGCTTTTTTTAGCGGAACCTACGGAATTAACGATTGAATTAGCAGAAGCTTTTGGTGGGAGTGTACTGAGCCAAGAACAAACTAAAATTGCCTCTGTCTTACTGCAACACTGTCAGTCACACCCACAAGGGGTACAAATTTACACCAAATTCCGAAGGTTTATTATTGAGCATCCTGTTTTGTCGAACCAGGAGTTTGTAGAAGCAAAAGGGTATTTTGGACTGGGTGTTGGGCTGTCCGATCTGTTAGATGAGTGCTACGAACCTGTACCGAGTTGCTATGAGTTAGAGGAAAACTTCTATGCCTGCCCGTACTGTTATGCGCTGGCCGGAGTAAATCCTCAAGGGCAAGTAATTGCAAACTCTAGTTGTAACCGTTGTCCACCCGGACGCAGGCTCAAGCGCAAAGTAAAACTACCAAGTGACTGCCTAAAACTCAAACGTGGCATCGAACGCTTTTGGTTTTACCCCGGACGTGCGGAAATTCAACTCTTTAAGAAGTTAGTAGATTTGGGGCTGGAGGTTGAACTTTATCCACAGTGCGATCGCTATGACTTGAGAATTAAGTTTGCTGATGGTGAAGTATGGGCGCTCGATTTGAAGGATTACTCTAATCCCTATCTACTAGTAAGGAATTTAGGTGATGAACCAATACCCAGCGAACCATCTTGGGATGTTGCATATATCGTCATCCCTGCGGAGCGGAAGAAAGACCGTCCTGCTTATCTTAAAGAACTGAAATCACGATGGCGGTGGGAGAATGTTAAACCGATCTTCGATGATGCCGTTTTTGCACTTGCTAAGAAAAAAGCGGGTGTGCGCGAAGTGGAAGTGCAAGTGAGCAAAGCTGGGGTGGAGAGTGATACACCTGCTACTAATAGTAAGCAAAGCGACACCAATACAGAAGGCGACACACGTTCTACCAATAGTAAAACTCTTGAGGAGAAAAGTACGAAGCGCGGTAAAAGTCCCACTACAAATAAAGGGAGAAAGACATGAGAGAAACAAGGTCTTGGCGCTACAAAGCTACAAAATCCCTGCAAAAACAAACGAGTTTACATAAAGACCAGATTGAGGCGTTGCTCGATTTAGAGCTATGCTTATTTGCTATTGAAAAGTTAGGTGTTCAATCAGAACTTGAAACAGCAATTTCTCTATGGCTACTAATATCTAATCGATTTTATCTGTTTCCGCGTTTGGCTTTGTTGGTGAAGACAGTAGAAGCAAAGAGAACGCTATTTAATCTCAGGCAGTTGGTTCCGTATTTAACAAACCAAGATGTTACAGAACAGTTGCTAAAGTTATACAACCAAATTCCCTCGAAGTACCGAGCCTACGATGTTGATGATAAGACTTATCGGTTCACTCGAAAATCCATGCCTTCTATCTGGGGCAACCGTTTTGAGGGTTTTGAGGACTTGCTTGGTAACAAATTGAAGTATCGCCAGCGTACTGTTAAATATGCAGAACCCGGCAAAGAATATCGCTTTCGGTCTGGAGATAACGCTTACAGTATCAGAATTCCAAAGGATTTACCCTTATGCCAAGGCAAGGTTCTATCAGTACATCGCGAGAATAATAAAGCAATCTCTGTCACACGGAAGGAAATGGAATCGGCTGCAAATCTTCTAGATGAATGCTGCGGTCAAGACCATAAAGGGCGTTTGTCAGATATCATCCTTGAGCATTTTCAAGGAATGGGGTTTGCTGAAATCGATACAATAGTGTTCGACGGGGTAAAAAACTTAGTTGGGCTGCTAAATGCAGGTAAATCAACACTAATTGAAATTCTGACTGTAGCAGTAGCAAAAAAAGGGCAGCGAGTTGGCATTGTCTTTAACGAAGTTGTGACGTGCCTAAGAATGGCTAGTCTACTTAAAAAAGTCGGTTTACGAGTATCGGTAGTAATTAGTCAAAGGAATCGAAAAGTTCATATTGAGAACTGGCATAGTGTAGATGGTGGGATGGACGGCTTCACACACTTATCTACAGCTTGTCCCTTAAGCCAATACTTTCAACCTTCAAATCCTCCTTCTCCTCCGTGCTTTGATTTAAGAGAAGTAAAAGACTCGGACGACAGTAATAATACCAGTAACGGTAATAGTAATAACAATAGTAATGGGGATAGTGTAAAAGTTTGTCCCCTGATTGGGCAGTGTCCAAGACACCGAGATACTAACGAACTTGCTGACTCAGATGTCATTTTGACAACAGTAGCCGCTGCTATATTCACTCGTCCTCTACCGCACGTAAGTCCACAGTCAATTACCTACTATGAATTGATGTACCGGACTTGTAGCGTCGTGTTTTTTGACGAGTGCGACAAGGTGCAATCGAACCTCGACTCAACATTTTTACCTGCTATCAAACTAATTGAGAGAGGGAGTAATGGGTTTCTAGACCAAGTAGTAACATGGACGCGAGCAACTAAGCTGCGTAATTCTAGAAACGACCTGCGGCAGCTTACTTTTGGGCAATTCAATCATGCTCTGCAAAATGCTGATACGCTTGTTGATAATATTTGCACGCAATTGCAACTATCCCCTGATGAAAGCGACTGGCTGGCAGAGAAATTCTTTACCTGTTCGTCCATTGCTAGAGATTTTGTATTAGAAATTGCCAAGGCTGAGGGCATAGATACTGAGTCATCTACTTTCATTCTTGATAAAAGCCCTGTTTATCAGGAGTTAGCTGATTTTCTGCAAGGCGATTGGAAAAACTCCTGGCTTGCTGAGTATGCAATGAGACTTCAGAGCGAAAACTACCAAGAACAGCAGGAAACAATTACAAAGATACAAACAGAACTTTTGAAAAAAGGCTGGTTGAAGGCAATTCAAGATAAGTGGGGATTTTGTAGCAAGTTTGCATTGTTCCTAAAATTAGTCCTTTTCGTGTCATTTTTTCAACAGTCAATCAAAACTGCTTACGGACTTGAGCAACAAGTGGACGGAGCCGAGGAAATCGTTTTTTTCAACCGTATTCCACGGGATTTTTACGGGTTAATACCGGGACTAGCATCTGGTTTGGTTTGCGGGTTCAAGCTGGAACGGCAAGAGAATCAATTGACACTTTGGTACTTCCAAGGACTCGGACAAGGGCGCTGGCTGTTGGAAAATTTTTCCCACGTCTTTGCTGATGAAGGTACTCAAGGAGCGCACGCTTTGTTACTAAGTGGTACAAGTTGGGCTGGGCAAAGTCCTATTTATCATGTGGAAAACCAAGTAGATTACTTGCTACGTCCAAGGGTTAGGAAAGCTATAGAAGCAATTTCCGAAAGTAGTTTCCACTTTTCTCCTTGTTACTATCCAGATGGCAAGCCTGTGCGGGTTTCTGGGGCAACAAATAAGGAAGAAGCCCTGTTGCAGGTAGTGCGATCGCTACTTCGTAAAACTGACATCCTACAACGTGATTTTGACACGCTACCTGAAGGTAGAAAGCGTTTAATTTGGTATGTCAATAGTTACGAGCAGGTTGATTTCGTTTACAACGCCATCAAAAGCATTGATACTAGCTCGTATTGGAAAGAGCGGATGGCAGCTTTAACTTCACGATCGCCACTAGAGGAAATTGACGAATCTTTGATTTCTCGCAGTAATATTGAAAATTTTGCTGATACTAATCGAGCGATTTTGATTGCACCAATAGCAGCAATTGGGCGGGGTAAGAACATGTTAAATCAGGAAGGATTGAGTGCATTTGGCGGAGCATATTTTTTAGTTCGTCCACATCCCGCACCTGATGACCTTGATTATAAATTTCGACTGGCATTGTGGAGAGAAAGAAAAGCGATAGCAGAAGAGAGGGAAGGAAACTTTATTGATGTTTGCGACTCTTGGCGTAGCGAAGGCTATGGCATCTTTCTCAAAAGTCTTGACACCATCTTGCAATATTCCCACAAGGGACTATCCAAAGAAGTACGCGAAGGACTGATTTGGAGTTTGATGGTGCTTACCTGGCAGGCGATCGCCCGGACAATTCGTGGTAATCAGCCGACTTTAATTCGTTTTATTGATGCAGCATGGGCACCCAACCTTGCCCAGAAGAAAGCTGAAACTGAAAAAGAATCCTTACTTAAAGGATTTAAGTATGTTCTGCAACCGTACTTTGCTAAAACCAGAACAGGCTATGACGCTCATGACATCGCGCTAGTGCGATCACTTTACGAACCTTTTTACCGTGCATTGGAGAAAATAGATGGCATATAACTCTATACAATTATTTGCACTTCAAATACCGACTAAGATATCACTTACATTCGATTTGTATGCGTTGGCTGTCCCGAAGAAGTGGAAAGATTTATTTTCCAGATTACAGAAATACAAGCATGACAAAAATTATGTTTTACCACCTATAGAATGTCTTAACCAAGCACTAACAATTTCAATTGATGATGAAATTTTATTTCCTTCCCCAAATGCATTTAGATTAACATCTAATACCCATTGGTTTTATTCTAAGTCTAACAACATCTCCAAAGAATATATTGTGAATGTTGTCAAGAACTGGTTAAATGTTTCATTTAAAGACTTAGATTGTTTAACCACGAGTGATATCCAAGAAATTCATTCACTTTCGGCTCATGACTTGGAATTTCAGCAGGTAGAAATCCCTGAAACTGTATGGAGTATTGAAGGTGGAGAATTAAAAACTGACCCTTTGTACTATAGTCTCATCCCTTATTTGATTGCTAGTGCAATAGTAGCAGAGCCGCTATCTTTAATCGATACAAACAGCAATCAAGTTTTTGAAACATTACAATTTCATGAGTGTGTAGTAGAAAAGTCTAATGTTCAAGAAATTATCAGTTGGCCACCAACGATTATTACTCAAGACAAAAAGAAGAAAGGTAGTGAAGAGAAAGAAAAACCAACACACTATTACTCTTTCTTACTGAGATTCGCATTCCACTACAATTTAAATGGAGAACCCTACCTTACTTGCGATTACGGTATTAGGCGTTGGGTTAGTTGGGAGTTAGGCTATCTTAGTACAGGTAAGACTGTTTATATCAGTCCTACAAACTCTAAAAGATTTGCCCCTTGCAAGTTAAAATACATGGGTAAACAAAGGGGTATAGATTTTGAAGGTAATCTTGTAAATTTGCTAAAATCCCTTAACTTTAAAGATAAATTTAACGCTCAAGATGTAGTTCAAACACCCTATAAAAATAACGATTTGGCTTGGGGTGTAGTTTACGGTAACACAATATCACGCTCGCACAATGCAGAAGATGGACTTTTTCCAAAAGATAATGCAATATTTCATAAAGCCTGTTTAGAACGCATACAAAATGTACTAGGTGAAGAGTTTTGTTTTATAGAACTTTATTTACGTTGCGATAATGATAAATTGCTGAAAAAACCACGTAGTGAGTACAATAAAGTCAAAGAATTTATCAAGAAGCATTTTGCTAGTATAAACACATCTCCACCATTTTATATTCCACCTAATCTCAAATTAGTATTGTTATCGCAGAGTAAAGAGGCTGAAGAATTAATCCGTCCGCTCGCCAAAAAATACGGTATTGACGATGTTACTATACATAGCCTCGGTGTTTTAGGGGCAGAAATGTCTGGAAAAAATTGGAGGACTGATTGTGCTAATAGAATCAAAGAATTCCAAAAATTACTTCCTCCATCACCTCAAAATCAGAAAACCTTGACTTTAATTGAAATCCTACCTAAGAAACATTTTTGGAAAGATGCAAGAAAAGACCCAAAACCTTGCTTTCGTCCTGCATTAGCAATGCTTGGTAGCGTTACTGACCACTTTGAGCCTAAAGATGAAAACGACAAAGGTGATTTCCTGACAGAAGCAGAATTTAATGATGAAGTTACTAAATTGGAGGCAGCCCAAGCTGCTGCTAAAGAACAAGGTAAATTCGTTAAAAAGAAGTCTCTAAAAAGTAATTTCTCTCATCGGATAGAATCATCCCTAAAAAGCGGATTATCGATGGCTGGTGCATATTTTTATCCAACTTTTGAGGTAGAAAATTTCCCTACAGATGTTGCTAGCGTCGGTGTCTATAAAATCCCTTTTTATACAGGTGAAATAACTAAGTACCTTCCTGTAGCAGTGCGTATGGACAAAAGCGGTGTTACTGCTAAGGCTTACGGATGTGATGAATGGTTAGATTTTTACCTATTTCAAATAAAAATGGTATCAGGAGCATTTGAAAGCATCGAATTTAATAAGAAGAAAGTCCAAAACTGGGTATTCAACAACTTATTCCAAGAAACGAAACAACCAACAATCTATTGCTTTGATGCTGATAACCTTCGCTCTCATGGTTTGCTATTTCTCCAGAAAAAATTATGGCGCAAGCACTTCCTTGCTTTTGACGCTTCAGAAAATCCCAAAAATGAAGATATTACTTTTATCTCTACTTCAAAATATCCCCACATACGTATAGCTAATATCATTGCACCTAATACAACAGAAGTTCCTATTTATCGTGCTTGTGATGAAGACGGGAACCTTGAAGGACATACCACAGGTGTTTTTCACCCTTCATCAAAAGGTTCTGAGTGTGGGTACTATTATTTAAGCAACCAACGTCCTGAGTCTCGTAGCGGTGGCATTCTCCAAGAAAGTAAGTTAGTGCCATTAGCAATAACTAAAAACGACAAGACAGGGAAACCTAAAAAACCAAAACCCCAAGCCCAAGGCTATAATCCCCGTGGCGTTATTTTAAGCTTGACACTTCAAGAAGCAGACTGCTTTAGTGATTGGGCAACGTTTGTTCAGTGTCAGCGACTTTATGGGATGATTCAGTATCTTGACGCTACAATTTTTCCCGAAGTACTCCACCGTGCGGTTGGACTTGATGCCTATCGACCAATTCAAGCTATTCGTGAACCATAGTGTTGCAGAGGGAACTGTTATTACTGGTGGTGGAATGGCTGCAAGCGTGCGATGCATTCAGCTTGCTAAAGATGCAAACGATAGACTAGACAAGCTTTTAGGCGAGCTAAAGGATGAAAATTAAGGTGGGGTTGCGATCGCATTAGCTAGCTACCCCCGCACAAAAGTGTTGCACAACATTACCTAACAAAAACGCTTGTAGTAAGCCATCTACGGTTTTGAGAACGCAAGCGTTTCTTAATTTTTGATTGATGCTATCTGATTCCACGTTCTTAGTCTTACGTGTAATCGATGCCTCAAAGTCTTCTAGATTCATTCATGTCTACAGCTTACGCTTAACAGGCTAAACTGTACCGAAATGGGAGAATTGTACGCTAAGGAATTAGAGCAATCGTCAAAAGCCCTACTATTAAAGACTTTTAGCGTTAAACTCTCAATGAATTTTTCAATCATCATTGGTCTTA
>Ga0116226_10002979_pt1 | contig 14892 bp, 14 predicted proteins | sample S1TSphfallax_FD_89692 | JGI IMG/M metagenome (GOLD analysis project Ga0116226, IMG submission 89692) | Host-associated microbial communities from peat moss isolated from Minnesota, USA - S1T2_Fa - Sphagnum fallax MG | ecosystem: Host-associated > Plants > Peat moss > Unclassified | place: USA...
CATCTGACGCTCAATCGGCCGGAATCTGCGAACGGTCTCGATCTCGCGATGCTCGAGGGTCTCCAGGCGGCGCTGCGTCGCTGCAGCGGCGAGCCGCGCGTGCGCGTGCTGCTGCTCACGGGTCAGGGCGCGAACTTCTGCGCGGGCGGGGACGTACGCGTGTTCGCATCCCAGGGCACCGAGCTGCCGCATTACATCCGGCGCGCCACGACGCTGCTGCAAGAGGTCGTTGCGGCGCTGGTTCATCTCGACGCACCCGTGGTCACGGCCGTGCAGGGGTACTCGGCCGGCGGGGGCGGCTTGGGACTGGTCTGCGCGAGCGATTTGGTGATCGCGGCCGCGTCGGCCAAGTTCCTGCCCGGCGCGACCCGGGTTGCGATGGCGCCCGATGCGGGACTCTCGGTGACCTTGCCGCGGCTCGTGGGTGCCCGCAAGGCCGCAGAGCTGCTGCTGTTGAACCCGACGCTCACGGCCGAGGAGGCATTGCAGTTCGGGCTCGTCAATCGCGTCGTGGCCGATGCGGCTCTCCTGCCGAGCGCGCGCGAGCTTGCCGCGCAGCTCGCGGCCGGTGCGCCGCTCGCGCTCTCGGCCACGAAGCGGCTCTTGTGGGCCGGCATCGGCACGCCTGTCGAGGCGGCGATGCCCGAGGAAAGCCGCACGGTTGCCGAACTCTGCCGCAGCGCCGACGTGCACGAGGGCCTCGCGGCCGTGATCGAGAAGCGCGCGCCGCGCTTCCACGGACGCTAGCGCAATGTCCGGCTCCGCACGCCTCTCGGGACGACGCGCGTTCGTGACTGCGGGCTCGAAAGGCATCGGCGCGGCCATCGTGCGCCGCTTTCGCGCCGAGGGCGCGGCCGTGACGTTCACGGCGCGAGACGCGGCGGCGGCGCGGCCGCTGGCCGACGAACTCGGTGCGACCGTCGTGCAGCTCGACGTCACGGATCTGGCGGCCACGCATCGGGCGGTCAGCGCGCACGGCCCCTGCGATATTCTCGTCAACAACGCCGGAGTCGATCAGCATGCCTATTTCACGCATTCGACGCCGGCGGAGTGGCGCCAACTGCTCGCTGTGAATCTCGAAGCCGTATTCGCGACCACGCACGCGGCGCTGCCGGCCATGCAGGCCGCGGGCTTCGGACGTATCATCAATATCGCGTCGGAGGCAGGTCGTCTGGGCTCCAAGGGCGGCGCCGTCTATGCGGCCGCCAAGGCCGGTGTGATTGGCTTCACGAAGTCGATCGCGCGCGAGAACGGACGCAAGGGCATCACGGCCAATGTAATCGCGCCCGGACCCATCGACACGCCCCTGCTGCGCGAGGCGGTGGCCAAGGGCGGCGCGAAGCTGCTCGCCGCCATGCGCGGCGCGACGCTGCTCGACCGCTTGGGAACGGCGGACGAGGTCGCGGTGGCGGTCGCGTTCCTCGCGGAGGATGAGGCCGCTTTCATCACGGGCGAAACGCTCGGCGTTTCCGGCGGCATGGGGTGCGGCACATGAGCGGCTGCCGCGCGCCGGAGTCGGCCGGCGCGGCGGCGGTCACGGCATCCGTGGAACTCGCGATCGCGCGCGTGAAATCGACCTACGTTTCCTGGCGGCGCGACACGCCGATTGCGCAAAGGCGCGCCGATTGGGACCGGCTGTTCCCAATGCCGGCGACCGACATCGCGACGACGCCCGTCGTGGCCGATGGCGTCGATTGCCTCTGGTTCAGCGCGCCTTTCGCCGATTCCGCCCGTGTCGTCCTGTATTTTCATGGGGGCGGTTACCAATTGGGCTCGGTACGCTCGCATGGCGATCTCATGGCGCGGATCGCCGGCGCCGCACGATGCCGGGTGCTCGGCGTCGATTACCGCCTGGCGCCGGAGGCCCGGTTTCCGGCCCCCTTGGACGACGCGCTCGCCGCGTACGAGTGGCTGTTGAAACAAGGTCACTCGCCGCAGCGGATCGCGTTCGCAGGGGATTCTTCGGGGGGCGGTCTCGCCGCGGCCGCCTTGCTCGCCCTGCGTGACCGCGGCAGGCCGCTGCCGTCGGCAACCGTGCTGTTGTCCGCCTGGACCGATCTCACGGCCGCGGGTCAAAGCTATGCGACGCGCGCGGCGGCCGATCCCCTGCACCAGCGGCCGACGATACTCGCAACCGCGCGCGTCTATCTGGGCGCAGACGGCGATCCGCGCGACCCGCGCGCATCACCGCTGTTCGGCGCGCTGCACGGCCTGCCGCCGATGTTGCTGCAGGTCGGCGACCGCGAGACCGTGCTCGACGATTCGGTCAGCTTCGCCGCCAAGGCGCGCGCGGCCGGCGTGTTGGTCAACCTCGAGGTCTATCCGCAGATGATCCACGTGTTCCAGCAATTCCCGGAACTCCTGCCCGAGGCGCGCGAAGCGATCATGGCGATCGGTCGCTTTCTCGCGCAGGTATGGGACGCGCCGAACTCGGCGGCGGAGTTTCGGTCATGTTAGGCATCGTCGGCTACGGCGCCTACGTGCCGCGGCTGCGTCTCAAGCGAGAGGTCGTCGTACGGGCGAATTCCTGGTTCGCGCCGCAGTTCGCGAGTCGTCGCCAGGGCACACGCGCGATGGCGAATTGGGATGAAGACCCGATCACGCTCGCCGTAGCCGCCGCGCGCGACTGTCTCGGCGCATCGGAGGACCGCAGCGGGGTCCGCGCAGTCTATCTTGCCTCCTGCACGCTGCCGTTTGCCGAGCGGCTCAACGCCGCAATCGTCGCGGAGGCGCTGACCTTGGATGCGTCGGTCGAAGCCTTGGACGTCGCCGGCTCGCAGCGCGCCGCGCTCTCGGCACTGGCGGCCGCTCTCGACAAGGCGCACCGCGACGCAGGCACCGTGTTGGTAGTGGCCGCGGACCTACGGCAGACGCGTGCCGCGAGTGCGCAGGAACTCGACTACGGCGACGGTGCCTCCGCCGTGGCGGTCGGCAAACACGGCGTGCTAGCTGAATATCTCGGCGGCGCGACGCTGTCCGTCGACTTCGTCGACCATTTCCGGATGAGCGGCGAGTCGGTCGACTACCAGTGGGAGGAGCGCTGGATCCGGGACGAAGGCATCGGCAAGCTCGTGCCGCGAGCGATTCTGGCGGCGCTTTCCGACGCGGGGGTCTCGGCTGCCGAAGTCGATCATCTCATCTTTCCGAGCACGGTCGGGAAAATCGAGGCATCGCTGGCGAAGGACTGTGGCATCCGGTCGTCCGCAATCGCCGGAAACCTGGCGGCCGGGGTCGGAGACACCGGCGTGGCGCATGCCTTGCTGATGCTGAGCGGCATCCTCGAGCAGGCCGCCCCCGGCGAGCTCATCGTGCTCGCGCAGTTCGGCAGCGGCGCGCAGGCGCTCGTATTTCGCGTGACCGACGCAATCAAGTCATTCCGGCCGAAAGTGGGCCTGGCTGGGTGGCTCGCGCGCGGCGTCGAAGAAACCAGCTACACGAAATTCCTGAGCTTTCGCGGCCAACTCGAGCTCGAACGCGGCATGCGCGGCGAACAGGACAAGAAAACCGCGCTGACGACGCTGTACCGGCACAAGAGCGCGATCTTGGGTTTCGTGGCCGGTCGCTGCGAAATCACGGGTGACGTGCATTATCCGCCGAGCCGGATATCCTACACCCCGGGTGCGCCGGCCTTGGACACGCAGCAACCCTACAAGCTCGCCGACCGGCAGGCGACCGTGCTCTCCTGGTCCGCGGAATACCTCTCCTATTACGCCTCGCCGCCGCAGTTTTACGGCCAGGTCGACTTCGACGGCGGCGGTCGCGTGCTCATGGAATTTACCGACCTGACGAACGGTGAGGTCGACAGCGGCACGCGCATGGAGATGGTGTTCCGTCTGAAGGATCTCGACGAGAAGCGCGGCTTCGTGCGCTATTTCTGGAAAGCGACACCGGTGCGCGAGCAACGCACGGCGTTCGCGGAGTAACGCATGCCGACCGGGATCAAAGACAAAGTGGTGATATTGGGCATGGGCTGCAGCCGCTTCGGTGAGCGCTGGGATGCAAGCCCGGAAGATCTCATGGTCGAGGCCTACCGTGAAGCCATGGCCGACGCCGGCATCGAGCCGGCGCGGCTCGATGCGGCCTGGTTCTCGACGCATATGAGCGACGTCGGCACGGGCCGCGGCGGTTTGCCGCTCGGCATTGCGCTGCGCCTGCCGAACATCGGCGTCACGCGCGTCGAAAACTTTTGCGCGGGCGGATCCGAGGCCGTGCGCGCCGCGGTCTACGCAGTCGCGGCCGGCGCCTGCGACATTGTCCTCGCGCTCGGCGTCGAGAAGCTCAAGGACACCGGCTATGGTGGGCTGCCCGTCGCAGCGCCGGGCACCTTCGTACCGCAGTGGTATCCGAACGCGGTTGCTCCGGCGAATTTCGCGCAGCTCGCCACAGCGTACCGCCGCAAGCACGGCGTGGACGCCGCGACGCTCAAGAAGGCGATCGCGCATGTCTCCGTCAAGAGCCATGCGAACGGGGCGAAGAATCCGAAGGCACATCTGCAGAAGCCGGTGACGGAAGACCAGGTGCTCAATGCCCCGATCATCGCCGAGCCCTTGGGTCTGTTCGACTGCTGCGGCGTGTCGGACGGCGCGGCGGCGGTCATCGTGACGCGGCCCGACCTGGCGGCCGATCTCGGCAAGCGTGATCTCGTCTCGTTCAAGGCACTGCAAGTGGCGACCTCGAACGGTTGGGAGATGCATTCCAGCGGCTGGGACGGCAGCTATTTTCATACGGCTCGCATCGCCGCGAAGCGCGCGTACGAAGAAGCCGGCATCCGGCGGCCGCGCGAGGAGGTCAGCATGCTCGAAGTCCACGACTGTTTCTCGATCACGGAACTCGTGACCATGGAGGATCTGTATCTGTCGCCCGAGGGCGGTGCCGTGCGGGATTGCATGGACGGTGTGTTCGACGCCGACGGCGCGATCCCCTGCCAGATCGATGGCGGCCTCAAGTGTTTCGGCCATCCGGTCGGCGCGAGCGGCATCCGCATGCTCTATGAAATGTATCTGCAACTCCAGGGTCGCGCGGGACCGCGGCAGCTCGCCGCTCCGCGGATCGGCCTGACGCACAATCTCGGTGGTCAGCCGTCGCAGAACGTCTGTTCCGTATCGATCGTCGGTACGCTATGAAGGACCGGACTTACGCCAAGCTGGCCGTGGACAGCCCCGTGCCTGGCGTCCTGCGCGTGCTCATCGATCGTCCCGAGAAGCGCAACGCGATCGACCATGAAGTGCGCGAACAGCTCGCCACCGTGTTCAGCGGCTTGCGGGACGCCAACGCCGCTGCCGCCGGGCGGCTTGCACCGTATCGCAGCGTCCTGCTCGGCGGTGTCGGCGGCCACTTTTCGGCGGGCGGTGACCTGCCGAGCATGGTCGGGCTCGACGAGGACGCCGCGCGCTCACGCATGAGGCACATTGCGCAGCTGTGCCGCTTGGTGGCGGCAACCCGCATCCCAATCGTCACGGCCATGCAGGGATTCAGCGCGGGGGCCTGTGTCGGACTCGCCCTGCTCGGTGACCACGTCGTCGTCGGTCCCGGCACCAAGATCCTGTTCCCGTTCCTGAGGCTCGCGCTGGTGCCGGATTGGGGACTGCTCTACACGCTGCCGAGGCGCGTCGGGTACCGCGCCGCGCGCCGGCTGCTGCTGTCGGGAGCGACCGTGTCGGGCACGGAGGCCGTCACGCTCGGCCTTGCCGACGACTGCGCGGACGCTGACACGGGCGCGGACGCGGTCATGACCCTGGCGCTCGCCCGCGCCGCCGAACTCGCGGCCCTGCCTCAGGCGGCGTTTGCCTGCCTGAAGCGCCGCCTGACGCGGCCCTCACATTCCTTCGAAGAGGAACTCGCGCGCGAGGAAGAGGACCAGGCCGGCTTGTTACAGGGCGCAGATTTTCGCGAAGGCTATGCGGCTTTCGCGGAAAAGCGCCTGCCAGACTTCGTCGGACGCACCGGAGAGCCGCCATGAGTTCTCCGGTGCTCGTCGAGCGCGAAGACGCGGTGGGCATTTTGACCTTGTGCAGGCCCGAAAAGCGCAACGCCTTGACGCTGGACATGCGTGCGGCGCTCGCGGAGGGCGTGCGCGAACTGGACGGCGACCCGGCAATTCGTGCGCTCATCATTACGGGCAGCGGCGGTGTGTTCGCGGCGGGCGCCGATCTGCGATTGCTCGTCGATTTGGGATCGCGCGCGGTGCGCGATCTCGACCTCGGCCAGTACTGGCAGCCGCTACGCGACTGCGCCAAGCCCGTGATCGCGGCCGTCAGCGGCTTCGCCCTCGGGGCGGGCTGCGAGCTGGCGATGCTCTGCGACATCGTGCTCGCCGACGCGACCGCGCGTTTCGGTCAGCCCGAGGCTCGCGTCGGCATCATGCCCGGCGCAGGCGGTACGCAGCGCCTCGTCCGCGCGATCGGCAAGGCGGCCTCGAGTCTCTTGCTCATGACGGGCGAAATCTGCACCGCGGAGCGCGCCGCCGCCTGGGGCCTCATCAGCGAACTCGTCGTCGATCGACCGGTCCTCGACCGGGCGCACGAGCTCGCCAAGGCCTCTGCGGAACTGGCGCCGCAGGCGCTTGCCGCGATCAAACGCACGCTCGCCGTCGGCGCGGATCTGCCGCTCGACGACGCGCTGGCACTGGAGCACCGCGAGTTCCTCGGATTGTTCGACACCGAGGACAAGACCGAGGGGATGCGCGCGTTTCTCGCGAAACGCAAACCTGAGTTCACGGGTCGCTGATGGGTGCGCGAATCGGCGTCATCGGCGCGGGGACGATGGGCCGCGGCATCGCGCAGGTGTTCGCGCAGGCGGGGTGCGAGGTGCGCTGCTTCGACTCCGATGCGGGGGCGACGCAGCGGGGGCTCGTTCAGGTCGCGGGCATGCTGCGCCGTAGTGCCGATAAGGGCAGGATCAGCGCCGCGGAATGCGCCGCCGTCATCGGCCGGCTGCGGGCCTGTGATGAGCTGGCGGAACTTGCGGATTGCGACGTCTTGATCGAGGCGATCGTCGAGGACCTCGGCGCCAAGATCAAGCTGTTCCGCGCGCTCGAAGATCTCGTCGCCGAGTCCGCGGTGCTCGCGACGAATACGTCGTCGCTGTCGGTCGCGGCGATCGCAGCCGGATGCCGGCTACCTCAGCGTGTCGCCGGACTGCATTTTTTCAATCCGGTTCCGCTCATGAAGGTCGCCGAGATCATTCCCGGAATCCGTACGAACCGCGAGACCGTGGAAGCACTGTCGCGCCTGATCGGCGCGACCGGCCACCGCGGCGTCATCGCGGCCGATCAGCCGGGTTTTCTCGTCAATCATGCGGGCCGCGGCCTGTACACGGAAGGCTTGCGCATCCTCGAAGAGGGCGTCGCCGACGTGGCCGAGATCGACGCGCTGCTGCGTGAAGCGGCGGGTTTTCGCATGGGGCCGTTCGAGCTTCTCGATCTGACCGGTCTCGACGTGTCCGGCAAGGTCATGGAGTCTATCTTCGACCAATTTTACGACGAGCCGCGATTCCGCCCTTCGTCGCTCGTGCGTCCGCGCATCGCCGCGGGCCTGTTCGGGCGCAAGAGCGGTGCCGGCTGGTACGCCTACGACGGGGAGCGGAAGCTGGAGCCGCCTCGCCGCGTGCCGCCCCCGCCGCCGGCGGCGGGACTGCGCGTCTTTATCGATGCTTCAGCCACGGATCGCGAGTTTCTCGTCGACCTGGTCGGCGCAGCCGGCGGACAGCTTCACGACCACGCAAGCCAGGACATCGATCTGATCGTGATCCAGCCCTGGGGCCGCGATGCGACGGGGTATTGCGGCGACCAGGCCTTGGACGCGCGGCGCTGTGTGGCGCTCGATCCGCTGCCGGGCCCTGCGCGGCATCGTACGCTCATGCTCACGACAGTCACGTTGCCGGAGGCGCGCGACGCGGCGATCGCGCTGTTCACGCAGGACGGCATACCCGCGACGGTCATCAACGACAGCGCGGGCTTCGTCGTGCAGCGCGTGCTCGCGATGATCGTCAATATCGGCGCCGACATCGCGCAGCGGCGCATCGCCACCGGGCGCGACCTCGACGATGCGGTCGCGCTGGGCCTCGGCTATCCCTACGGACCATTGTCTTGGGGGGATCGCATCGGCGCCGCGCGGCTGCTCGCGATCTTGAATTCGCTGCAGGCGACGACCGGCGAGCTGCGCTACCGGCCGAGTCCCTGGCTGCGCCGTCGCGCGATCGCGGGTGTGTCGCTGCTGACACCGGAGCCCGCGCGATGAGCAGTTTCGAACAGCTCCAGGATTTCGTCGGGCGGGAACAGTCCACCTGGGACGGTTTGGCTCCGTTTCCGGCGCGGGCGCTCGCCGCGATGCTCGACCACACGCAGCTGCCGCAGAGCGGCGACGCGCTGCCGCCGCTGTGGCATTGGCTGTATTTTCTCGATCCTGCGGCCGCCGGCGCGACGGGCGACGACGGCCACCGACGCACGGGCGAGTTCCTGCCGCCTGCGCCGCTGCCGCGGCGCATGTGGGCCGCCGGAGCGGTCGAGATCGCCAGACCGTTGCGCCTGGGACGAACGGCCGAGAGAATTTCGCGCATCGCATCGATCGACGTGAAGCGCGGCAAGTCGGGGCAGCTCGTGTTCGTGAACGTGCAACACGAACTGCGTCAGGACGACATGTTCTGTCTGCGCGAACTGCAGACGCTCGTGTATCGCGAGCGGTCGCCGGGACCCGAGCCGCTGGGGCCGGGCCAGGCGGCCGCGACAGAGGCCGATTGGTCCCGCTCTTTCGAACCCAGCGCGGTTCAGCTGTTCCGCTTTTCGGCATTGGCCTACAACGGCCACCGGATCCACTACGACCGGGCCTATGCGACGGGCGTGGAGCACTATCCCGGGCTCGTCGTGCAGGCTCCCTTGCTCGTGGTGCTGCTGCTCGATCTGCTGCCACCGGAGCTCGCCGCCTCGGTTCGCGATTTGCGCTTTCGCGCGCTGCGGCCGAGCTTCGATCTCGGAACCTTGAGCTTGCGTGGCAAGCGCGAGCACGGCGAGATCGCACTCTGGAGTGCCGATCACGAGAACTATATCGGCATGCAAGCGCAAGCCACGCTCGCGGACGCACGAGGCCTTCCATGACACCGCTGCATGGTCTGATTCCGACGGCGAAAGCCTTGCTCGCGGACCTGCGGGCGACGTTCGATGCGCAAGTCGCGGCGCTCGCCGGTCTGTGCACCGTGGATGGCGAGCTGTCCGCGGAAAGCCTGGATCGCGCACAGACGCCGAGCTACGAACTGGCCTTTGCGGCTGCCGAGTTGCTGGCGGCCGACACGGCACTTGACACGGCCGGTGTGCGCGGTGATCTCGGCTTGCGGCTGGCGCTGACCTGCGCGGCGGAAGCCGCGCAATCGGTGACCGCACGTCTGCGCCAGGTGGCCCTCGATCTTGGCGACGATCAGCAGTTACCGGAGACCACGGCGGAGCAGCGCGGTCTTTACATCGCCGTTCTCGGCGGACGTGCGCTCGAGGAGACCGGACGTTTGCTGGGCGAAAGCGCGACCGAAATCGGCTACATCCCGCTCGATGACGACAGCGCGATGGCCCAGGGCGAATTCCGCCGTTTCGCGGCGGATGTCGTGGCGCCCCTCGCGAGCGAGATTCATCGCCAGGATGCCATCGTACCGGACGCGATCCTGGAGCCGCTGCGCGAGATGGGTGTTTTCGGACTGTCGATTCCGTCCGCGTATGGCGGCAGCGCACCTGACGACGGCGAGAACAATCTTCCGATGATCGTCGTAACGGAGGCCCTTTCCGAGGCCTCGCTCGCGGCCGCGGGCAGTTTGATCACGCGGCCCGAGATCCTGTCGCGCGCGCTGCTTGCGGGCGGCACGCCCCAGCAGCGTTCGCGATGGCTGCCGCGCATTGCGGCCGGCGATCCGCTCTGCGCGATCGCGATCACGGAACCCGACTATGGATCGGATGTCGCAAGTCTGCAACTCAAGGCCACCAAGACCGAGGGTGGATGGCTCCTGAATGGCGCCAAGACCTGGTGCACGTTCGCAGGCAAGGCAGGAGTGCTCATGGTCGTCGCGCGTACGTCCGCCGATCGCACGCTGGGACACCGGGGCCTGTCGATTTTTCTGGTCGAGAAGACTGCCGACAATGGGCATTCGTTCGAGTGCGCTTGCCGGGCCGGCGGCCGGCTCGTGGGCAAGGCCATCGCGACGATCGGTTACCGCGGCATGCATTCCTTCGATCTGAGCTTCGAGAACTGGTTCGTGCCCGACGAGAACCTGCTCGGCGGCGACGAGGGCCTCGGCAGAGGATTTTATTTCACGATGGCCGGCATGGTCGGCGGGCGCATGCAGACGGCGGCGCGCGCCTGCGGCGTCATGCGCGCCGCGCTGCGCGCGGCGGTGACTTACGCCGCGAGCCGCAAGGTCTTCAATGCGCCGCTCGCTGACTATTCATTGACGCGCGCGAAGCTTGCGCGCATGGCGGCGCGCTACGTCGCCTGCCGCGAACTTACCTATGCCGTGGGCCGGCTGCTCGACACGGGCGCAGGCCGCATGGAAACCAGCCTGGTCAAGCTGTTCGCATGCCGCTCGGCCGAGTGGCTCACGCGCGAATCGCTGCAGATCCACGGTGGCATGGGCTATGCCGAAGAGACCGCGATCAGCCGCTATTTCGTGGATGCCCGCGTGCTGTCGATCTTCGAAGGCGCCGAGGAGACGCTCGCGATCAAAGTCGTTGCGCGCAGTCTGTTCGACGCGGCGCGGCGCCGGCGCGACGGCGCGGAGGCCGCCTGATGTCCGGCATCCTCGCGGGTCTGCGCGTCATCGAGGCTGCTGCGTTCGTCGCGGCGCCGCTCGGCGGCATGACCCTCGCGCAGATGGGCGCCGACGTGATTCGCATCGACCCGCCGGGCGGCGGACTCGATCATCGGCGCTGGCCCGTCAGCGAACACGACGTGAGCCTGTTCTGGTGCGGGCTCAACAAAGCCAAGCGCTCGGTCTGCATCGATTTCACGAAAGCGGAAGGCCGCGAGCTCGCGACGGCCCTCATCACGGCCCCGGGCGAGGACGCCGGACTGCTGCTCACGAATTTTCCGCCGCGGGGATGGCTGTCTTTCGAGTCGCTGCGCGAACATCGCAGCGACCTCATCCAGCTCACGATCCAAGGTAACCGGCATGGTGGGTCGGCGGTCGACTACACGGTCAATCCCGCGGTGGGGCTGCCCTGGCTCACGGGAAGCGAATTCGACCCCCACCCCGTCAATCACGTGCTGCCGGCCTGGGATCTGCTGACGGGTCAGCTGGCGGCGACCGGCCTCCTGGCTGCCGAGCGCCATCGCCGCCGCACGGGCGAGGGTCAGCACGTGAAGCTGGCGCTCGAAGACGTCGCGCTCGCGACGCTGGGTCATCTCGGCTTCATCGCCGAGGCGCAACTCGGGCAACGGCGCCCGCGCGTCGGCAATTATCTGTTCGGGGCCTTTGGCAAAGACTTCGTCTGCGCCGACGGCGCGCGCGTCATGATCGTCGCGTTGACACGCAAGCAATGGTTGGCGCTCGTGACCGCGCTGCGGCTCGGCGAGGAACTCGCGGACTTGGAGCGCGAAACAGGGCTCGATTTTACGCGCGAGGGGCATCGCTTTCGCGCCCGTGCCGAGATCGCGGCCTTGGTCGGCGCACAGTTGGCGGCGCGCCCGTTCGAGTCCATCGCGCCAGAGTTCGAGCGCCACGGGGTTTGCTGGAGCCGCTACCAGTCGGTTTCGGAACTCGTGCGCCGCGATCCGGCGTGCTCGGCGGACAATCCGCTGTTTGCGATGGTCGACCAGGCCGGGGTCGGGCCGCTGCTGACGCCGACGATAGCGCTCGATTTCGCGGCGGGGGGCCGTCGCGTTCCGAGCGCGGCGCCGCGACTCGGTGCGCATACCGATGCGGTACTCGCGGAGTTCTTGGGCCTGGGCGCAGCCCAACTCGCGACTCTGCGGGCTTCCGGCATCATCGCGTGAGCGGCATCGGAGATAATTGTACGATGTTAAATAAACGATGTATAATTATTTCATGCCGCGTCATTCTCTGACGGTTGCCGAACTCGACTCCATGCGCACCCGCCTGTGTGTCGCGGCCGTGGAGATTTTCCGGGATCAGGGCCTCGAGGCGGTCAGCTTCCGTGCGCTGGCCGAGGTGCTCGGCGTCAGCCACACCCTCCCCTATCGCTATTTCGAGAATAAAGAGGCGCTCCTGGCCAGCGTTCGTGTGCTGTGCTTCGCCGAATTCGAACGCTTCGTACGCGCACGCGAGTCATTGCAGACGGCGCCGCTCGCGCGCGTATTCGCGGTTGTCGACGCCTACGAGCAGTTCGTACTCGAACACAGCGTCGAGTACTCGCTGATCTTCGCGACGGCGCAGCCGCCACCGCAGCGCTACCCGGAGCTGCTTGCGGCGCGGCGCAGCCTGTTCGAGCATTCCGTCGAACTCGTCCAGCGTTGCATCGACGAAGGGCGCGTGCGAGGCGAGGCACGCAGGATCACCCATGCCGTTTGGGGCAGCCTGCATGGACTTCTGACACTGCACGTCGCGAATCAGCTCGTGCATGGGTACACGATCAAACAGCTCATCCGGCCGACGATCCGCCGCATCCTGGGCGTCGACGACGAATCCGTGAGCGAGGAGTTGTCATGAGCGACCGAACAATTGCCTTCCACGAGCTGACGGACGAAGAGCGCGCGCAATTCAAGGCGCTCACGAGCGCGCCGAAGATCGCATGGCCGACCGCCCTCATGTGGGTCGGACTGAATGCGGCGTTCTTCGCCTCCTATTTTCTGTGCGGTACGGGGCGTATGCCGCTCTGGATCGGCATGCTCGTCGACAGCGTCGTCGGGTATGTCGCGTTCAGCGTCGTGCACGACTCCCTGCATCGCGCCATCTCGACGAACACGCGGTTCAACGATTGGATCGGTCAACTCGCTCTCCTGCTCGTGGCGCCGTACGTGAGCCTCAAACTGTTCCGCTGGGGGCACGTGCTGCATCATCGCTTCGCGAACGGCCCGCTCGACCCGGACCGGGCGCTCAAAGGCCCTTGGTGGCAGCTGCCGTTTCGCTGGATGTTCATCGACGGCTTTTATTTGATCTATGCGATTCGCCACGGCGACAAGGTCTCCGGGCCGTTTCTACGCCAGTCCTATTGGTTCGCGGCCGCGTTCATCGCCCTCATCGCGGCCTTGACCGCGTTCGGCTACGGAGCGTGCGTAGTCATGCTGTGGTTCATCCCCTCGCGCATCATTTTCCTGACGCTCGGTTTCAGTTTCTTCTGGCTTCCGCACGTGCCGCACGACGTCGAGCAGGAAAGCGATTTCACGCGCGCGACGACGATTCGCATGGGGCACGAACGCTTCATGGGCATGGCCTTGCAAAACCAGAACTTCCACCTGATCCATCACCTGTTCCCAATGACGCCCTTCTACAACAACCACAAAGTCTGGCATTTGCTCGAAGGCCAGCTTCGCAAGAAGGATCTCGCCATCCAGCACAATTTTTCGATCCGACCGACACTGCATCCGGCATCCCCGGGGCCAATCCGGTCGCAGCGGGCTGACGACGGCGCGTCGCGGCTGCGGGCGGCGCGATGACAGCGCGGAAAATGCGCAAGTATCGCTGCCGCTATTGCTCTCACGTCTATGACGAAGCAATGGGCGATCCGGCAACCGGCATTGCCCCGGGCACGCGCTACGAGGACCTACCCGAGGATTGGTCCTGCCCCGAATGCGGCGCGATGAGGAGCGACTACGATCTGATCGAGGACTAATGGAGACCACCCGAAAGTTGGGGGTGTCAGCGTTGCATCGGCTTGGAACAGATTACCGTGCCAGAGAAACCAAGGCGCGGCGAGCCCCTTGATCCGTTCGATGACCGATCTCACCGTCTCGGAGACATCATCGCCGACGATGAACGTCCCGACCCAGTTCGATCCCGCCACTCTTGAAATATCCCCACGGTGCTTGCTGATTGATCAAATCTCCTCGCTTCGATCCCGGATCTCAAGGCGAAACTGCCAGCCCTCGAGTCCAGCGACGATGCGCCCAAATTGGATCCAGGAGATCTCCTTGCCGTCGATCACCAGCATCGGCAACCGGTCATCCCCGTGTTCATCCCAGGTGATGCGGCCGCGGACCGTAGAATCCGCGATATGCAGCCCTTGCATATGTGGGAGGGTGACTAGATGCCGACGGGCGAGCAATCGGCGGATCCGGGGAACCATCTGCCCCATCAGCTCGAATAGATCCGCTTCAGCCTCCCCGAGTACCTGAAACTGGTATCCACCGGGGGCGCCATCCACGAGTTCGAAGGCCTCCAGCGAGACCCTGTCACCGAGCAAATGGACCTCGAACTGAAATCGATGGGACTCGCCGGCAGCGTCCGTCAGATTGAGCGGCTCAAACTCGACGTGCGAGAAATCGGTCCCACCGCTCTTGGCGACCTCCTCATTGAAGCAGCGGTTGCACAGATCGCGATAGCCCCGCTCGATGGAACCGTAGTGCACGCTTTCGAACCCGGCGACCGCACGTCCACAGGTATGGCATCGCATCGAGCGATCTGGCTCAACGACGTGCGCTTTTTTCGGCACCTTGCGCTTCACAAGAGCCGGTCAGTGCAGCGATTCGGCATCGGTGCCTCCGCAGCATTTTTTGTACTTCTTCCCGCTCCCGCAGGGACAAGGCTCGTTGCGGCCGACCTTCGGCGCAGGCCGCACGTAGGTTTCAGGGTAATAAGCATCGACATCCTCTTCCTCGAGGTCCTCGTCGTACATGGCGTGAGCGCCTTCGCGCCGTGCGTCGGCGAAATGGCGGTAGGCGCGAGCCGCCCCGACGCACATCCATTGCAATAGCTCGTCGCTCTTCTCTTCGGTGAGCGGCTCCTGGGGCCAAGCGGGATCCA